>Ga0316197_10001887_pt1 | contig 14931 bp, 11 predicted proteins | sample OudBiesiAoxic_MG_FD_204939 | JGI IMG/M metagenome (GOLD analysis project Ga0316197, IMG submission 204939) | Coastal sediment microbial communities from Oude Bieten Haven, Netherlands - site A oxic | ecosystem: Environmental > Aquatic > Marine > Coastal > Sediment | place: Netherlands...
TCAAGTGATCGAATATGTTCTTGCCCCTGTTTATACCGCCCGGTACGAACAGGTCACTTTTCTCGCAGTAGTCGAACTTGTCGACGTGCTCAAAGGGGATGTTGTAGAGCTGGAAGTATCCCGTGTAGCTGTACAGGCGCTTGATGAGCTTACTGACAAGGTTGCGCACTCTTCCGCGATCGACCAGGGAGCGTGGAAGTAGCCCAAGCAGGCGCAGCGGTTTGAACGGTGAGGTCTGGGGCGAATAGTAGAAGAAAGACCAGTGAAGGTGCTCCCGGGGCATCAGTCCGGTGAGGATCGAGGGGATGCAGGCGGACGAGAACCCGAATACCGAGCGCAGCTTGCGCCGGACCGGCAACTGGTCCTCCATGAACCGGCGCCCCTTCAACACTTCCCAGCCGAGCGCGTCGATGAAGGCGACGATCGAAATCTTCGGGGCTTTGTTCTCACTCATTGTGCTTCTCCGCGCGTCCTGTTTATGCAAGGGATCCCGTCGGGTTGATGGCTTCTCAGCTCAAGGCCCGCAGTGCACCCGCCTCGTCGTCGAAAATCTGGAAAACCGTATGCAGGCGCGTGAGCTCGAACAGGGCCCGCACGGTGGTTCCCATGCCTACGAGGTAGACGTCGCCGTCTTTCTTGCGCGCAGCCTGCAGGCTGCTGACAAGCACCGCGAGTCCGCTCGAATCCATGAAGGTCGTGTCCGCGAGATCGAGAACCAGCTTCCCGCTCCCGCTGCTGATGATGTCCTTGATCGACGCGCGTGCGTCGGCTGCGTCGGCCATCATCAATCGTTCGGGCAGCTTGACGATGTCGACGCCATCCTGGGTGCGGTGTTCAAGGTTCATTGTCGCTTCTCCCTTCAGTTATTCGCTCTGGGTGTCCGGCAGCCGCAGGCCGCGCCGGCGATGCGTGATTACAGCCGGCGCGTCAGTGTCAGCACGTTTTCGTTGCGCTCTCTGGTGTAGGTTGCAGTGTCCGTCCACTGGCGGATGATATGCCATCCGCGCCCGGATTCGGCATTCGTTTCCGCCGCCACCGGTGATTCTGGTGGAGGGGAAGACATGGGCTGACCCCGATCGCGGATTTCTACGGCGATCCCATCTTGCCGTCTAAGCCAAAGCAGAGAGATTGGATGCCCCAGTTCTCCCCCGTAGGCGTGCTTCATGCAGTTGTTTACCGCTTCGACGATCGCGCAGGTCAGCTGGAAAGCGGCCAGGTCGCTGAGGCCAGCCTCGCCACACAAGGCTGACAGCCTGGCCTGGAGCCTCGGTACCTCCGCCGGGTTGCTGTCGAGATCAAGCCGCACTTTAGCGATCATCACGGGCTTCGCCGAGCCTCCGTGTCGGCCTGCCTTGCCGGCTGTATCAGGAGATTGTGGTCCTCGCTCAAGCGCTTCAGATGCCGTGCGTCGTCGATCAGCCAGCCAAGATCCGCTTGTCGATGGCTGAAGAAGGTGCCGTCCGGTTTGATGCAGTGACCGTGGCTGATGATGAGCCTATCGAGGCGCGCCACGCTCGTGATTTTCGTGCAGTGGTCTACCAGACAATCGCACATCTCGGCCCCGGATTCGATCACAGATCCCGGCCCGATCACCGTTGGGCCCTCGATCAACGCCAATACGGGTTTACGTATCAAAGGGATCATCGGCTTAGGCACGTCGTAGGCCAGAGGCTGCACCCGCGTGCCTTTGCCAGCGGCAAGGATCATTGCCTTCATCGTCTCTCTCCGGGAAATTGGTCCGGGTATGGCTCGTTACTCGACTCTGACGGGCGTTCCAGAACAAGTACTGAAATGTCGTCTTCGAAGTCGCTTTGCCCCCGCCACTCCCGCAGACGGTCCGCGAGGGCGGAAGTCAACGTTGGCAAGGAGGAGCGGGCGGTGGCTGCCATGACGGCTTTCATCTGGTCGTCGCCGAAGAGTTCTCCGTGCGGGCTTTGGCACTCGGTAACACCGTCCGAATACAGGATCATTCTGTCTCCGGGGCCAAGGTGCAGGACCTGAGTGTTGTAGGCGACGTCCGAGAACATGCCCACGGGGAGTCCGCCGGGCTTCAGATACTCGATCTCCCCGCTAGGGTGAAGGACGATCGGGAGCGGGTGACCCGCTAGGGCGATTGCGGCCTCGCCAGTGCGCTTGTCGAGTGTGCCGTAGATGATGGTCGCGAAATTCTCAATCTCGCTGTCCGGGTCAACTAACTGCCGGTTCAGGTCTGCCAGGAATCTCGCCGGGTCCAAGAAGTCTGCCTGTGCCGCGACGCCCGGTCCACCGCCGGGGATCAGGGATCGGCTCAGGCTCGCGGAGAGCAGCGCCGCCGGGATCCCGTGCCCTGACACGTCCAGGTGATAAAAACCGATGAGATCCGGGGTCAACTCGAAGAAATTGAAACTGTCCCCGGACACCTGGGCGGCGGGCAGGAAAAGCCACTCAGCCCGAAACGGGAACACGACGCGGTCGGATGTCGGCAACATCTGTACCTGAATTCGGGCCGCTGTCGCCAGGTCGGTCTGGATCTGGCCGTAAGCTTGTTCCAGCCGGTTGCGGGAGTCCCACAGCTCGCGGTTTTGCTCTGCGAGTCGCTGCTCCAAGTTCAAGATACGTTCTGCGACGCGCAGTCGCGCTTTCAGCACCTGCGCGTCGAGAGGTTTGCTCAGGAAGTCATCTGCACCCGCATTCAGGCCTTCCAATAAATCCGCTTTGTCTGCGCGTCCCGTTAGCAGGATGACGTAGACGTAATGTCCGAGGTCGGCTTCGCGAACCGCGCGACAAAGATCGGGCCCGGACATGCCCGGCATCACCCAGTCGCAAACGACGATGCGAATATCCGACTGTTTGATACGCGAGAAGCCATCCAGCCCTTCACTCGCATCCTCCGTCTCGTAGCCCCACTTTTCGAGCAGGGCGCGGACGTAGATGCGTATGTCGGGTGCGTCGTCGATGACTAGGGCTTTCACGGGTTTCGAGGACTGAGGTGGTTATTAGTTGAAAGCAAAGCATATGCCAATCACGATCGAATCGGTTGTTTGCTTTCATGATTTGCCCGCTCGCTGCGCTTCCCCCGCAGCGGGGTACAGGGATGGCCGAATTTTAGGTATTCTTCGCGCTAACTTCGCAGCCAGCTGGACCTTTGGCATTTGAGCACGGCTTCAACAAAAAAGCAGTCCCCAGCCGGTGGCCGTCAGCTGATCGCAGGTGCGGCTGTCAATTTTACTTTTCTCGCGGTGCTTTTCTTGTTCGCTTGTCTCAGGGAACAGCCAATGTTTTGGACAAATGCGGGAGGTTGGCCGATCTGGCTAAGGGAGCTCGTTGGGGCTTCTTTCTACCCGCTGCTGCTGCTCGAACTCCTGCTCCTGATGGCGTTCTCCGGAGTGTGCGTCCGTCTCCTGGCCTCCCGATGTCCCACCGGGATGACCGCGGTTGCCGTGCTTCCGCTCCTGTGGACACTTTTTCTTCTAATCGTTGTCATTCTTGGGGCAAACAATCTGGACAACCTGATAGCCGGACAACCGCTACACTGGCATCGCGAGTAAACGCGACCTCTTTTCGTGATCAGTGTCCCTCAGCGCCGGGCCCAAAAACCTCGCGCCGCAGTGCATCCATCGCTTCCCGGGACCCCTTCGCCAACTCGAGAAACTCCCCCATGGATTCAATAGCCGCCTCAGGCGGCCCGGTTCGTGCTGCCTGCTCGATGGATGCAACGATCTGGCTGAGCCGGGTGGCACCGTAGCTTGCCGCACTGCTCTTCAGTCGGTGCGCCGCTTGGGCCATAGCATCGAGGTCGAGCTTGTCCGCGGCCTCCTCCAATGCAATTGTCTGCCGTTCCAGTTCATGGACGAAGGCATCCACCACCACTTCCGCATTCTCTGGTCCCACATCTTCTAACAATTGGTCCAGAATCCTTCGGTCGATCAACGCGTCCGGTCCTCGTGGTTGGGTGAGGGTTTCGATTCGATGGGATACTGTCAATCTCTCGGGCTCCGGTGTAAACCACCGTTTTAAGCAATTTAGCAGTTCGGTCCGGTCGAGCGGTTTCGGCAGGTAATCATTTAGACCTTGCGTCAGCAGTGTTTCTCGTTCACCTCGCATGACGTGAGCGGTCACCGCAACGATGGGAATGCTTGCTGCAGGGCCTTCCAAAGCGCGAATGGCACGGGTGGCGCCGACGCCGTCCAACTCGGGCATGCCGATGTCCATCAGCACGAGGTCATAGGGTCGGCTGCGCACGGCGTCCACCGCCTCCAGGCCGTTGGCTACCACATCCACGTTCAGACCAAGCCGCTGCAGCAGCGATTGCGCGATCATCTGGTTGGCCGAGTTGTCTTCCGCGATCAGCACGCGGCCCTTAAGGTGTATTGCCTGGCCCCAACCCGACTGGTTACGGTCATCGTCAAACGATGCTTCCTCCAGCAGGGCCATATTGGGAGAAACGGCCGCGAGCGGTATGTCAAACCAGAAGCGGCTGCCCTCTCCAGGGTGGCTTTCAAAATCGATTTCGCCTCCCAGGATGTAGACCAGTCGGCGGGAAATCGACAGCCCGAGACCGGTCCCTTCGGTTAAGTGCTCGCAACTCTCAGCGCGGGTCCAGAACTCTTCAAAAATTTTCCCTTGTTGCTCCGGAGCCATCCCTACGCCGGTGTCGCTCACCGTAAACCGCAAACGCATCAGGTTCTCAGTTTGTTCCAGAAGGGAGACGCCGATGCACACCTCTCCCCTCGAGGTGAATTTCACGCCGTTACCTGCCAAATTCAGCAGTACCTGCCTGATCTTGGTCGAGTCACCTTGCGCAATCCGGGGAACCTCAGCATCGACTTCGGCGAATATGCCGATGGCCTTCTCCGACGCCCGCGGCTCTAGCATCTCGACAACACTGTCCACCAGGCCGGAGATATTGAAAACGGCAGGCTCAAGCTCAATCTTGCCGGCCTCCATCTTCGAGAAGTCGAGGATATTATTGACAATGGAGAGCAGCCATTCGGCAGAACGCCGGCTCGTGTCGGCGTACTTGCGTTGCTCGGCGTCCAGTAAGGTATCTTGCAGAAGTCCAAGAGATCCCAGCATCCCGTTCAGTGGTGTACGAACCTCGTGGCTCATCATCGCCAGGAATCTGGACTTGGCCTGACTTGCCTCCTCCGCTTTTTCCATTGCCTCCTGGAGTTGCCGCTCGCGCGCAAGCGCGTCGGTTATGTCGCGCTCGATGGCGATAAACTGAACGACTTCGCCAGCTTCATCCCGAATAGGCTGGACCTCGATCGAGATCCAATAGGGCCGCCCGTCCTTCGCATAATTCAACACCGCTTCCTCGAAGCCCTCGCCCCGGCGCAGCTTTTCTCGCATGCGCTGCACCGCTTGCGCGTCAGTCTCCGGGCCCTGCAGCGCCGAGCCCGGTGTACGACCCAAGACCTCTGGGAGTGTGTAGCCTGTGATGCGCGTAAATGCGTCGTTAACCCACTCTATTTGTCCGGCATTGTCGGTGATGATCACCGCGTTGTCGGTGCGGGCCGCTACCATTGAGAGCTTGCGGGATTGCTCCTCGCTTTCCCCGAGTGCCGCCACTTGAGTGCTGCTTTGCAGACGCAGTCTAACGTTCTGAATGATGCTTGCATTGATCCGCCGCGCGCCGGTCACGGTTATCCCCAGGAAGACTATAGTGAGCAGACCGAGGGCAGAGATCACCTCGTCACCGCTCGAGAGAAAGCGCGCTGCCAGCGGGAGGACTGACAGCGAAAGAAATGCCAAGGTCGCGCTCATCGATGCAGAGAGCGACGTCACGGCGCCCGCGGTAAGACCTGCCACCAATACGCCTTGGAAGGCCTGATGCGCAATGTCATCTGGTGGGTAAAGCATCCAGGCGCCCAGTCCCCATACCGCTCCGGCCACCGCCGTTCCCGCGGTGAAGCGAAGCAACCAATTCGCTTCGGTGCCGGTCTCCTCGCGTGTTTTGAAGTAAAGCAGCGCCATCGCCCAGCGCAGCAGGTTGACCAGCACGATCGCGCAAAACCAGGTGATGACAACCGTGTGCTCGATCAAGGGCCACTGGATATAGGACATGACACCTGCGACCGCTAATGACGCGGGTATGCTCGCCTGTACCCCCTTCATCAGGAGTTGAGTCTGCTCGGCCCGGATTTGCGAATCGTCAGAATCGCGCGCTAAGGGCGGCCCATCTGGAAGGGTTTTTTCGGCTTTTAGCGTAGGCGGGAGACTCACGGTGCGTCAGGACTCCTGCTGGGTAATGCCCAATGCGCTGAAATATGTCATGTGGCATCGCTACCTGCGGTGGGGACAAGTGAGATGTTCAGCGTTCTGAATCTGTTTGACCCGCCGGCGCACGATCGGATGATTGCCGGCAGTGGTGCTCTCGTGAAATGCGAGCACCACTCGTGCCATAACCAACGATCCGCTAATCGGCCGGAAAATTGGTGCCTCAGACTGCGATTTTCCTCCATCTGAGACCTGCGTCCGACCGTTTTGCAAATTGCGAAGCATTTTTCATCGCATATCGAACAACTCAGGCTGGAGGTTATGCTAGCCGACCTTTTTTCATGGGCTATCATGCGGCACACCGGAAGGGCCGGGATGCGGAACAATCGCGGCAGGCCGCGGCCCCTGCCTGCAATACCCTTACATCCGATCTGACCTGTTGCGGTCACGATGTGCTGACATAGCAGGCGTGCGCACGGAGTTTGCTTAGAGAGAGGGTTAAAAAATTCTATTTGTCAGATTTTCCATGGGGTAAGCCAGATGCAGACCGGAGACGTGCGATGAAGGGTATGGTTTTTACGGAGTTTGTCGAAATGGTGGAGAACCAGTTTTCTCCCGAGATGGCGGACCAGATCATCGTTGCGGCGAATCTCCCCTCCGGCGGGATGTATACATCCGTTGGGACTTACCACCATGGCGAGATGATCGCTTTGGTCGAACTACTCAGCGAGAAGACCGACATCCCGAGCGCTGATCTGATCGAGGCATTCGGGACTTACCTCTTCGGCCGCTTTTTCGAGCAGCACCCCGCATTTTTTGAAGATATGCATTGCACCTTCGATTTCCTCTCGCAGATAGAGGAACACGTGCACCAGGAGGTGCGCAAGCTCTATCCGGACGCGGAGCTTCCCACGTTCGAGACCAACCGCCCGGATGCAGACACCTTGGAAATGACCTACCGGTCCCGACGACCATTCGCCGATCTGGCCCTGGGGCTGATTCGAGGGTGTGCCGGTCACTATGACGAGAATCTCGCGATAGAACAGGTCGATCTGTCCGAAGACGGGCGCACCCATGTCCGCTTTACGCTGAGGCGGCAGTAGGTCCATGCAGGGGAGCTCCGACAACGCTTCTCTGTTCGAGCGCCGTTTCCTGCGAGAGCGCGGAGCGCGCAAGCAGGCAGAGCAACTGCTCGAGGAGAAAAGCCGGGAACTCTACCTGGCCAATCAAGAGCTTCGGAGACTGGCGCTTAGCTTAGAAGGTTTGGTGGAGGCACGCACGGCGGAGCTCAAGGAGGCACGCGACCAGGCCTTGGCCGCCAGCCGTGCCAAGAGCGCTTTTCTGGCCAACATGAGCCATGAGATTCGAACGCCCATGAGCGGGGTGATCGGCATGGCTGAGCTGCTGCTGGAGTCGCCTCTATCCGATGAGCAGCATCGGCAGGCACAAGTGATCCAGGAGTCCGCGAAGTCCCTGCTGACCATCATCAACGACATTCTTGATCTCTCAAAACTGGAATCCGGAAGCTTTCGTCTTGAGATCGAGGATTTCGATCTCTTCGAAATACTCGACAAGGTCGTCGATATACTCGCGCTACCGGCGAGCAAAAAGCATCTAGAGCTGTGCGCGATCCCGGCGCAGGGGGTGCCGTCAGCGCTCCGGGGTGACCCAGTTCGCCTGCGCCAGGTGTTACTCAACTTGCTTGGCAATGCGGTCAAGTTTACTGATCAGGGAGGGGTGACTCTCAAGATCGAGGCGGAGGGCGTAGCGGGTGGTGAGGTGCTCCTACGATTTGATGTGGTGGACACAGGCCCCGGCATCCCGCTGGAAGACCAAGGCCGATTGTTCAGCAAGTTCACCCAGCTCGAGGGAGGACGGGCGCGCCGGCACCAAGGCACGGGGTTGGGGCTGGCGATCTGCAAGAGTCTGGTCGAATGCATGGGGGGGGAGATTGGGTTCCATAGCCGCTCAGGGGAGGGGAGCCGGTTCTGGTTCACCGTGGTACTGGGTCAATCTGAGGTTGCCCACCCTCGGGAAACGTCGATTCCACGTGGGGTGAAGGCGGCGGTGCTGACTCGAAGCCCGTTTCTACGTGAGTCGGCCCTTGCGCTTTTGCGCAGTCTTTGTGCGGATGTCGTGGCCTTGCGGGAATCGGAAACATTTATCGAGACCGTTCGGGAGGCCGGCGAACGAGATGAGCCATTTCATCTCGCCCTCGTAGACCGGTCCAGTTCGTCAGGGGTTGCTGACGACCAAAGGTTTCGGGCAGCGCTCGAGCTATGCGGCCGCCATGTCTGCCGGGCTTCTCTGAACTGGTTAGATAGCCGCAACGTTGACGAGCAAGGCTTTTGGGATATCTCCTTGAAGCGACCGCTGACTCGTCGGAAGCTTCTCGATGCCCTGCGGCCGGCGGCCTCCGTTGCCGCGAGCCCAGCCGCGCCAAAGGCTGAGTCGGAGTTGCCGTCCAAGCGGGTGCTTTTGGTGGAGGATGTGCTTGCTCTGCAGCTCGTCGCCAAGGCAAAGCTTGAGCGGTTGGGTTATGCGGTTGACGTTGCCAGCGATGGCCGCGAAGCCATCCAGGCCGTAGGTTCGCGCAACTACGGCCTCATCTTGATGGATATTCAGATGCCTCAGATGGACGGTGTATCCGCGACAATGGAGATTCGAGGGCTGCCTGATCCGCTGAAGGCATCAACGCCGATCATTGCATTGACCGCCAACGCGATGAAGGGCGATGACGAGGTATATCTGGCGGCAGGCATGAACGGATATCTCGCCAAACCGATTGACAACCGGCAGCTCAAAGAAGCGTTGGAGTGCTGGTTTGTGGGCCCTAAAATACCACGCTGAGTGGCATACGCAGGCGCAGATCTTTAACAATGGGCACTGCCGTGCTTTTTTGGAGCTTAGAGTCTAATGAGAACGCGCGTGACCCCCGGATTCGTGTTGTCCATCATTCTGCTGGTGGCAGTGCCATCGTCCGGCGCAGCGACAGATGAAGACCTGGACCGGCAGAATTTCACCTTCGGTATCGTTCCCCAACAGGCGGCGAGCAAGCTGGCCCGTCTCTGGGCACCTGTCTTCGACTATCTCGGACGGAGCGCTGGCCTTGAAATCAAGTTCCGCACCGCACCCGATATCCCGGAGTTTGAACGGCGGCTCGCCGCCGGGGATTATGATTTCGCCTACATGAATCCCTACCATTACACGGTGTTCAGCCGGGAGCCCGGCTATCGTGCCTTTGCCAAGTCCAAAGGAAAACTGCTCAAGGGCATTCTGGTCGTGCGCAAGGACAGCCCGATCCAAGATCCGCGTGGGCTTTCCGGTGCCACCCTGGCCTTCCCGGCTCCAGCGGCGTTTGCGGCCAGCGTGTTGACCCGGGCCTATCTCAATCAGGAGCGAATCGCGTTCACTCCAAAGTTCGTCTCCTCCCACGATTCCGTCTACCTCGCTGTAGCCAAGGGCCTCTATCCGGGCGGAGGTGGCGTGGTCCGGACCTTCGAAAGCCTTGAGCCGGCTGTGAGGGATGAACTGCGCATCCTTTGGACGACCAAAGGCTACACACCTCACGCCTTCGCGGCTCATCCGCAAGTTCCGGAGGAAAAGGTGAAGCGTTTGGCGGAAGCCATGCTGGCGATGGGACAGAACGAGGACGGCCGGGCGCTGTTGGCGCCGCTCGGAATTAAAGGTTTCGAGGCCGCAACGGACGCAGACTGGGACGATGTGCGTGCCCTCGGCATTGCCCTACTCAATGATCTGGTGCAGCCCGCACAGTGAGTTTTCGCCTCAAGACCATCATCGGGATCGCCGCAATCGAGGCGATCCTGCTCGCCCTGCTCATCTTCGTCGGATTGCGGTGGCTCCAAGACTCGAATGAAGAACAACTCATCCAGCGTGGTGCAACCATCGCGCGTCTCTTCGCAACTACCACCAAAGATGCCGTGCTGACGACGGATCTTGCCTCGTTGGAGAGCTTCGTCACGGAGGCGCTGTCCAACCCGGGTGTTGTTTACGCCAGGGTGCGGGACGACAACGGTCTGGTACTGGCCGAGGGGGGCGATGAGAAGGCCCTGGCCCGGCCGTTCGCCAACGACGAAGATGCTCTCAAGGCGAAGGATGGCATTTTCGACACCTATGCCGACATACGAGAGGGCGGCGCCTACTTTGGCCGTGTCGAAGTGGGGATTTCCGTAGAGGCTTTCCGAGCGCTGATGCGGGAGGCGCTTTCGGGGGGTATCGTCATTGCCGCCCTGGAGATGTTGTTGGTCGCCCTGTTTTCGCTGCTGCTCGGGACTTACCTGACCCGGCAACTCATGGAACTGCGAGACGCATCAGACAGGATCGGGCGGGAAGGCCCCGGTTTCCTTATCCCGGTAAAGGGCAAGGACGAGGTGGCCCAAGCCATCGTCGCCTTCAACACCATGTCGTCCCGTCTCGCCGAGTCCTATTCGCAACAGCGACAGTCCTTAAAGGAGGCTCAGGACCTTGCGGCGCGCATCAAGGCCAGCGAGTCGCAGAAGGCGGCAATGGTCGACGCTGCCTTGGACGCCATTATTACCATCGACATCGACGGCCGCATTTGGGAGTTCAACGCGTCCGCGGAGCAAACCTTCGGCTATGCGCGGGAAGAGGTGATCGGGCGGATGCTCGACGAGCTGATCATACCCGACGGACACCGCGTGGCGCATAGAGGGGGCATGGCGAGGTTCCGCGACAGCGGTGTCGGCCGGATTCTCGGCAAGCACCTCGAGTTGCCGGCCCTGCACAAGAACGGGACCGAGTTTCCGATGGAGATCGCGATAACCCACGTTGCGACCGAGCACGGCGACTACTTTACCGCGTTCATGCGTGACATCGGCGAGCGCAAGCGAAACGAGGGCGAGCTGCGGCTTGCAGCCCATGCCTTCGAGGCCCAGGAGGCCATCTTTGTCACCGATGTCGATGCCCGCATTCTCCGTGTAAATCGGGCTTTCACCGAGATCACTGGCTACACGGCCGACGATGCGATCGGCCAAACTCCGCGGATTCTAAAATCTGGCCGCCAGGACGGCGAGTTCTATCGCCAGATGTGGAGACGGATGCGGGCTGATGGCCATTGGGAAGGCGAGATCGAGAACCGTCGTAAGGACGGAGAGATCTTCCCCGAGTGGCTCAGCATCACGGCCGTGCATGATTTGGAAGGGCAGACCACGAACTACGTGGCCCATTTCATCGACATCAGCGACCAAAAGCGCAACCAGACCGCACTGGAGGAGGCGCGCGCCAGGGCAGAGCAGGCGAGTGAGGCGAAATCCCGCTTCCTTTCCACCATGAGCCACGAAATCCGCACGCCGCTCAACGCCATCATCAACATGAACGATCTGCTCCTCGACACGGAACTCGACAGCGATCAGAGCACCTACGCTTTGACCGCCTGCGAAGCGGGAAGGAATTTGCTCTCGATTGTCAACGGTGTTCTCGATTTTTCCAAAATCGAGGCAGGACGGGTGGAGAGGCATCCACAGCCCTGCGATCCGGAAGAGATCGCTGCGAGCGTCGTACGCTTGCTGGCCTATCGCGCCTTCGCCAAGGGAATCGAGCTCACCCTCTTTGTCGATCCGAAAGCACCGTTCAGATTTAACACCGATCCGGGGTTATTGCGGCAAATCTTGCTCAATCTGGTGGGAAATGCCGTCAAGTTCACGGAGACGGGCGGCGTGCGCGTGCGGATTTTTTTCGAGTCGGACACAAGCGATGGCCCCTCGGTCCGTTTCGACGTAATCGATACCGGAATCGGCATAGCAAAGGATAAGCAGCCGGAGCTCTTCACCGAGTTTATGCAGGTTGATGGCTCGCACACGCGCCGTTTCGGGGGGACGGGTCTTGGCCTCGCTATCAGCCGCGACCTCGCTCGACTACTGGGCGGCAACGTCGGATGCGAGAGCGCGCCGCAGCGGGGCAGCCGTTTTTGGTTGCAGTTGCCGGCGTCCGACGCGGAGCCGCCCGGGTCTCAGGGCTCAGAACTCGCGGACGTCCTTAGCCGCAGGTTAGTCCTCGTTCAGAGCGCAAATCCGGTCCTCGCCGATGAGATTAAGTTTCAGCTTGAGGCCGTCGGATTGGATGTAAGAGTTGTGGACGAGCTGCCCGGCGCCCACACGTGGTCTGCCGATCCGCGATGTGCAGGGGGCATCGCGTTGGTGCAGAAGGATCTCACCACAGAGTATGGCAGTGCTCCGTTGGTCGAATCCGCGCGTCTGATCCGGCTCGTGCGTTTCGGACAGGCTGGACGCGAAGATGCGGTTGCGTCTGGCTTCCCGGAGTCTGAGGCCGTTCCCCTCACACCCCGTGATCTCTACCGCGCACTGAGGGCGGTGGCGGGTGAGCCGGTGGACGTGCGTCGACCGGCGGATCCCAAGAGAGTCCAGCCTCTAGCGCCGGCGGGCGGTGCGGGGAAGATGCCCATCCTCCTTGTGGAAGACAGCGCGCCAAATCGTCTGGTAGCCACGGCCATTCTCTCGAAGGCGGGGTATCATGTAGAGACAGCCGAGAACGGCCTGCAGGCGCTGTCTGCCGTGAAACAGGCACGTTTTGGCCTTGTGCTGATGGATGTCTCTATGCCGGAGATGGACGGTCTCGAGGCGACGCAAGCGATTCGCGCCCTGGAGGGGGAACGCGGTCGCGTCCCAATAGTGGCCATGACCGCTGGGGCCTTCGACGAGGACAAGCACCGTTGTCTTTCCGCGGGAATGAACGATTTCGTCAGCAAGCCGGTGGTGAGGGCGGATCTCCTTAGGGCGGTGGAGCGCTGGCTTGAGGGGTCCGCCGCGCCCGTGCCCGAGGCCCAAGCCATACCTGAGTCCAGAGATGGGACCTGCCTGCTCGATGATTCGGTACTGAAAGAACTGGAGCAGGACGTGACTGCCGATTTGTTACCGAGCATGGTGAAGACCTTCGTCGTGGAGGTGAGGAGACGTCTACCCAGCCTCGAAAAAGCGGTACTGGATGGCGACATGAGGGCAGTGGCCGACGAGGCCCATGCCCTGAAGGGTGCGGCTGGAACATTCGGGGCATCGGCCCTGCAAGCGGCGGCGATCGAGATGGAACTGGCCGGAAAGCAGGGCAGTGCGGAGGTCGCCGCTGCACACCTGCCATCACTCGCCGCGGTTGCCCACGATACACTCGGTCTCATGGAGAAACGGTTCGAAATCGGGCAACGTAGTGGAAGATAAGAAATTCCGGGTCCTAATCGTTGAGGACAGTGCGGCGCTGGCTGAAGTCTACGCCGGCTACCTGCGTGACGAACCTTATGTCGTAACTCATGTTTGGGACGGCACCAGTGCCATGTCCTACCTGGAGCGCAGTCCGCCCGAGGCGCTCTTGCTCGATCTCAGGCTTCCGGACATGGACGGTATGGATATCCTCAAACATGTCCATCGGCAGCAGATGTCCACATCCGTGGTAATCATCACGGGACACGGCTCAGTGGATGCAGCGGTAGACGCCATGCGCTACGGGGCCTTCGACTTCATAGAGAAGCCCTTCAACGCCAAACGGCTAACGGTCACTCTGCGCAATGCCCTGGACCGCCAACGTCTGACGGCTTTGGTGGACAGTATCAAGGAGGATTTTCAGCGCGAACATTATCATGGGTTCATTGGCGGCTCGCTCCAGATGCAGACGGTCTACCGCATCATTGACAGCGCCGCGCCGAGTAAGGCCACGGTTTTCATCACGGGAGAGAGCGGTACGGGAAAAGAGGTCTGCGCACAGGCCATTCACCGCCAGAGTCAGCGCCGTGAAGCGCCGTTCGTTGCGTTGAACTGTGGCGCTATCCCCCGGGACTTGATGGAGAGCGAGATCTTCGGCCATGTCAAAGGCGCCTTCACTGGCGCGGTCAAGGAGCGGGTAGGTGCCGCCGGGCAGGCCGACAGCGGGACCCTTTTCCTGGACGAGATCGCGGAAATGGACCTCGACCTTCAAACCAAGCTTCTGCGTTTTGTGCAGACCAGCACCTATCAGAAAGTCGGGGGTACACGGCTCGAAAGTGTAGATGTCCGTATCATCTGCGCAACCAACCGCAATCCGCTGACGGAGGTCGCGGAAGGCCGTTTCCGGGAAGATCTCTATTACAGGCTCCACGTGATTCCGATTCATTTGCCGACTTTGAGGGAGCGCAGAGAAGACGTTCTCCCTATCGCTTGTTATTTTCTGTCCAGGTTCGCGGAAGAAGAGGACAAGGCGTTTCGAGGCCTGGCGCCTGATGCGCAAGAAGTTTTTCTCGCCTATGACTGGCCTGGGAACGTCCGCCAGCTCCAGAACGTAATCCGGAATGTGGTGGTTCTCCATAATGGCGAGCAGGTCACAGTGGAAATGCTACCGTCACCCTTGAATGCCGGCATACCGTCTAGGAAGGACGGTGCGGTTGCGGCTCGTGCGGTTGATACCTTGCTTCAGTCGCCAAAAGACTCGGCACCATTAAAACCTTTATGGCTAGTTGAAAAGGAGGCCATCGAGCGTGCGATCGATCTCTGCAGCGGCAACATCCCGCGTGCTGCAGCTCTGCTGGAGGTGAGCCCTTCCACCATCTATCGAAAGCGCCAGGCGTGGGCGTCCGAAGCAGACTAGTGGGCCATGCGGGAAGTTCGGTAACCCACAGCCAGTCCACAAGCCGGGTTGGCAAGGCACGCGAGCGCAGGACTGGCCGTCGCCAATTCCAGCGAGTGTAACGCGGTCAACGTGGCTTGTGGGCTGGCC
>Ga0316197_10001888_pt1 | contig 14929 bp, 8 predicted proteins | sample OudBiesiAoxic_MG_FD_204939 | JGI IMG/M metagenome (GOLD analysis project Ga0316197, IMG submission 204939) | Coastal sediment microbial communities from Oude Bieten Haven, Netherlands - site A oxic | ecosystem: Environmental > Aquatic > Marine > Coastal > Sediment | place: Netherlands...
CATACTCGACGCCATGGAATTCCCGGACAGGGACCATAGCCGCGGACTGAAGAAAGTGATGAACTGGATAGACCAATCCGAAACAACCCGGGCGGGTTTTCCGATTATTATGTCAGCTTTCAAGGCATATCACCTGGTGGAGTGGTTTCCATTCTTCAATCGCTGGGTTTGGCTGAGTGAAAGCAAAGGCTTCAGAAAGTCAGAATATTTCAGACCCTTTATAGACAAGATCGGCGCGCCTGCCTATTGGCGGAAACACGGTTTCCCACCGGCTTGCCGGCCTTTGGGTGAAGAGGATATTGAGTGTGATTAACGCAATGTCCATTCTACGGAGGACGTATGAGCTTTATTGAAGAACTCAAACGCCGCAACGTCATACGTGTAAGCGTCGCCTACGTGGTCGTAGGCTGGCTGGTCTCACAGGTTGCAGAATTCGCGATCGAGACCTTTGGTGCACCGGACTGGGTATTGAAAATTTTCGTCGTGTTCCTGATGCTCGGCTTTCCCGTCGTTGCGGTCTTTGCATGGGCATTTGAAATGACACCGCAGGGTATCAAGCTGGAACGGGAAGTCGACCGTAGCCAGTCCATCGTCGGGCATACCGGGCGCAAGCTCGACTACACCATCATTTTCACACTGGTGTTGGCACTGGGATATTTCATCTTTAACGAATTCCGAGATCAGGCCGTTGATGCACCCACAACGATTGCGCAAGAAACTGTTCAGGCAGAGGCACCTATCACCAGCGATACAATTTCTGTCGAGCCCTCGATAGCCGTTTTACCCTTCACGGACTTGAGTCCGGAGCAGGACCAGGGTTATTTCTCGGATGGTATTTCTGAGGAATTGCTCAACGTGCTGGTCAAAGTGCAAGGCCTCAAAGTGGCATCACGCACCTCGTCGTTCACCTACAAGGGCAGCAATCTGAGCCTCGCCGATATCGCTGGCGAGCTTAAAGTCAATCATGTACTCGAAGGCAGTGTTCGCAAGGCAGACAACCGCGTGCGGATAACCGCACAGCTAATTGATGCGAACACAGACCGGCATATCTGGTCGGATACATTCGATCGCGAACTGGTGGATATTTTCGCCATTCAGGACGAGATTGCCAATGCCATCGTGGCGGCTTTAAGTGCCGAGCTTGGCATCCTCCAGAATACCCCGGCCATATCGGTCGCCAAGGACACCGAAAACCTCGATGCCTACGAGTTGTATCTGAAAGCCCGCAGTTTGTTCCTGGAACGCCAGCAACTGGAAGAAAGCATCGCCTTATATGAACGGGCAGTGGAGCTTGACCCTGGTTTTGCGCGTGCCTGGGCTGGCCTTGCAGCGGTCTATGCTGTTGTCGAGTCCTGGGGAATTACGGGTCGCGACTGGGATAACCTGGCCATACAGGCTGCCGAACGTGCGCTTGAACTGGAACCCGGACTTTCCACACCCTGGGCAGTCATGGGTCAAATCGCAGAAAATAACGGAGATTATATTTCCAGCATGGCCAACCTGGGTCGTGCCATTGAACTGGATTCCGCCAACGCCACGAACTACCTCTGGCGCGGAATCAGCCAGTCTACACTTGGGTTCCAGACTGAAGCCATAGCGGATTATAAGTACTGCCTGGAAATCGACCCGGCGTATGCAAATTGCAAACGCCACCTCGCTCTAGCTTATATGATCGTCAATGAAGATGAACTGGCGTTGTCACTGATTGAACAGGTGGCAAAATATGATTTTAAGGTCTTCGGCTTCCAGTCACAGTACCTCCAGAGATTAATATCCCTGGACCATCGACTGGCGGCCACCATGATCCTGCTCAGCCATTTAGATTATGACTTAACATTTCCGGCCGCCGCCGTTCTGGATGCCATGGAATTCCCTGAGAGGGATCATAGTCGCGGTCTGCAGGAACTGCTTAATTGGATTGAGAAATCCGGGTCCACTCCCGCCCAATATTCTATACCGTTTGTTTCATTCAAGGCATATCACCTCGCAGAAATAGTTAACGACCAGACCCGTTGGGTATGGCTAAAAGAAAACACGGGTTTCAAAAACTCAGAGTATTTCGTTCCGTTTATGAACGAGCTTGGCGCTCCGGTTTATTGGCGGGAAAAAGGTTTTCCGCCCGGTTGCAGGCCGCTTGGAGGAGATGATTTTGAATGTGATTAACACACCAATATCAATCCCGGGGAGCGTGACGGGAAATGAATTACCCGTCATTGAATACCGCGAACAGACAGACGGTGCGTTATGTTCAGGATGAACGAAATATCGCGGGTGAGCACATGGATGTGCGGCGCGATTGTGTCAGTTTTGCACGCGTCTATAACTTACGGGGTGGGTAACTTGTTACCTTTTTGGAGGCTTTAATGAGCTTTTTGGAAGAACTGAAACGCAGGAACGTCATTCGTGTCGCAATCGCCTACGGTGTGGCTTCCTGGTTCATACTGCAATTGGCCGATGTGGTGCTGGAAAACATTGGTGCTCCCGGGTGGGTGATGCAAGCGGTGATGCTGGTTCTGGCTGCCGGTTTACCGTTGGCGGTGATATTTGCCTGGGCATTTGAGATGACGCCCGAAGGCATCAAAAAAGAAAAAGATGTAGACAGGACTCAGTCCATTACGTCCGTTACCGGTCGTAAACTGGACCGGATGATCATTGGTATCCTCACCGTGACCGTCGCTTACCTGCTGATAGATAAACTGGTCTTAAAAGATAGTATGCCTGCCCCGACTGATACCACACAATCTGCATCGGTTGATGTTGAAACACCGGTTGATTCAGGCCCCTCGGTCGCTGTCCTGCCTTTTGTAAATATGAGCGGCGATAAGGAAAACGAATACTTCTCGGACGGTTTGACCGAGACACTTTTGCATATGCTGGCACAGTTGCCTGACTTGCGGGTTGCTGCACGCACATCCTCTTTTGCATTTAAAGACAAGGGGACCGGCATCGCTGAAATCTCCGAGCTTCTTGGTGTTGCCCATGTTCTGGAGGGCAGCGTGCAAAAGTCCGGCAACCGTGTGCGTATTACCGCCCAGTTAATACGCGCGGAAGATGGCTTTCATGTCTGGTCTCAAAATTACGACCGCAACCTGGATGACATTTTTGCGATTCAGGATGAAATTGCAAAGGACGTAGCAGGTGCATTGGATGCCTCTTTGCTGGGTGGAAACAATCAACCCACACTCAGTGTGAATACCTCGAACGTGACCGCGTATGAAAGCTACCTGAAAGGTCTTGAGCAGCAGGCAATTTTCTCGTACAGCAGTCTCGAAATTGCGGAAAACCATTTCAAGCAGGCACTCGCACATGACCCGGCATTTACCGATGCACGCCTGGCACTGGTACGCAACTACATGATGAAACAAGGCACCGGTCTGCTCAATGATGAAGAGCTCGCCCAATTAACAACCCCCCTGATTGGCCAGGTACGCGAACAAATGCCGGATAACCGCCTGGCACGGGCCTATGAACTGGTGATCGCTCTACAAATATTCGATGCTGGCAAGGGTAAAGAAGAAAGGGAGTTGGAGATCACCGAATTACGAAACCTGCTGCCGTTGATACCAGGCGAAACCTACGTCCGCCAATGGGCTGCAGGTACCCTGACCTTTTTCTTTAAGCAACCCCAACAGGCTATCGAGGTTATCCAGGCAGGTCTGCTTGTCGACCCACTGGAAGCAGGTTTGTATGGCACCCTTGGCGACATATACCGTGACCAGGACCAGCTTGATCAAGCGCGTGAGGCATATTACCGGGCGCAGAAACTGGCACCGGAGAATCCAAATATTTACACCGACCTGGCAAGACTTGAAAAGAACAGCAATAACCTGCCGGCCGCACTCAACTGGCAACGAAAAGCGACGGAAGTGGACCCCCAGGACCATGAACTCGCTGCCTTAGTTGCGATGGACCTCTATGCACTTGAATTATCTGAAGAAGGCGATCGCTGGTTTGCCCGTGTCAAGGCGCTGGTTCCCGATTCGCCTTATCAGCACAACCTCGAAATAGAACGCGCCGTGGCCAGAAAGGAATTTGATCAGGCAATTGCAATGTCAGAAAAAGTCATCAGTGCACAGGTACCAGACCGGCGTGGTTCTTTTTCAAACCCCCTGTTTACCTATGTAAGTTTAATGAACAGTGACGGCAACTCCCGGCAAGCCTACGACTTTCTGGTCTCAGTACGTCCCGAAATAGCTGATTACAGTGCGCAGCCGGAAGATCTCGAAGGCATCTTAATGCAATATGCCAGTGTCAGGCTTTTGACCGGCTTTGAAAGTGCTGAAGTTCGTGAACAGGCCTGGCTGCAGATCGTTGCCAACTGGGAAGCCATGGGCTTTCCCTGGCAGGACCCCAAGTCCGGCAGATTGATGGATAACTACATCATCACGGATGATATCCCTGCCGCCGTTGACAATTATCTCTTCCGCCTGAACCGGCCAATGGCCGTTAACCTGGACCGGCACAAGCGTTGGGACAAAACCTTCTACGCCCCCGTGTACGAAGACCCTGCAGTAGCCGCACGTTTATCGCAACTGGACACCGAGTTTGCCCAGCTTCGCGAACAGGTTTCTGAACTGATGCAGGAACCGGAGTGGAACCAATGAATTTATTTGAGGAGTTAAAACGCCGCAACGTGTTCCGCGTCGGCATCGCTTACACGGTGGCCACGTGGCTGCTGATCCAGGTGACTGATACAGTTTTCCCCCGCATCGGTTTACCTGATTCAGCCGTCACGCTGGTCATCGCTTTACTCTTCGTCGGCTTTATTCCCGCGTTGATCTTTGCCTGGGCATTTGAAATGACCCCGGAAGGCATTAAGCGCGAAAAAGATGTCGACCGCACGCAGTCTATCACGCCGACAACCGGTCGTAAGCTGGACCGGATGATTATTGGCATTCTGACCGTGACAGTGGCCTACCTGCTGATAGACAAGCTGGTTTTGCAGGGCCCTGCCCCCGCCGAACCAACCCAAACCACCGAAACTGAATCTGAGGCCGTTGTTGAGGCCAGCCCCTCTATCGCCGTTTTGCCTTTTGTTAACATGAGTGGCGATAAGGACAATGAGTATTTTTCCGATGGCCTGACCGAAACCCTGCTGCATATGCTGGCCCAGATACCGGGCCTGCACGTTGCAGCCCGCACATCCTCATTCGCTTTCAAGGGACAGAATTCCAGTATTGACGAAATCGCCAAAACTTTGGGTGTCGCTCATATCCTCGAAGGCAGTGTGCAGAAATCGGGAGAGCGGGTCCGTATAACGGCGCAGTTGATTCGCGCCGAAGACGGCTTTCATGTCTGGTCTCAGAGTTATGACCGTACGCTCGAGGATATTTTCGCCATCCAGGATGAGATCGCCGAAGACGTGACCGAAGCACTGGACGCAACACTATTGGGCGGCAACGTCGAAATCGCCCATATCGAGACCAGCGACATCGGCGCCTACGACACCTACCTGAGAGCGATGGAACAGCAATCCATCGGTTCTTACGGCAGCCTGTCCAACGCCGAGAGCCTGTTCAAGCAGGCGCTCGCGGCCGACCCGGATTTTATTGACGCGAAGCTGGCACTGGCGCGAAATTTCATCATGCAATTCAACACCGGCCTGATCGAAGAGGCTCAAATGCTACAGGAGGTCATGCCTCTATTGAGCCAGGTCCGCGAATTACAACCGGACAACAGGCTGGCCAGGGCCATCGAAAAACTGGCCCGACTGCACCCGGAAGCGATGATAGACCAGGCAGTCCTGCGCACAGAAGTCGACGAGCTACGTGCACTATTGCCAATGATTCCTGCAGAAACTTACATTCGCGGCCAGTCTGCCGCAATCATTGCGTTTGGACTCAATCAGCCGGAAGTTGCGCTGGAAGTGATCGAGGCAGGTCTTATGGTCGATCCGCTGTCTGCAGAACTCTATGCACAGCAGGGAAACGTATACCAAAAGATGACAAAGTATGGTGATGCCCGCGATTCCTTTTTAAAGGCTATCGAACTGGACCCACTCGACCCCAACCATTACGGCCGCATGTCAGCCGTCAGCGCTAACCTGGGAGACGTCACCGGTACATTCGAATGGCGGTTAAAAAACATCAAGGCAGATCCACAGGACCACGAAATTGCCGGTCACATGGCCCGTTCATTTTACGAATGGGGCTTACCGGAGGAAGGTGACCGTTGGCTGGCGCGGGTCAGGGTACTGGCTCCCAACTCAGACATCCTGCAACGCCTGCAAATCGACCGTGCCATTTCCCGCAAGGATGCCGACCAGGTGATAGCGGTCGCCCGGAACATGATCGCCGCACCAGCAAGCATGCGGCATGACTCGTTTCCGACTGCTGTGTTTGGCTACAGCACTTATATGAGCCGGGCCGGCCGTCACAAAGAGGGCTATGAATTTCTGGTGAATACCCGTCCGGAGATTGAATCCTTTGAGCAATTGCCTGGAGATATCCAGGGTGTGCTAACGCAATGGGTCAGCATCGAACTGATGTCCGGGTTCAAGAGCTTTGAAGAAAGAAAGTCGGTCTGGCAGGTGTTCGCACAAAACCTGCAAGCCCATGGACCCTGGTGGTTTGACGATCCCATTGATCAGGCGGTTGACTTCCTGTTTATGGGTGATCTCGACTCGGCCATTGAAAAAACACGCGAAGACCTGGCAAAACCCCTGGCATCCTGGCCGGTTCGTGGTGAATTCTGGGACAGCCCTACCTGGGACCCCATCACTTCGAATCCGGGAATTGCCGCCCGCCTGGCAGAAATGGAACGTGAAAAACTACAGGCCCGGGAACAGATCAGTGAAATGCTGCAGGGTCCGGAGTGGAACCAATGATAATCCGTTCGCTTTTTAAACCACAGGGCGCCGCTGCTCGCGACCGCCAGTTTGCAAGAGGCTTTAATGAGCTTATTTAAAGAATTAAAACGCCGCAACGTGTTCCGCGTCGGCATTGCTTACTCGGTGGCCACGTGGCTGTTGATACAGGTGACTGATATAGTTTTCCCCCGCATCGGTTTACCTGATTCAGCAGTCATGCTGGTCATCGCTTTATTGGTAATCGGCTTTATACCCGCCCTGATACTGGCCTGGGCGTTTGAAATGACCCCGGAAGGTATCAAGCGGGAGAAGGATGTCGACCGCGAAAAATCTATCGCACCAACTACCGGGCGCAAGCTGGACAGGGTAATTATTGGAATACTGACCATCGCCCTCGCCTACTTCGTATTCGACAAATTAAGCACCCCGGACCCTGCTCCGCTAGCTACGGAATCAATCACCCTTGAAGCAACATCAACCGCTGAACCCGCTGAACAAGAAACAACAGCTGCCAAGTCAGTTGCCGTCCTGCCCTTTACCTCCATGAGCAGCGGTGCAGATGACAGTTATTTTGCTGATGGCCTGACCGAGGAAATTCTGAATTCACTTGCACGTCTTCCTGAGCTGTTGGTGACTGCCCGCACCTCCTCTTTCCACTTTAAAGACAAGAACATGCCCGTTCCGGAGATCGCTGCGGCGCTCGGTGTAGATAACGTGGTGGAAGGCTCGGTAAGGCGCTCCGGTGAGCAAGTTCGCATCACCGCCCAGTTAATCCGTGCCGAAGACGGCTTCCACCTGTGGTCGAATACCTATGACCGCACCCTCGAAGACGTCTTCGCGGTCCAGGAGGATATCGCGGAGAACATAGCCGAAACACTGGATGTGGTGCTCAATGATGCCAAGCGCAAGCAAATGAGTGATGCCCGCATCAAGGACGTGGAGGCTTTTATTGCCTATCAAAAAGGCCTTGAAGCATTTCAGGCATCACACAGCACCGGTCACCCCGGTGCCGATCTGGACGTTGCCAACGCGTGGTTTGACCGTGCCATCGAGATTGTTCCAGAACTGACCAATGCACACTATCTGCGTACCGATCTGTACGGGCACGTTATTTACTCAAATGCCATTGGTCGCGACGCTTTCAACGAAATAACCCCACAGGAGGCCGAACAGGAAATCAGACTCAGCCTGGACAGGGCATGGCAATCGGCAAGCAGTGACTCCCAACGCGCTATCATGGACGCGGAGCGTACCATGCTCTCAAACAACTGGACCGGTTTGCAGGAAAAACTGGACAAGGCGTTAAAACCGGGTGACTGCACGCCTCTTAACTGGTTACCGGATGTTGCTGTTCCTTTTGCCCGGGCCGTCGCGGCAGCAGAGTATGAACGCGAAATACTGCGTTGCGACCCGTTACGTGCACTGCCAGCCATCATGCTGACCTACTGGGAAATATGGAGTGATCACGCCACGAAAGCAGTTGAAACCGCCGATAAGTACCTGCAATTACAAGGCTTCCACCCCTGGCTTGATGATGCCCGTTACATGGCTTTAATCGCGTCCGGCCAATATCAAAACGATCCTGATATGCTAAGCATGCAACCGGAAGGCAGTGCATTCCAGGTTCCACGCAAAATTTTCTACCATGCAATGAACAACGATATCGAAACGGCCCAAAATGTATTGGACGATTGGCTTGTAGATAATGAAGTAGACCTGTTGCATATGATCATGACCATGGCTGTACTCGGCAACCGTGATGCAGCCAACAGCTATGCCAGCGAGGTTGACCGCCGGATTGGCGGTACATTGGGCCTTGCCGAAACCGTTAAGGGTTGCATGTGCGGCGCACCATTCGATCTGGAATCTACACCAAATTATAAAAAACGGATTGAGGAGGCCGGTTTTGACTGGCCGCCCCATTCCCCCATCAAGTACCCGGCCAAGGATTGGTGATGAGTCTTTTTAACGAATTAAAACGCCGCAACGTCTTCCGTGTTGGTATCGCCTACGCAGTAGTGGCCTGGCTGGTCATGCAATTTGCCGACGTGGTGTTGAATAACATCACGGCACCCGGCTGGGTGTTCCAGGCGATCATGCTGTTGCTGGCCATCGGGTTTCCGATTGTACTGGTGTTTGCCTGGGCTTTCGAAATGACACCCGAAGGTCTGAAGAAAGAAAAGGACATCGACCGCAGCCAGTCGATCGCACCCCGGACCGGACGCAAACTGGATCGCACCATTATCCTGGTCCTGGTGTTGGCGCTGGCTTATTTTGCCTTCGACAAGTTCACGAGCAAGGTGCAACCAGATGGCGCGATTGAAACCATTCAAACAGTGGCCGATGACGAAACTGCTAATGAAAACGGACCAACAGGTACCCCTGTGGAACGGAACCGGGATGATAAATCGGTTGCGGTGCTGCCATTTGCTTTCCGCAGCACCGACCCGGAAGACCAGTTCTTCGCCGAGGGTATGCATGACGATCTGCTCACGCAACTGGCCAAGATCGGCTCGTTAAAGGTCATTTCCCGCACCTCGGTGATGGAATACAAAGATACCACCAAGAAGATCCCGCAGATCGCAGAAGAGCTCGGTGTATCGACGATCGTTGAAGGTGGTATGCAGCGCTCGGGTTCACGAATCCGGTTCAATGCGCAGTTGATCGATGCCCAAACCGATGAGCACCTGTGGGCGGAAACCTATAACCGCGAACTGACCGCGGAAAACCTGTTTGACATCCAGGCGGAAATTGCCCGCGCCATCGCGCAGGCTTTACAGGCCACACTCAGCCCCGAGGAAGAAGCAAGCATAGTAAGGGCACTGACCAATAACCTGGAAGCCTGGGAAGCCTACCAGCGGGCCTTGCGCATGAGCCAAAACCAGGACACAGCCTCGATGAAAATGGGGGTTACCGAGATCAATCGTGCGCTTGAACTTGATCCGGGGTTCGCAGCGGCCTGGAGCCTGAAGGCCACTTTGTTACTCCAGCAATACTGGTTTTTCGATACCGATCCAGGCGCACGCGATGCCGCCCGGGACGCCATCGAAAACGGCCGCAAAATTGATCCGACACTGCCGGAACTTGACATCGCTGAGGGTTATTATTACTACTGGGGTTATCGTGATTATGCCAGCGCGTTGCCTTTCATGCAGAGGGCTTCTGCAGCGCTCCCCAATAGCGCCAGCGCACAACTGGCCCGTGCATATGTCCTGCGCAGAATGGGTGATTGGGAGGGTTCACTCGCTGCCATGCGTCGGGCCGTGGAACTCGACCCAAGGACCATTGGAAACGTTACTGACATTGCTTCAACACTAAGCCGTCTGCGTCGTTTTGAAGAGGCAGAACAGGTTTTTGCTACTGTACTTGCACGAGACCCTGACAATGCATCAACCCTGTGGCAACTCGGCGACTATCATTTGCAAGCATCAGGCGATATTGACAGCTACTCAAATTTGAACCACTTCGCAGCCACAGTCGTGCCCAACGCTCAGTTAAGAAGCTGGCTGTCTTCTTTGTACCTGGATGACTTTGAAACTGCTTTACAGGATGTCGCTGACTGGCAGGAAAGCTTCCTGGAAACCCGGAATTTTCGCGTCACAAAACCCATGTTAATCGGGTTGACCCATCTGTATGCTGGTAACATTGAAAGTGCAACGCCATTACTGCGCGGTGCCAAACAGGAATTCGAAACTTTATTACAGACCAACCCGGATAGCTTCACCATTAACCGGTCCCTGTGCGTCATCACAGGTGGACTGGGCGAATTGACCAACGCCCAAAAATACTGTCAACAAACCCTGCAAACGGCGCCAGCAGACGCCTTTTATGAGGGTGATATCGAATTTGAAGTCGCTACGGGCCTCGCACTGGCGGGTGATACACAAGCTTCGGTCGAGCTATTAACAGCCATGCTGGACGGCGATGCCGGCCCGACCTTCTACCCGGTCATGTATCACCCGGCCTTTGATGGTATCCGTGATGATCCAGCCTATATCAAATTACTGAAAGATCATGGACCAGAAGAATAAATGATGAGCTTTTTTAACGAACTCAAGCGCCGCAATGTCTTCCGTGTAGGTATCGCCTACGCGATCGCTGCCTGGGTGTTGTTACAGGTTGTCGACCTCGTGTTAGAGAACATTGCCGCGCCTGATTGGGTGATGAAGGTATTTATGCTGGGCGTCGCAGTGGGTTTCCCGGTGGCTGTCATTATCGCATGGGCCTATGAAATGACACCCGAAGGTATCAAACGTGAGTCCGAGGTCGACCGGACACAATCGGTCGTTCACACAACAGGGCGTAAACTGGATCGGATTATTATCGGGTTTTTAGCGGTAGCCGTGGTCTTTTTACTGATTGACCCTTTTGAAAACCGGGATACCGCTGAGCCTGTCGTTGTTGACAAAACTGAACCTGTTTCGGAGACCGTTTTACCTGAACCCACACCAGTTGATACTGGCGAAAGTAATCAAGTCGACGGAAAGTATCAGGACGAAGCATCCGTCGCGGTGCTGCCATTCGTCAATATGAGTTCCGATCCCGAGCAGGAATACTTCTCTGACGGTATTTCCGAAGAAATTCTGAATGTTCTCACTCGCATTCCCAACCTGAAGGTCGCGGCACGCACCTCGTCTTTCCAATTCAAGGGCAGGAGTCTTGATATCGATGAAATAGGAAGACAGTTAAGGGTTAACCACATACTTGAAGGCAGTGTGCGCAAGTCGGGCTCCACCTTACGTATAACAACGCAGTTGATCGAGGCACAAACGGGATTTCATCTGTGGTCCAAGACCTTTGACAGAAAACTCGAAGACGTTTTTGCCATTCAGGATGAAATCGCTGCCACTATCGCCACCGAATTAAAGACCCGACTAACCCCGGAACAGAACACCGCCAGTACACCGGTTGATTTGGAGGCTTACGGTATGTACCTCAAAGCCCGCACACTGGTAGCGGCACGCTCGGAATCCAAACTATTCGAGGCTATCAACATACTAAAAGCCGCTATTGAACTCGAGAAAGAATACGCGCCGGCCATGGCAACACTCGCTAAAGCATACGCCGTCCTACCCTGGTTTTCAGATCAATTACCGGTGGGAGAGGCCCGCGAACAAGCGCGTCAATGGGCCAACAAAGCACTCGATATTGATCCCGACAACGCCGAAGCCTTATCAACCCTTGGTATTGTCTTCAGTGAATCAGATATGAACTGGGCAGGCGCCACGGATTTACTCAACAGGGCGATAGAAGCTAACCCCGGCAGTGTCGCAGCCAACAACTTCCGCGGTGATCTGGCCACACGAACGGGGGATCTTGAAAACGCCTTGAAATACGAGTCACGTGCGGCCGAGCTTGATCCTCTGGGACCCGTACAACTGACGGACCTGGCAAATGTATACCTGATCAATGGTGATTATCAAGAGGTCATCAGACTGGCCAACCGCGCACTGGAATTAGACCAGACCTTCTTCTCTGCATACAGACACCTAATTGATGCCAACTTTGCTCTTGGTGATATGGGCCAACTGGAAAGCATTTCCAGGGAGCTTGAGAGCGTGACAGGAAAACCAGATGATGTAACAGCAACCCTATCTCTCATGATCCATATCGGCAATGGAAATGAGCAACAGGCTCACGCATATATGCAACGCCAGGCCCAACTGGCCAAATCGGGTGAGGCCTGGGCTTCGGGCGTCGCTAATCTTGCGACAGTACTTGGAGATTTTGACCTGGCCGGTGAAATGTTATTGCAGGCGTATCGGGAAAAAGACGGTACGTGGAGCTTCCCCGCCTATATCAGGCTACCAGAGCAGGCACCGGACAGCGCTGCCTGGCAGGAATTCTGGAGCAAACCCGGTGTAGCCGCTCTGGCGGAGTTACGTCGTGGTTACGGTTTCAACCCGGTCGCGCCGGGGTTTGGTGACGGGGTGAAACAATGAATCTGTTCAACGAGTTAAAGCGCCGCAATGTTTTCCGCATGGGTATCGCCTATATTGTGGTCGCCTGGGTATTGTTGCAGGCGGTTGATTTTACCCTCGACATCATTTCTGCACCCAACTGGGTGATGCAGGTGTTTGTCCTGGCGGCTGTCGTGGGTCTGCCCCTCGTGCTGATTTTTTCATGGGTGTTTGAAATGACACCGGAGGGAATCAAGCTTGAATCCCAGATTGATCACAATGAATCTGTAACGCATAACACCGGGCGTAAACTGGATCGTACGATTATTACTTTTCTCGCGTTCGCGGTGGTGCTGTTACTTGCCGAACGGTTCATAACACAGGAAGAAATTCCGGTTGCAGAGAAGGTATCTGAAGCAACCACCACCCAGGCAGAGAGCTTGGACCAGCCTTCCGTTAAAGGCGTACGATCAGTGGCTGTGCTTCCGTTCATTAATATGTCCTCAGACCCCGAACAGGAGTATTTCTCCGACGGATTATCGGAAGAGTTGCTCAACCGGCTGGCCCAGAACGACCAGTTGCGTGTCGCAGCCCGTACCTCGTCCTTCCAGTTCAAGGGGGAGAATCTGGATGTTGGTGACATCGGCCGGCAATTGAAGGTGGATAACATACTGGAAGGCAGCGTACGCAAGTCGGCCAACCGCCTGCGTATTACTGCCCAGTTGATTCGAGTAGACACCGGCTTTCATCTCTGGTCAGAAACCTACGAGCGCGAAATGGATGATGTGTTTGCCATCCAGGACGATATTGCGCTGGCTATCACAACGGCATTGGAGGCGGAACTCGGGACAGCATCACCATCGACAGCCAACAAACCGACCGACAACATAGAAGCGTACCAGGCCTATTTGCAGGCGCGGTTTCTTCTTGCCAAGCGTGGCGAGGCCAACATGCTCAAGGCCCACACCTTATTCGAACAATCAGTCAGCCTGGACCCGACGTTTTCCAAGGCATGGTCAGGCCTGGCATACAACTACTCACTGCTACCCGGCTATGGCCCTACCGTCTCCTATAAACAGGCCTGGGAAACAGTAAAAATAGCGACTGAAAGGGCCATTGGGTTGGACCCTGACAATGCAGAGGCCTATGTAGCGCTGGCACGTAGTAATTACGAGGATGATTTCAAAACTATCCTGGGTCTTTATGAAAAGGCTTACGAACTGGCCCCCAACAACGCTGATGTGGTCAATTTTTATGCCGACTTCATGATGAACCTGGGAGACTTCGAGGCAGCGGAGCGCCTGGAGAAAATTTCCATCGACCTGGATCCATTGGCAGCTGTGCATTATTCCGATCTTGCGTTTGTCATGTTTCCGTTGGGACGTTTTGCAGAGGGCCTGGATTATGGCCGTACATCGGCGCGTCTCGAACCGGACGTACCCTGGCGGTCTGACGCCCTGGTTGTGGGCCTGATTGCATACGGGCTATACGATGAAGCCATACAGATCATCAAACAGTTTGAACAGCAACCCGATCCGGAACAATTCATGATCGATTGGTGGTGGAACTTCCTATATTTCCAGCAGGGTGATGAACAAGGTTTGCGCGAGAGACTGGCCGAGATTAATCAAAGGGCCGAAACGCAGGGGGCTGATGTTGATTACGCTCTCATGGCATTCTTCACAGCCTGGCTGGACGGTACAGATGCCGCCCTTCCCATTCTTGAAATAGCCTATGAGACCGATGAGGGAAACCTGTACTGGCCGGAATACTTTTATCTTCCGGAAGACATCTCCGATGACCCGGATTGGCTGGCATTCTGGCAAAAGCCCAGACTGGCTGAACTGATGGAAATCCGCCGCAGCAACAAAACCCGGGATCACATTGGATGGTGGAAGGAGCGACCGGCACAATGAGCTTTTTGAACGAACTCAAACGACGCAACGTTTTCAAGGTCGGCGTTGCCTATGCGGTGGCCGCCTGGCTGTTATTGCAGATGGTTGACCTGGTGTTGGAAAACATCAACGCGCCGGACTGGGTGATGCAGGTATTTATGCTGGGCCTTGCGGTCGGTTTTCCGATTGCCATCATCGTTGCCTGGGCGTTTGAGATGACACCGGATGGCGTAAAGCTTGAAAAAAATGTTGACCGCAGCAAGTCCATCAACCGTCAAACCGGGCACCAGCTAAATCGCGGCATCATCATGATCCTCTCGATAGCG
>Ga0316197_10001889_pt1 | contig 14917 bp, 13 predicted proteins | sample OudBiesiAoxic_MG_FD_204939 | JGI IMG/M metagenome (GOLD analysis project Ga0316197, IMG submission 204939) | Coastal sediment microbial communities from Oude Bieten Haven, Netherlands - site A oxic | ecosystem: Environmental > Aquatic > Marine > Coastal > Sediment | place: Netherlands...
TATCTGCCTCCATCCATCTTATAAGACCTTTATTTTTAAAAGTTTTTTCCTTTATATTTAAAGATTTATGAAAATCACTTCTTGTAAAACCAGGACATAAAACTTGAACCCTTATTCCTAAAGGTGAGAGTTCAAGATAAAGAGATTCTGTGAACGTTATTATAAAAGATTTTGTAGCGCTATAAAGATGGTTAAAAGATGCCGGAGAGAAACCTGCGAGGGAGGAGACATTTATAATATTTCCCCGTCTATTATTTATCATATTTTTAGATACTAGGTGAGTAATTTTACAAAATGAAATTATATGGGCTTCTATCATTTCATTTTGTTTTTTATAGGTATCATCAAAGAATTTTTTTTCATGACCGAAGCCAACATTATTTATTAAAAAATCAAAAGGAACCATTTTTATTTTTTTTAATAGACAGTCCACTTCTTTTGGGATAGTGAAATCAACTAAAATAACAGTAACTTCAATATTATATTTTTCACGAAGATCACAGGCCAATTTTTCTATAATTTCTACACGTCTTCCTGTAATATAAAGATTGTATTTTTCTTTTCCTAGTTTTCTTGCAAAGGAAGCTCCTATACCACTAGTAGCTCCTGTTATTAAAGCATTTTTCATTAAAACACCTTCCTATTTTTTATTTTAACTTAATAGTGACCATCTTTATTGAATGTGAGCCTAAGATATAATCATTTATCTTTTTTCTATACTATTTCTATAAGTTTTTAATTCAGAAATTGATATTACTGTTATAAGTTTTCTTTTTATTAGGATTAATTTATTATTCTGTAATTTTTTTAAAATTTTTGTTACACCTATCCTAGAAATATTTAATGCGTTTCCAATATTTTCATGGGTATATCCACAGATTTTTATATCTTTTTTTTGGTTAGGAACTGTAATAATTGCTATTCGAATTAAAAACTCAAGAACTCTTTCTTCACTTATATAAAATTTGTTAAAACTCATTTGAAAAAGAGCTAGATGATATTTTCTAGACATACTATGAATAAAATATGAATAATAGGATGGATTTTTTAAAAGAAACATATTTAATTATAAAGTATACCTTATAGTATATTATTATTCAATAAATGCTTACAAAATGTTTATTTAAAATAATTTAACAAGAGGATGCTAATCTTAAATAAGATCTAAAAGAAATTATGAGAAAGTTGACAATTAAATGGCATAATAGTATAATATTCTTAATTATAAAGGCGATGATAAGGAGAGTAACTTCTAATAGATACTAAAGCGAGCTAGTGACGGTGAGAGACTAGTAGTGGAATTAGTTTGTGAAGAACACCTTGGAGCTGCTAACCCAAAGGATTTTTTTTATCTTAGTAGGCTTAGACGTATTTGACACGTAACGTCAAAGGGTATCGAGGAACTACTTGTGTGTGTCTCCGTGCTTACTTTATTTTTTAGGGTTTGTATGAATTTTGACTTCTCACTTTTAGTAGTGGGATTTTTTTTATTAGATAGGAGGTTAAAAATGGAAATGAAAGATATTATAGCTAAGGTGAACTATTATTCGGCTTTAGCTAAGAAAAAGCAATTGACAGATGAAGAAATAATAGAAAGGCAAAAATATAGAACTCTGTACTTAGAGCATTTTAAATCTCAAGTTAAAGGACATTTAGATCAAATCAAAGTTATAGATGAAGATGGAAATAAAGTAAAATTAAAAAAAAATTAAATTAAGTTAGGGAGGATATTATGAAAAAAGTAACAGTTAAAGAACTTATTAGAAATGGTGAACAATTCTTAGATCAAGAAGTACAAATTTCTGGTTGGGTAAGGAAAATTAGAAGCCAAAAGAGTTTTGGATTTATAGAATTAAATGACGGTTCATTTTTTAATGGTCTACAAGTAGTATTTGAAGATGGTCTAGAAAATTTTGATGAGATAAGCAGAGTTTCAATAGCTACATCTATGTATGTAACTGGAACTTTTGTAAAATCAGAGGGAAAAGGACAAAATTATGAGATCAAAGCAACCTCTGTAGAAATATTTCAAAAGGCAGATTTAGATTATCCATTACAAAATAAGAGACATACCTTTGAATATTTAAGATCAATTGCACATCTAAGACCTAGAACTAATGCTTTTTCAGCAGTGTTTAGAGTGAGATCAATAGTTGCATATGCTATTCATAAATTTTTTCAAGATCAAGAGTTTGTATATGTGCATACTCCAATTATAACTGGAAGTGATGCTGAGGGTGCAGGAGAGATGTTTAGAGTAACCACTTTAGATTTAAATAATATTCCTCAAACAGAAAAAGGTGATATTGACTATAAAGAGGACTTTTTTGCTAAAGAAACTAACTTGACTGTAAGTGGTCAATTAAATGTAGAAACCTATTGTGCTGCATTTAGAAATGTATATACATTTGGGCCTACATTTAGAGCAGAATATTCAAATACAACTAGGCATGCATCGGAATTTTGGATGATAGAGCCAGAGATTGCTTTTGCAGCCTTAGACGCTAATATGGATTTAGCTGAAGAGATGGTAAAATATGTTATTAGATATGTTATGGAAAAAGCTCCTGAAGAGATGGAATTTTTTAATAAATTTGTAGAAAAAGGATTATTTGATAAATTAAATAATGTTTTAGAAAATGATTTTGCTAGAGTTACTTATACTGAAGCAGTAGATATATTATTAAATTCAAATCAAAAATTTGAATTTAAAGTTGAGTGGGGAATTGATCTACAATCAGAGCATGAAAGATTTTTAGCAGAAAAACATTTCAAAAAACCAGTATTTGTAACAGATTATCCAAAAGATATCAAAGCATTCTATATGAAACTTAATGAAGATGGAAAAACAGTAAGAGCAATGGACCTATTAGCTCCTGGAATTGGTGAAATTATAGGGGGATCTCAAAGAGAAGATAACCTAGAAGAGTTAGAAAGAAGAATGGATGAAATCAACCTTCCAAAGGAAGACTATAAATTCTATACTGATCTTAGAAAATATGGTTCATTTCCTCATTCAGGTTATGGACTAGGTTTTGAAAGGATATTGATGTATGTTACTGGTATGACAAATATTAGAGATGTAATTTCATTCCCTAGAACTCCTAAGAGTGCAGAATTTTAAGGATTAAAAAATATAGAGGGAAAAAAGTTTGATTATCTTAGATAATCAAACTTTTTTTTAAAGTCTGTGGTATATAATATTATTATTATTTAATTTAGGAGGTTTCAAATGAATATAAGGTATGTAAGTGATAAAACAAGAACTTTAAGTTTAATATTGTGTATTGTTGGTTTTTTTGGACTAGGAGGATTACATAGATTTTATGTAGGAAAGGTATGGACAGGATTATTATACTTAGCAACAGGGGGATTATTTGGGATAGGTACTATAATTGATTTGATAAAAATATCGACCAATAGTTTTACCGATGCACTAGGATATCCAGTTACTAGAAATTAGACTTTTTTATATGATTGAGTTAATATCCAAAAAATACAGCCTTCTACAATGTAGAGGGGCTGTATTTTTTATTTTAATTATAAATTTACGTTAAATTTTATTCTTTGGGAAAAAGTTTTGATTTATAGTAACCATCAGCTAAGTAAATTGCTTGTATAGGGTTATGTCCTAAGACTCTATCTTTTACAGCCATAACAGTTATAGGAGCTTTTGAATATTTGATAAAAAGAGAATCGTGCCCTACACAAAGTCCAAACATTAAATTGAGGTCTGTATTTGCTTTATTTAAAAGTTTGGCTTGACCTATAGGATTACACATAGCCTCGTGTTCACAGTATGGTCTTACTTGTTCTTCACTATCAATTCCAATAGTAGATTTAGAAATACTTCCGCTCTTACATATTACTGATTCTACTTGAAAACCATTTTTACTTAATATATCATGAAGAATTTTAGTTTCTTTTTTAAATCCTATACAGAATGCTATCCCTATTTTTTTATATTCACATTTTTTAGCAAAATCCATTATTTCTTCTATCCTTGTTTTTTTACAGTAACCTTCTGCTTCTACTAGAGCAGAATTTCTAGCAAGGATATAATTTTCATCTTTCTTATACTCTACTTTGCTCTCTTCTATTATTTCATCTTTACAAGGACAATTTTTTGGTGCTTTTTCTACCTCTCCTGTTCTACAGACATCCATATTACATATTCCACACGTATACATCTTTATTTTCCTCCTCTTTAAATAAAAAGATTACTTTTCATTAATTTAATTACTTAAATTAATTTTTATTATCTGCTCTTTCCAAAAATTTAATTCTTGTAATTTTGCATATAGATCTATATTTTGAATCTTTATGTGATTTTTGTCCTTTTTTTCGATACTTATTTTCCCTCCAATAGTTAAATTATTTTAAATTTTAATTTTACTTCCTGTATAACTATAAAAAACTTTATCTTTTATTGAATTTTTTAATTTTGTAAAACCATCTATACCTGTACAATGATTTGTATAAATTCTATCAATATTTATTTTTTTTAACTCTTCAATTGTTTTTTTGATTTTTTCATTATTTTTATCTTGAAGAGATTTTTCATTAAGTTTTATTCCAGTTAAATGCATTCCTCCTAGGATTAGATTTATATTATTTATTTTTGTATTATCTATAGCTGTTTTTATAATATTTATAATTCCATTATGTGAACATCCTGTAATAATATTTAATTTGTTATCTTTTACTATGGTTAAAAAAAGTTCATCTTGAAATTTATCCATTATAAAATCTTCACCATCTTTAATAAATAAATTTTGTTTAATTTTTTCAAAATTTGTATATTCACCTATATCTGTAACAATTTGTATATTCTCATTAAGTGTATAATTTTTTTCTAAAAATAAAAACTCATTGGGATAATTTTTATATCTATTTCGTAATTTAAAACCAATTTCTCTTATATTTCCAGTACTACTTGAATATTTTTGTTGTAGGGCATTTTTTTTCATAATTATCTTTGCTGTTTGGTTAACTTCTAAAAATTTTTCTAGCCCCCCTGTATGATCATAATGACCATGGCTCAATATTACAAAGTCCACATCCTTTAAATTTTTTTTTAATAATTTTGCATTTTCAAGAATTAATCCTGTTTGTCCAACATCAAATAGTATCTTGTAGTCATCTATCTTGATTAAAAATGATAACCCATGTTCTGCTTTTAAATCTTTTTTATAAACTGTATTTTCAACTAAAGTAACTATCTCCATACAAACTCTCCTTAAATTTTTTCTGGACTCTTCTCTTCCATCTTAGTCGCTTCAACTTGTTTTTGATATTATATATTTTTGAGTGCTAAGTTGTCTACTGAATTATCATAACACCATTTTTATTATATAGGAAATTATAAATAAATAGAATTGTAAAAAAAATAAAAGTCTGCTAGAAAACTGAAAAATTTTAGATAGAAATATATATTTTTAAAGGAATCAAGGAAAATTTTTAGAATAAAATAAAAAAATAAGCCGCTGGAGAAAAATTAACAAGGAGGATCTATGGAGAAATTAAAAAAAGAAGCTATGAAAAGGTCATTGGAAAAGTTGATAAATAAATATTCTTTAGAAAAATCATCGATACTTCCTATATTAAACGAATTACAGGATGAATATGGAGAGATAGGAGAAGATCTGATGGAAGAGTTGGCTCATAGTTTAGGAATCCATCCTACAGAAGTAGAAGGAGTTTATTCTTTCTATAGTTTTTTAAATAAAAAAAGTGGTAAACATATAATTCGTTTATGTCAAACAATCTCGTGTGATTTAAAGGGGAAAAAAAGGCTAGAAAAACAACTTATAAATGAATTGGGAATAAAATTTGGTGAGACTACACAGGATGGATTATTTTCTCTAGAACACTGTAATTGTTTAGGGATGTGTGACAGGGGACCGGCTTTGATGGTAGATAAAAAACTGATCTCAAGAGTAAAACCATCGGATATCCCTTCAATAATAAATGCGTGTAAAAATAATAATTTAGATGAAAAATTTGAAGATACAATAATTTCAAATGTTCAGATAAAGGGACCCTTGCTTAAAGGAAAATTTGAAGATGGCGAGGTAATTAAAAAGGTAATAGATAGAAACTCTAAAGACCTTCTTTCAGATATAGAAAAGACTAATCTCAGAGGGCGGGGAGGAGCAGGATTTCCTACTTTTTTAAAATGGAAATTGGCCTATAAACAGGAAAATACTCCTAAATATATAGTCTGTAATGCAGACGAAGGAGAACCGGGGACATTTAAAGACAGGTATATACTGCACAAACACTGCAGTAAGGTGATAGAAGGAATGACCATAGCTTCCCATATAATAAAAGCTAGTAAGGGATTTATCTATCTTAGGGGAGAATATTTTTATTTAAAAAAAATTATAGAAAAAACTATAGAGAGCAGAGAAAAAAATAAATTACTCGGTAAAAACATTTTGGGAATGGATGGATTTGATTTTGATATTGAAATAAGGATGGGTGCAGGAGCTTATATATGCGGTGAAGAAACAGCCCTTATCGAATCTTTAGAAGGTTCCAGAGGAGAACCGAGAAATAGGCCACCCTATCCAATAGATACAGGATTTTGTGACAAACCTACAATAGTAAACAATGTAGAAACATTTTTAGATATAAATTTAATCTTTAAAAATAGTGTAGAATTTTTTAAAACATATGGGACTTCTAAATCTACAGGAACTAAATTTTTTAGTATTTCTGGGGACTGTGAGGCTGAAGGAATATATGAATTACCCTTTGGTATAACGATAGAAAAATTAATAGAAAAAGTAGGAGCTAAAAACATAAAGGCGGTACAGGTAGGTGGAGCGGCAGGCCGCTGTGTCAAAGCAAAAGATTTTAAAAATAGGATAGCTTTTGAAGCAGTACCTACAGGAGGTTCTATTATTTTATTTAATAAAAATAGAGATATGTTGGAAGTGGCTCAAAATTTTATGGATTTTTTTGTAGATGAAAGTTGTGGTCAGTGTACCCCTTGCCGAGAGGGAAATAGAAAATTATCTAATGGATTGAAACTCATGAAAGAGGGAAGATGTTCTATAACATATTTAGAGGAATTGTTGGATCTGGCTGAAACTATAAAAATTTCTTCTAAATGCGGACTGGGACAGTCCAGTCCCAATGCATTTATATCTATCATAGAAAATTTTAAGGATGAAATTTTAGGAAGGCTACCAAAGGAGGAGAGTAATGAGTGAGTGTAGGGCAAGTAAGGCTGAAAAAATAAGGCTGGCCTGTGAAAATAAAGATCTAGCCTGTGAAGAAGAATTGATAGATATAACTATAGATGGAAAGAAACTAAAAATAAAAAAAGGAACAACTATTTTAGAGGTAGCTAGATCTTTGGGGATAAAAATACCAACTCTATGTTACCATGAAGATCTTTGTATTGCAGGAATATGTAGGATTTGTCTAGTGGAAGTTGTAGGAATGGAAATTTTACAGGCATCATGTTCCTACTCCATCGAAATGGAGATAGAGATAAATACACATAGCCATAAGATTAGAAAAGCTAGAAGACATATACTTGATCTTATGTTAGCTAACCATGTAGGAGAATGTTATTCTTGTATAAGAAATGGGAATTGTGAGCTACAAGATCTAGCAAAAGATTATGGAATCACAGAATACCCCTTTGGACATCCAAACAAAAACGTAAAACCAGTGGATTGTAGTAGTATGTCTATAGTTAGAGATATGGATAAGTGTATCCTTTGCAGAAGGTGTGTTAGGAGCTGTGTAGATTTGCAGGAAGTAGGAGTTTTTGGGGTGAAAGAAAGGGGAGATAAAAGTTATATTTCTACCTTTGGAGACAGAGGTATGGAGGATGTAATTTGTATTAATTGTGGGCAATGTGTAAATCGGTGTCCTACTGGAGCCCTCCACGAAAAAGATCAAACTGAAGAAGTATGGAGGGCGTTGGAAGATAAAAATAAACATGTGGTTATTCAAACAGCCCCAGCTCCTAGAGCAGGAATAGGAGAATTATTTGGATTAGCTCCTGGAAAAAGTTTGACTTTAGAAATAAATACAGGATTGAAATATTGTGGATTTGACAAGGTATTTGATACTTGTTTTAGTGCTGATTTGACAATCATAGAGGAGGGATTAGAACTTCTTTTAAGGCTAAAAAAAAACTTAACAGAGGGTGGAGATGAAACTCTACCGCAGTTTACCTCATGCTCTCCAGGATGGGTAAAATATTTAGAACATTTCAATCCCAAATATACAAACAATCTATCCAGTTCTAAGAGTCCTCAGCAGATGTTTGGAAGTATCATAAAAACTTATTATTGTGAGAAAAACAATATCGATCCAAAAGATGTGGTGACGGTGGCTCTGATGCCATGTACAGCTAAAAAGTTTGAAGCGGCTAGAGAAGAGATGTGTGATTCAGGTTATAGGGACATAGATTATGGATTGACTACAAGGGAACTGGGGAAGATGTTTAAGGAAGTAGGGCTAGATCTTCCTAACTTAGAAAAATCTCAATTTGATGATCCTTTTGGGGGTATCAGCGGTTCTGGAGTTATTTTTGGAGTTACAGGTGGAGTGATGGAGTCAGCTATACGAACAATTTATGAATTGGTTACAGGAAAGAAAATAGAATCGGTATTTGACGAAGGAAAGATCAAAGTAATACGTGGGTTTGATAAAATAAAATATGCAGAGTTAATCATAGATAAGATAGGGGAAGTCCCAAAACTTTTAAGATCCCATTTTAAAGATTTTGAATTTTTAAATGGTGTTACCCTGAAGGTAGCTGTATGCCATGGGACTGCCAATGCTAAAAGAGTTCTAGAAAACATAGAAGCTGGGGGAGAGTTCAGTGGATGTCATTTTATAGAATTTATGGCTTGTCCGGGAGGATGTTTAGGTGGTGGCGGCCAGCCTATACCTACAAATGAGGAGATAAGAAAGTCTAGAGCAATGGCAATTTATGAGGAAGACAGGGATTCGAAGATAAAAAAATCTTATGAAAATCCGGCTATAGTAGAGTTATATGAAAATTTTTTAACAGATGGTCCTGGCGGGGATAAGGCACATAAACTTCTTCACACTAAATATATTACGAGGGGAAATACATTAACTTAAAAGAGATGGCTATCAAGTTTTTTACTTGTCAGCCATCTCTTTTTTATTTTGCTAAAAAAAAAAAAAAATGCTATACTCAGTTTATGACAAGACATATGTATACTCATTAGTTGTATAAAGTGGAGGGTAGAAATTAAATGGAAAGTAAACTTGAAAAGATTAAGAGGTTGAAAAAAGAGAAAAATATTATAGTATTAGCTCATTACTATGTGGATGGAGAAATTCAAAAGGTTGCAGATTATATTGGAGACTCTTTTTATTTGAGCAAGGTAGGTAAAAATTTAAAGGAAAAAAAAATAGTATTTTGTGGAGTTTCCTTTATGGGTGAAAGTGCAAAGATATTAAGTCCAGAAAAAATAGTACTGATGCCAGAGATGAAAGCTAATTGCCCTATGGCAAATATGGTAGATTTAAATGAGATAAAAGAAATGAGAAAAAAATATGAAGATTTAGCAGTGGTTTGTTATATAAATTCAACATCTGAAACAAAGGCATTAGTTGATGTTTGTGTAACCTCTTCCAATGCAGAAACTATAATTAAATCCTTACCTAATAAAAATATATATTTCATCCCAGATAAAAATTTAGGAACTTATCTATCGAAAAAAATATTGGATAAAAACTTTATATTTAATAAAGGATACTGTGTAGTTCATGCAAGTGTTAAAAAAGAGCAGGTATTATATATGAAAAATAAATATCCAACAGCTAAATTTTTAGCTCACCCTGAGTGTGAATATGAAATTTTGAAATTAGCAGATTATATAGGAAGCACCTCTGGAATTATAGATTTTGCTGTAAACTCTCCCTATGAGGAATTTATTGTAGGAACGGAATCAGGTATTTTATACAAATTAAAAGAAATGGCTCCTAATAAAAAATTCTATTTAGCTAAGGAAGATTTTTCTTGTGAAGACATGAAAAAGATTACAGTTGATAAACTGTTAAATGTATTAGAAAATGAAGATTTAGAAATCAAAGTATCAGATGAAATTATAAAAAAAGCTTCTTTATCTTTAAAAAAAATGTTGGAATTAGCACAAACAAATAAATTTAAAGAAGAGTATGATTTAATAGTTGTAGGTACAGGTGTTGGAGGTTGTTATTCAGTTTTAAACTCTAATGAAGATAAAAAAATATTAATGATAACTAAGGCTAAATTAGAGGAGAGTGACTCTTATTTAGCTCAAGGTGGAATTTGTGTTTTAAAGGATAGTAATGATTTTGAGAGTTTTTTTGAGGATACAATGAAGGCAGGACATTACAAAAATAATGAGGAATCAGTGAAAGAAATGATAACTAATTCTCCTAAAATAATAGAGGAATTAGTTAGTTATGGAGTTGATTTTGAAAAAAGAAATGAAGAATTTAAATATACGAAGGAAGGAGGCCATTCAAAGACCAGGATACTATATCATAAGGATATAACTGGTGAAGAAATCACAAAAAAATTACTTGAAAACGTAAAAAAAAGAAAAAATACTTTGATCTTAGAAGATACAACTTTAATGGATATAATTTCAAAGGATAATATATGCTATGGTGCTATATTGAAAGATAAAAATGGAGAGATTCATAGGGTTTATTCTAAAGATGTTATTTTGGCTTGTGGGGGGATAGGTGGAAACTTTGAAAATTCAACTAATTATCCACACTTAACAGGAGATGGGGTAAAAATCTCTGAAAAAAACAATATAAAATTAAAAAATTTAGACTATATACAGGTTCATCCAACAACCTTATATTCTGAAAAAAAAGGGAGAAGATTTTTAATTTCAGAGTCTACAAGGGGAGAAGGAGCAGTTCTTTATAATAAAAATATAGATAGATTTGTGGATGAGCTTATGCCTAGAGATTATGTTACAAAGGAAATATTAGCTCAAATGGAAGGTGATAATTCTAAACATATATGGTTAGATATGAGACCAATAAAGAAAAGGGGGATAAATTTAGAAAAAAGATTTCCAAATATTTTAAAGAGGTGTAGGGAAGAGGGATATGATCCAAATAAAGAATTAATTCCTGTAGTTCCTGCTCAACATTATTTTATGGGGGGAATAGAGGTTGATTTAAATAGTAAAACATCTATGGAAAATTTATATGCAGTTGGAGAAACTAGTTGTAATGGGGTTCATGGAGCCAATAGACTAGCTAGTAACTCTTTGCTTGAAACTTTAGTTTTTTCTAAAAATGCAATAAAAGATATTGAAAATAAAACACTGATAAGAAAGGGGAAATAAAATGAATATAATTACAGAAAAATTAAATATAGATGATCTTATCTTACTTGCTTTAAAGGAAGATATATCTTCAGAGGATATAACTACAAATTCAATATTGAAAAGTAATATTTTAGGGAAAGGAGATTTGATTGCAAAGGAAGATGGAATTTTAGCTGGGATTGAAATATTTCAAAGGGTATTTAAATTATTAGATAAAAATTTAGAATTTAAAATGAATTTTAAAGATGGGGATAGGTTGAAAAATGGGGAAATAATAGGAGAGGTTAAAGGAGATTTAAGGGTTATTCTTTCTGGAGAAAGGGTGGCTTTAAATTATTTACAACATATGAGCGGTATTGCAACTTATACAAATGATATGGTAAAATTATTAGAGGGAACAAATATTAAGTTAATCGATACAAGAAAGACAACTCCAAATATGAGGATCTTTGAAAAATATGCCGTTAAAGTAGGTGGGGGATACAATCATCGTTATAATTTATCTGATGGTGTGTTAATAAAAGATAATCACATTGCAGTTGCAGGGAGTATAAAAAAAGCTGTTGAGATGGCAAGAAAATATGTTTCCTTTGTAAAAAAAATAGAAGTCGAAGTTGAAAATTTAAATATGGTCAAAGAGGCAATAGAAGTCAAAGCAGATATTATTATGCTAGATAATATGGATGAGTTTACTATGGAAAAAGCTGTTAAACTTATAGATGGACGGGCTAAAACAGAGTGTTCAGGAAATATTACAAGGGAAAATATATTAAAGATATCTAAATGTGGTGTTGATTTTGTTTCAAGTGGAGCAATAACTCATTCAGCTTCAACATTAGATATCTCGTTGAAAAATCTTCAGAGATTATAGCTCTAAAATTAAAGGGTGGGTGATATTATGATTGGAAATAAAAGGCGTGATAAGATAGTAGAGTTGATAAAAGATTCAGAAAGACCTTTATCAGGAGGTTATCTGTCAAAAATTTTAGGAGTTAGTAGGCAAATAATTGTCCAGGATATTGCTCTTTTAAGAGCTTTAAATTATAGTATTGTTTCAACTTCTAGGGGTTATTTGATTCATAATTTGATTTTGGATATACCAGAAAGAGTAATAACTGTTTTTCATACTGATGATCAAATAGAGGAAGAATTAAATATTATAGTTGATATAGGTGGAATAGTTGAAGATGTTTTTATTGATCATAAGGTCTATGGGCATTTAAAAGTAAAATTAAATGTAAGTAATAGAAGAGAGGTTCAAGATTTTTTAAAAAAGATAAATTCAGGGGAAGCAATGCCCCTTAAAAATTTAACATTTGGAAAACATTATCATACTATAAGAGCGAAGGATGAAAATACTTTAGATTTAATTTGTGAGGAGTTAGAAAAAAAAGGATATTTATTCACTGAAAAAAATAAAAACTCTTAAGTATTTTCTATAAATCTATAACTTTTATAAATTACTGTAATTTTAGGGTAAAATAAGGCTCATTATGACCCCTTTAAGGCTATTTCTGATACCCTTAAGGCTCTTTATGGGCCTTTTTCTTTTTTTGCCTCTAAAACCCAGTATTACCAAGGGGTAGAAGACTTTATTCTAGAGGGTAGTTCTGTCCTAGATGTATAAACACAAGGGGGAAGTTTTTAGAAAGGCTTAGAGGGCAAATAAGAGGTTTTTTTTAAGAATAAAATTCAAAAAAGATAAAATAAAGTAATAAAAAGTATTTAATATTATGATATAATTATCTTGAGGTGGATCTTATGAAGCAAAATTTAATTTTAATAGGATTTATGGGAAGTGGAAAATCTACAGTTGGTAGAGAGTTGGCTAAAGTTCTAGAGATGAACTTTGTAGATACGGACCATTATATAGAAAATAAAGAAAAAATGAAGGTAAAAGAGATATTTTCTTTAAAAGGAGAGCAATATTTTAGAGAGATTGAAGCCAAATATGTCAGAGAAATTTCAAAAATGAATAACACCGTTATTTCTACAGGTGGTGGTGTAGTATCGTCTAGTACTAATATAATGCTTTTAAAAAAAAGTGGTTTTGTAGTTTATTTAGATTGTACTGTTGAATGTATATACAAGAGAGTGTCTAGAAGAAATACTCGACCTCTCCTCAATAATGTAAAAGATCTCCACTCACGTATTTTGGAGCTTTTAAATGAAAGAATTTATAACTATAAAAAATATATGGATGCTAAAGTATATATTAATTCTAAAACTAATATTTGGGATACTGTGGATAGTATAAAAGAAATGTATATTAAATTTGATTAAAATAATAAGGGGGATAGATTTATGAATACTAAATTTTTAATGGACCTTTTGGACACATCTTCACCATCAGGGATGGAAAAAGAGATCCAACTTCTTTGGCTTGACTATATGAAGAAAATCTCACATAAAATAGAAAGTGATAATATAGGAAATGCATACGCAATTTTAAATCCAGAAGCAGATTTTAAAATAATGATCGCAGCTCATGGAGATGAAATTGGATTTATGGTGAAAAGGATCGACTCTAATGGTTTTATTTTCTTAGAAAAACTAGGTGGGATCAGTCCTAAAATTGCTATAGGTATGAAGATAAAATTTTTAGGCGAAAGGAAAATAATAGGAGTAATAGGAGCTAACGCAGAACACCATGGGGGAGTAAAGGAAGGGCTTACTATAGATGATATCTATGTAGATTGTGGTTTTAAAGATAAAAAAACAGCACTAAAATTTTTAAATGTTGGAGATATGGCAGTTTACAAAAGAGAAACTGAGATACTACAAGAAAATAGGATTGCTGGGAAAGCTTTAGATAATAAAACTGGAAGTTTTATTATCGCTGAGGTTATGAGAAATTTGTCTAAGGAGAATCTAAATATAGGAGTTTATGCAGTAAATACAAGTACTGAAGAAACTAATCAAGGTGGAGCTTATTTTGCTGGTTCAAAAATTAATCCAGATATGGCTATAATTTGTGATGTAACCTTTGCTACTGATTATCCTGGAGTAGATACCAATGCCAATGGAGAATTTTCATTGGAAAAAGGCCCTGTCTTAGCTAAGGGAGCTCCGATAAGTCTAAAGATTAATACAGAATTAGAAAAATCAGCCAAAGAATTAGATATAAATTTACAATATGAGTTGACTCCTAGAAGAACTGGAACAGATGCAGATACTATAAAATATACTGGTAAAGGAGTTCCTGTAGCTTTGGTTTCCTTACCAATTAGATATATGCACTCTCCAGTTGAAACAGCTAGTCTTTATGATATTGAGGATGAAATAAATTTACTTACTCATTTTATCTTGAATTTAGATCCTCAGATAAATTTAAACCCAATTGAGGGATAAAATGTTAAAGGACTATAGAATTTAAAAAAAATTGATTTTTTTTAAATTTTATAGTATAATTATTAAAGTAAATTAAACAGGAAAGAAATTTTCTGTCAAAAAAATTATTATAGACGATAAATCAAAACATCCGTTTTTTTTTTCGTCTTTTTTTTATGTGTTAAATCTATTATTTTAGGAGGAATTATATGAAACAAACTAAATATATTTTTGTTACCGGTGGTGTA
>Ga0316197_10001891_pt1 | contig 14908 bp, 12 predicted proteins | sample OudBiesiAoxic_MG_FD_204939 | JGI IMG/M metagenome (GOLD analysis project Ga0316197, IMG submission 204939) | Coastal sediment microbial communities from Oude Bieten Haven, Netherlands - site A oxic | ecosystem: Environmental > Aquatic > Marine > Coastal > Sediment | place: Netherlands...
GGTGATACGAGCGAATGCGCTCTTCGCGTGCGGGCGGTCGTTGGTGCTCGACGGGCTGATGGGCTGCATGTTGGTTTTCCACATGCGACACAGACCACCAGGAGCACCTTGCAATCGACTTGCAACTCCCTGCTGGCCGGGCAGAACGTCACGACTTGACGTCGTCGACCGCCCCGTTCGCGCCCCGATCGGACGTTCCCGGAATCGCCGGATCCGTTCCCATCGCTTCGAGCCGCGGGCGTACTACCAGGTCAAACCTGATTTCATACCGGCCCCAGAGAGGCGGGACTGGCGCGAAACCTGGGAGAAAACCCGGGTTGTCGACAGAGGGCCGTTGCGGAATGCAAGCGTAGAGCCTGGTCCGGGGTCCACAACACCCGTTATGACCTCTCATCCGCTTCAGATTCTTGTTCGGGGCGCGCCGAACCGCTGAATGGAGATTCGCAATCGAGGGTGGCGGACCCCGCAAGCGACACAGTCAGCTGTCAGGGCGAGACGATGATGTGTCCTATGACGTCGACGACCTCGTGTTCGGCCGGAGTGCCGGTCGCGTCGAAGATGCGGTACGCCGGGTGACTGCCCTCGGTGGCCACGGCCGCATCGTGGGCATTGCGATCCTGCCACAACCCAACCACTTCGATCTGTTCCTCGGTCTTTGTGAGCAGGCATTCGACCAACCCAGGCGGATGGTCCAGGGCAACCATGTTCGACCAGGCGGCGAAGAGACGGTCGTGCTCCGCCGCTTCGATCGAGACACGCGCGATGGAAATAATCATGTCAAGCCTCCGAGTGCGAATGCTATCAGGAGCCGATTGGGCAGCGTCATCTGCTCACGCACGACCATGGCTCCCACTCCTGCGCAGTTCGGCGCGAACGGTCTGAGCGACGAAGCCCCGGTGGGATCGGAACTCGGCGCGGACTGCTCCGTCGTCGTCGGGTGTCGACGGTCGTTACGCTTCGACAAGAAATCAGGTGGGGTGGTCCTCGAGCCACCGGTCGACGAGCTTGCGAAGATGCGTCGCCGCCATGGCCTCCAGTTGCTCGGCACCCTCGAACTGATGGAACGCTCCCACGTACGACCCGTCTGCGCCGCGGAACCATCGGTCGATGTACGAGCCGAGTCGGTCGATCTGATCGAACCGCTCCAAGACCTGCTCGCGGTTCTCGAGTTCGGCGACCGGTGTGGTCGTCTTGCGGTAGAGAAGAATCGCGGGACGACCAGACGCTTCGAAACCTCGCATCGCATCCTCGAACTCGTAGGCCGTCCCCGACTCATACTGTGTCCCGTCGGCCCGAAGGATGGTCTTGGGAAGCGGCGACCCGAGGCGCGACCAGAGGACCGCAACGTAGATGTCGGTGTCTCTCGGCTCGACGATCTGAGCCTGGAACGTGTCCGACGCCACCAGGGGCTCCTCTTCCCACAACACCGGTACGAGATTGACGTCGTGACCGTAAGTGTCGTCGAGCTGCTGAATGACCTGTTTGAGGACCCGTCGCTCCGGAATGACGTCCCCAGGCGACGAGATGAAGATTCGGAGTTGCCGTGTGAAGCGACGGCGCAGACGCACTTGCTCGAGCGCAGCCCCGATTCGCGCGAGCAGCAGGACGGGCCGGATCGGAGTCAGCAGGTAGTCGTCGGCCCCGGCGAGAACACAGTCGACCATCCGGTCGATATCGTCGGCGGCGGACAGCACGAGCACCGGGACATCTCGAATCGATGAGGTCGACGTGAGGCGTCGCAAGGTGTCGAGTCCGACAGCGTCGTCATCGATGTCCATCAAGATGAGGTCGAACTCGCTGCTGTCGACGAGCGCTATCGCCGCCTCACCCGATTCAACCTGGGTGACGGAGTAGCGATGCCGCGCCAGCCGCCGAGTGATCAATGCGCGGTCGGAGGCGTCGCTGTTGACCAGCAGCAGGTTGCCGCCTTCGGCGAGGGCGCTGAGCGCGAGATCGGACTGTACATGTTGGCTCGCCTCCGCACCATCCTTGTGTGCGGCACCAGGCTCGGAGCTGAGGAACTCGGGTTGGAGATCGTGCTCCAAGACGTCGACCACGCGCTGCTCCGCCGTGATGATGATCGCCAGATCTGCGAGCAGGTCTGGCAGCCCCTCTTCCTCCGCTGTCTCGGTCAGCATCTCCGTGTAGCCCGCGATGTGATTGAGCTGGAGGCGCAGTTGGAACTGGGCGTCCGCGAGATTCAGCTCGTCCATGTTCCGAACCGCACTTCCGAGATGCTGTTCGACCATGGCGACGAGATGCTCGCCAGACGACGCGATCGCATGGGCTTCGCGCAACATCTCCTCGTCGAGGTGTTGGGCGTGATCCTCGGACAACAGTTGAGCGAATCCGATGATCTGGGCGATCGCGGTTCGGAGTCGATACCGAATGTGCGACAGTCGTGCAACGAAGTCGGGATCGACGAATTCAGTCACGGTCAGCCGCCAGAAGGTGGCGCGAACTCTCTGTGATACCTGTGGATGGTCCACAGGTACGTCTCGAACAGAGACCGCTCAGCGAGTTTCAGGTACACCTCGGCAAGATCGACGTCAGTACCCGGGTCGCGGAGCGCCAGTGACGCATGGGCGAACAGCTCGGCCTGGTTGCGGTATTGCCAGTGAAGTTCCTTCGTCGCCATCCGGTCCTGATGCAACTCCCACAGCGTCAACCACAGAGGTAGCAGCCCCATCAAGAAGATGACGATCGTCTTCGCACTCACGTGCCCGGGTGCGTACTGCTTCTTCAGTTCGTCCCCGAACAAAATCACGACGACGACAGCAACCAGCGATAGGACGTAGAGCAGGCGCTGGACGAGTTCGAGCCGAGCGTGGCGGCGATGGAGCAGATGGGTTCGACGGCCGAAGTATCGGGCCTGGTCGTCGACCCACGCCGAACTCACCAGATCGCTGTGGGTCACGACCTGCGGGGGCCGGTCGAGCACGAGCGGGGAACCGGTCCGGGCGGCTTCTCTCGCCCATCCGAACCCTCGAAAGCCCGACACGCCGGTCTGATCCATGATTTCCCGAGCGTCGAGTTGGTCGGCGATACCCAAGAGCCTTGCGAAGAACTCGACACGAAGGGTCTCGGCAGTGGCTCTGAACGCAAGGTGCCGGCGGAGCCAATGCCGGTCTCGTGCAAGCCGGTACGCGACGTAGCCCAACGCGAACAGTGCGAGGTATGCGTAGAGCCAGAACAGGTTGTCGTCGATCTTCGCGAACCAGAGGAACGCAAAACCCATCGAGCCGGCGATCAGTGCTGCGCCGATCGACGATCGATCCGAACGCTTCTGGTAGTGGCCGGCGAGCCCGTCTGCTGCGAGATAGCTCTCGTGGACGGCGGACAACGAAGCTCGCTCGTCACTGCTGAGCCCGGCCGGCAGGTCGTCGAGGAGAGCGTATGCATTTTCGAGCGGCTTCGACGCACGAGTGATTCGCGCCGTCTCGGCCGTGCCACCGAGCAACTCGAGCAACTCGGTCGGCATGCTGTCGGTGGTCCGCCACACACCCCGTACGCCGGTCCCGATCACGAACCGGGGCGTGCTCGCTGCCATTGACGGGCCGTCCACTCGAGCGGCGGGGATCCAGACACCGACCGGGCCGGTGTTCTGCGCAGCCCCGTCGCGCGGCTCGATGGTCCGGGGAGGATCGTTGTCGATGTCAGCGGAGTACGAACGGTCGACAAATCGAGCCAGCACGTCGAGCGTGCCACCCGGTTTTCGCTCCGAGCCACCGTCCCACAGGGCGACCACCACATGGGAGTCACGCGCGAGGAAGCGCCCAAGATTCAGATAGGGAGCGGCGTCGTCATCTCCAAGGCCAGGTGCGCTGCTGGCCACGACACCGACAGGCTGCGTCTGATCCGATAGGAGCTCATCGAGACCGTCACGACCTGCTGGCGATAGTTCGTTGCGGTATTCCGCGAGTGGCTTGGGCAGCACGGCCCTCACCGCGAGGCCGAGCTCTTCGGCGACTGCGACCGCGAGTTGATCGGCACCGTCGGCCATGCCCGTCGTTACCTCGATCGTGGCCGGCCCAACACGTTCGCGAAGTGTCACAAGCACCTCGGCAAGTGTCCGACGAACCTGCTCGAGACCGCTGGGATCGAGATCTCGATGCCCTGTGATCGCGACGCGGAGTTTGGGAAGTGGTTCGTTGGTCATCTCTTTGGCGGAGCGGTCTCGGTCAGGCTCAGCCTGACGCCTGCAACGCCTCTTCGTGTACCGCCCGCACCGTTTCGATGATCCGAGCGGTGATCAGGTAGGGGTCGCCGTCCGCTGCCGGTCGGCGATCTTCGAGGTAGCCCTTCCAGCCATTGCTTCGAGTGTGGATCGGGATACGAATCGAGGCACCACGATCGCTCGCCCCGTAACTGAAGCGATCGATCGAAGCTGTCTCGTGAGCGCCGGTGAGGCGACGTTCGTTCCCAGCGCCGTAGACCGCGAGGTGGTCGTCGTGGAACCTGCCGAAGCCACCGCACAGCGCCTCGATGTATGCACGCCCTCCGACGTCGCGCAGGTGATCGAACGAGAAGTTGGTGTGCATTCCTGAACCGTTCCAGTCTCCCTGGATCGGATGGGGATCGAGGTTGAAGACCATGTCGGATCGCTCGGCGATGAGGCTCATCAGGAACCGAGAGACGACGAGGTCGTCGCACGCCCGCTTGGGTCCCTTGCCGAAGCATTGGTACTCCCACTGCCCGAGCATCACCTCGGCATTGATGCCCGTGACACCCAAACCGGCCTCGCGGCACACGCGCCAGTGATCCTCGACAACGTCGCGCCCGGCGATGTTGTGCGCACCGACCGCACAGTAGTAGGGCCCTTGCGGTTCGGGGAAGCCGCCCTTGGGAAAGCCGATCGGACGGTCATCGGTCGTCATGAGCACGTACTCTTGCTCGAACCCGAACCAGAACTCGTCGGCGTCGTCGGGCAACAACGCCCTGGTGTTGGATGGGTGGGGAGTTCCGTCTTCGTGCATGACCTCGCACAGCACGATGTGCGCATGGTCGTGCAACGGGTGGTCATAGATTCGGACAGGTTGCAGCACGCAGTCGGAGTCATGGCCTTCGGCTTGCTGGGTTGAACTGCCGTCGAATCCCCAAACCGGAACATCCTCCACATCAGCCGAGAAGTCCTCGGAAGGAACGATCTGAGCCTTGGTGCGGATGTTGGTTGTTGGTTGGTATCCATCGAGCCAGACGTAGTCAAGACGTGTATCCATGTTTCAGACCTCGTTTCGGGTTGCGCCCTCGGTCTCGAGTCGGAACGCGAGGAAGGCTGCTTGGTTTGCTGTAGCGGACCGTAGCGCGATTGAGTGAGGCCGACGAACGCGACGAGACCCCGCAGTGGTTCAGGAGACTAGGTTGGATGACGTGGCACGAATTCTGATTGTGGAAGACAACGAGATGAACCGCGACATGCTCTCTCGTCGGCTGAAGAAGCGTGGGTACGACATCACCATGGCGGTCGACGGCGAGCAAGGGGTCGAGGCCGCTCGGCAGGAGCAACCTGATCTCGTGCTGCTCGACATGAGCTTGCCGGTGATGGACGGATGGACGGCGGCAGGGCACCTCAAGGGTGACGAGCGCACCGAGGGCATTCCGATCATTGCGTTGACCGCGCACGCGCTGGCTGGTGATCGCGAGAAGACGATCGAGGCCGGCTGTGACGACTACGACACGAAGCCGGTCGACATCAATCGATTGGTGTCGAAGATCGAGACCTTGCTCAGTCCGGAGGTGTGAGTGTCGGACCAACACGCGATGGATGAGCACGGCGCAGCCGAAGATCCGCGCGGTCGCTCTGCTGGAACGAGCGCCGCCGGCAAGGGCACCGGGGTTCGTTCGCTGCGGGTCAGGTTGACCGTTCTGCTGGTGTCGGTATCGCTCGTTGCTGCCGGCGTGACCACGCTGCTCGCGTACGTGGGCGGGTCGAAATCACTCGAGGACGCCGCGTTCGACCAGCTCACGGCGGTGCGTGAAGCGAGAGCCGATCACGTCGAGGACTACTTCGGTCAGATCCGGCAGCAGGTGGAGCGATTCTCCGAGGACCTCATGGTGGTCGACGCCATGAGCAACTTGAAAGCAGGCTTCTTCGCGACCGAACCAGCCGTTGGCGAGGATCGACAGCAGATCGACGCGGAACTGCGGACGTTCTACGACGTCGAGTTCGAGCCGAGGCTCGTGCAAGCGACTCCGCAGGCGGCCAGCACCGACTTCCTGCCGCCGAACCCGGTCGCACGCGATCTTCAGCACACCTTCATTGCCGCCAACGAGAATCCGGTGGGGAGCAAGGATCTTCTCGTCGATCCCGGCGATGGGAGCGCCTATTCGCGAGCCCACTCCTTTTATCACCCTCTGCTGCAGAGATTTCAGGGGAGTTTCGGCTACTACGACGTGTTCCTGATCGATGCCGAGAGTGGACATATCGTCTACTCCGTCTTCAAAGAGGTCGACTTCGGAACCTCGCTGGATGTGGGTCCTCACAGCGGCTCCGGTCTCGGCGATGCGTTTCGCGCCGCTCGGGATACTCGGTCGGATGCGGGCGACGAGAGCACTCTGATCGACTATCGACCCTACGTTCCCTCATATGGAACACCCGCATCGTTCATCGCCGCTCCGATCGTCGACCGCGGCACCTTGATCGGCGTGCTCGCGTTCCAGATGCCCGTCGACGAGATCAACACCATCATGACCTCGGGCTTCGAATGGGAAGCGAACGGATTCGGCGAGAGTGGGGAGACCTATCTGGTCGGCGATGACTTCCTCCTGCGCAGCGAGTCACGGTTCTTGGTCGAGGACAAGGCCGGCTATCTCCGGGCGGTTGCCGACGCGGGGTTGGATGCGGACACCGTCGACGCGATCGACGCAGTCGATAGTGCGGTCGGATTGCAGCCGGTGCGCACCGACGGCTCGGCCGCCGCCCTGCAGGGAGCAACCGGAACGGGAACCTTCCCCGACTACCGCGACGTCTCGGTTCTGTCCTCGTACCGCCCGGTCGACATCGAGGGTGTCGACTGGGCAATCATGAGCGAGATCGACGAAGCGGAAGCCCTCGAGAGCGTCACGAACTTCCGCACACAGGCCCTGATCTGGCTGGCTGCGATCGCGCTCGTCATCGTGGCATTCGCGGTGTGGTTCAGCGGCCTTGTGGTGTCGCCGCTGCGGCGACTGACGGCGGCCACCTCCGAGATCGCAGACGGCCACCTCGACACCCGCGTGGAAGTCGAAGGCGCCGGCGAGATCGCCGTGCTCGCGCACTCGTTCGAATCGATGCGAGCCTCGGTCAACGACCTGGTCGAACGACAAGACCGCGCGATCGACGCGCTCACCACGCCGCTGATCCCGCTCCGAGACGGCATTCTCCTGCTGCCGCTGGTCGGAGAACTCGACGCCCGCCGGATGGACCGGTTGCGGACCGAACTGGTGGAAGGAGTCCATGATCGGCGCGCTGCGGTCGCGATCATCGACATGACGGGCGTCCATACGACGTTCGACGACCGCGAGGACACCTTGGCGATCACCTCGTTGTTCGCCTCGTTCACGGCGCTCCGTCTCCTCGGGGCAGCGGTCGTGGTCACCGGGCTGCAAGCCGACGTCGCTGGGCTCATGAGCCGCACGGGCCTCGACGCCAACACGATCGACACCGAAACAACGCTCCAGCTGGGAATCCAGCGAGCTGACAGTTATCTCCGGCGCCCAGCCGAAGCTACCCACCCGACGGAGGAGCCATGACCGACCAGGACTACTCATCAGTGACGGCCCGACATGAGTTCGACGCCAACCACATGCTCGACATGCTCGGGCTGACAACGACCGAGCTCGAAATGATCCGAGACTTCGGTCGCGCGCACCCGGAGATCATCAACGAATCAATGGCGGAGTTCTATACCTGGTTGTCAACCACACCGTGGTATCACCAGTACTTCTCCGACGAGAACGTCCTCCGCCATGTTCAAGACAAGCAGTTGCAACACTGGGAGCGGGCCTTCGACGGCACGATCGATGATGACTACGTCTTCTCACGGCGTGCGATCGGCGAGGCACACGCCCGGATTGGTCTCCCGTCGACGGCCTACTTCGCCGGCTCCCACATGTTCCAGCGGATCCTCACGCAACGGCTCAGGGACAACTCGGCGTCACAGGAACTCCTGCAGGCATTCTCGGCCATCGTCGCCTTCGACACGGCGATCGTCGTGGACACCTACAACGAGATCGTCGAAGCAACGCTGACCGAGCAGGCCGACTCAATGATGGCGATGTCCACACCGGTCGCCGAGATCTGGGACGGGGTGCTCTTCCTGCCGATCGTGGGCCTGATCGACTCGCACCGTGCTCGGGAGATCATGAACTCCTCACTCGCGAAGATCTCCGAGACCCAGGCGCGGGTGTTCGTGCTCGACATCAGCGGAGTCGCAGTGGTCGACACCGCAGTCGCCAACAATCTGTTCAGGGTCACGAAGGCGACCAGGTTGATGGGCTGTGAATCGATCATCTCCGGGCTGTCTCCGTCGATCGCGCAGACGATCGTCGACCTCGGTATCGAGGTCGGGCGTCTCCGGACAACTTCGACCATGCGCGACGCGATCGCCCTCGCCTTCCAGCGGGTCGGCGTCGGGATCTCCGAACAAACGTGAGATGAGCGAGCCATCCCACCGAAACAGCGTCCCGCTGAGGATGTCTCGCGGAAGCGTCATCGCCTCGATCCAGACCAATGTGACACCGGACGTCGTCATCGCCCTCCAGCAAGACGGCCTCGAGATGATCGGTGCCACAAGTGCGCACGGTTTCGTCGTCGACCTCTCGGGCGTCGAACTCCTCGAGCCCCACGAGTTCGGGTTGCTGCTCGGGACGATGGACATGGCCAGGCTCATGGGCGCCCAGCCGGTGCTGTGTGGTCTTCAGCCCGGGGTGGTGTCGGCATTGGTCGATCTGGAGGTCGATCTCGAAGAGATCGACGCGACCCGAACCATCGACGACGCACTTGACATCTTGGCTGAATCCGAAAGCGAAGTGGGGCAAGATCGAAGGCGGCGACTGCCGATCATCGTCGACGAGCACCATGATGAAGCGTACGACTCCGATCCGGAGTGAACGGAACGTCTCCGCCGCGATCGCTTCGGCGATGGAGGCGAGCAGAGCGGTCGGTTTCGACGATGCCACCGTCGGCTCGATCGCAACTGCCGTCTCCGAAGTCGCGTGGAACATCGTCAAGTACGCGAGGTTCGGTGAAGTGGTGGTCCGGCAAGTCGACGAGCCGTCAGTCGGCCTCGAGATCGTCGCCCGTGACAGCGGTCCGGGTATCGAGAACCTCGAGGAAGCAATGAGCGACCACTTCAGCACGAGCGGCACATTGGGCCTCGGCCTTCCCGGGATGCGACGGCTCATGGACGAGTTCGACGTTCGCTCAACGCCCGGCGTCGGCACCGTCGTCACGATGCGGAAGTACCTCTCGAAGCGACCCAGTCGAGGTGCCTTCGATCGGACTCATCCAGCGCCAGGACCCATCCGCTACCAGGGAGACCGCGGCCAGCGCGGGCGGCTCACCGATGAAGGCGCCGGCGGCTACCAAGTCGGTTCGTATCTCCGCCCACATCGGTCGGAAACCCAATCCGGTGATCTGATCGTGTTGCGCAAGATCGGATCGGAGGCACTGGTCGTGGTTCTCGACGCGCTCGGGCACGGGCCGAAAGCGGCCCAAATCGCTCAGCGCGCCCAGCGCGCCCTGGCCGAATTCGACGAGCCGGCCGATGTACTGCTCGTTCTCGAGCGGCTCGATACGGCCCTCCTGGGAAGCGACGGTGCCGCAGCGTGTGTCGCTCTCACCAGTGCAGCGACGCGCTCGATCAGCTTTGCCAGCGTCGGGAATGTACGCGCGCGCATGTTCGGTACGAATGAGGTGCGGGTGCCCTGGACCGAGGGCACGCTCGGTCAGCGAGCGAACCGACCACGTCTCAGCCAGTACCGGCTCGGTAACGACACGTTCGTGTCCTACACCGACGGAGTCGGGGACCGCTTCGAGAGGGGCGAGTACCCTGGAGTCGTGACCGATCCGCCAGGCAATGTCGCCGAACGCATCGTCTCGAGTTTCGGGCGTCACTACGACGACGCCGCGTGTGCGGTGGTGAGGTTCGCGCGATGACGACGCTCGGCTCGATCCCGATCAGTACGACGGCCTCGATCGTCGAGGCGCGCTCCAAGGTAAGGGCGGCGCTCCTGGCGTTCAGCGCACCGGAGATTCGGGCGACGCGTATCGCAACGGCCACGGCACACATTCTGCGTGCCGCACATCCGTTCCATGAGATCATCGATGTCGATCTGATCGTGCGGGAGGAGATCGGCCGTCTTCGGTGGTCCATCATCATCGCCCCATTGACCGGCGTCGAGATCCCCGAGGTCGCACTCGCGTTCTTCGACGACATCACCCACCTTGGCGACTCCGCCGAGCTGACCGTCGCTCTTGACGGCGTCACGGCTCCGCCGGGTGCCATACACCGCGGCACCGAGATCGTGACCGAGAAGACCCGCGACCAGCTGCTGTCCGAGATCCAGGAACAGAACCGCGCACTCGAGAACGCCAAGGGGCAGCTCGAGGCGACCGTCAAGGAGCGCACCTCCGAGCTCGAGAGCGCCCTCGACGAGCTGGTGGTGCAGCGCGAGGCAGCCGACGAGGCGAACCGCGCCAAGAGCGCATTCCTCGCAAATATGAGCCATGAGCTACGAACACCGATGAACGCCATCATCGGCTACACGGAGATGCTCATCGAAGAGGCCGAGGAGGAGGAGCTCAACGACTTCATCCCCGACCTCGAAAAGGTCAGGGTGTCTGGCACCCACTTGCTGTCGCTCATCAACGACGTCCTCGACCTGTCGAAGATCGAGGCTGGCCGCATGGACCTCTTCATCGAGACCACCGAGCTCAAGACCGTGCTCGACGGCGTAACTGCGACAGCCCACCAGCTCTTCGAAAAAAACGACAACACCTTCGTCCTCGAAACCGGCGACGACCTCGGCACCGTCGACACCGATACCACCAAGCTTCGACAAGTACTCCTCAACCTGTTGTCGAATGCTGCGAAGTTCACCAGCGCGGGTACGGTCACCCTCCGCGTCGAACACACGGCCAACCCGGCTGGTGATCGAATCTCGTTCGCCGTCTCCGACACCGGGATCGGTATTCCCCCGGACAAGCTCGCCGCCGTATTCGAGGAGTTCAGCCAAGCCGACGAATCGACCACGCGCGACTTCGGCGGCACAGGCCTCGGCTTGGCACTCACACGCCAACTGTGCGAAATGATGGGCGGGACCATCACGCTCGACAGCGAACTGGGTGTCGGCTCGACGTTCACCGTCGACCTTCCGACACACGTCGTCCAGCAGCAGGACTGATCTCCCGAGCCCCGTTCGAAGGCCGACAACGCGTCAACTGCGCCGGGCGACGCTGTTGGCCAAGATGGTCAGCAACAAGCCGAGCGTCAAGTAGCCGAGCAGTACCTCGACCACCACCACCAGCTCACCGACCCAGTGGGTCGGTGTGATGTCACCGAAGCCGAGCGTGGTGTACGTCACGATCGAGTAGTAGAACGGCGTCAACCAGCCCTGCGCCGTGCCGGAGTAGTCCATCAGGCCCCAGCCGAGATGGAGATCGAGGCTGTAGACGAGGCCGAACAGCATCGAGAGCACGAACGCAACCGCAGCCGGACGCAAGAGGCTTCGTCCGTAGTCGATCGCCTTCCACGCCTGGAGCAGTAGCTTCCGTTGACGACGGGCCCGGGCCGTCGGTAGCTGGTCGACGGATTGCCAGAGCGTGTCGATGTAGTCCTGGTCCTGCGCGTCGCGAACGAACAAAGCGTTGCCATGGCACGAGTCGAGTCCGCGCACCGCAAAGTAGTGCCCGGCCATCGACCGGCGGGGCCCGTACTGGAGCCCGAAGATGCTGGCCCGGTCGAGAATCGTCTGGGACAGGTTTGCGTCGGCCACGTCGGCTCCGTCGAGGACGCAGTCTGCGAAGTCTCCACGTGACAGGTCCGATCCCGTGAGCACCGCCCCGGTCAGGTTCGCGCCCCGCGCCTTGACCCCACGCAAGTCGCTGTCGACGAGCTTGACTTCAGCCAGATAGGCACCCGACAGGTCGGCGTCGGTTGCGAAGCAACCGGTCAGGTCGGTCTTGTACAGGTCGGCCCCCACGAGGGATGCGCCCGATAGGTCGCAGTCCGACAGATTGGCCATCTTGACGTTCGCCCGGTCGAGCCGGGTCTGGAACAGATCAGCGCCGCGGAGGTCGACCCCGGAGAGGTCGGCGCCCGTCAGGTCAAGCTCGCTGAAATCGAGACCCCTGAGATCGAGCTGCCCCGAGCGATGTTCGCGCCGCCACGAGTTCCAGTCCTCGACCCCGTCACGCAGGAGTTGGCTCGGTTCGTGCGACGCGCCCACCATGGTGCTCACGACGATACCGACTCTGGTCGATCCCTCTGGTTTCGGAGCCGCGAACCGACCAGTGGCTAGGTTGGCCACGTGACAGACATTGCGACAGATCACGAGACGGCAGAAAGCGCAACCCGGCCGAGTGTCGCAGCGAGCGTGCTCGCCGGACTGGTGGGCGGGTTGCTCGCCGTCACCTTCATGTTCTCGTACTCGGCCGTGGTATTGACCGGTGACCTCGAACCGTACGTTCCGCGGCTGACCGGACACTTCTTGCTCGGAGCCGTGATCCTTGCCCTGGTGATCGGGCTGAGCTCACGCTTCAGCGGTGTGATCGCTCTGCCGCAGGACAACCCCACGGCGGTGCTTGCGGTGATCGTGGTCTCGGTGACCGCGTCGGGCGAACTCGACGTGACCCCGGACCAGTTGTTCACCTCGATCGTGGTGATCATCTCGATCTCGACGCTCGTCGGCGCTGTCCTCTTCTGGCTCGTTGGCCGGTTTCGGCTCGCGGTCCTGGCTCAATACGTCCCCTACCCCGTGGTGGCCGGCTTCCTCGCAGCAACCGGGTGGCTGCTGGTCAAAGGTTCGGTCGGCGTCATGTCGGGAGTCACGTTCGACCTCGGTGATCTCGGCAGTCTTCGACCAGTCTTCGACCTGCTGCTCCCCGGCGTCGCGTTCGCCATCGTGCTCCTCGTCGCCGGCAAGCTCTCCGACAACGTGATGGTGATGCCAGCGATCATCGTCGGTTCGATCGGCGCGTTCTACGCCGTTCTCGGCCTGAGCGGAACGAGTCGCGACTCGGCGATCGACGATGGCTGGCTGCTCGAACCCTTCGGTGGCGGGATGCTGCTCGAACCGATCAGTCCGGGAGACATCGAGTGGTCGATCGTCACGGGTGAGGCTGCCGGGCTCGGCACGGTCCTCGTGATCGCTGTCATCTCGGTGCTGCTCAACATCACCGCGCTGTCGTCCGCACTCGGGGAAGAGGTCGATGTCGACAGGGAGATGCGACTCCTCGGATATGCGAACGTGCCGGCCGCGTTTGGTGGCAGCCTGATCGGCTACCACTACGTGAGCCTGTCGACTCTGGGAAGAAGGATGCGGGGCGGCGGCCCGACCGTTGCGGTGGTCGTGGCGATCACCTGCCTCGCCGCGATGACGGTCGCAGCTCCAGCACTCGCCTACGTTCCTCGATTCGTCCTCGGTGGCATGGTCCTGTTCATCGGCCTCGGCTTCCTCGACGACTGGCTGGTGCAGAGCATTCGAAAGCTGTCACGAGGCGACCTGGTCGTGATCGCCGTGATCCTTGCCGTCGTGGAACTGGTCGGCTTCATCGAAGGGGTTGCCGTCGGACTGGTGGCGACCATCATCCTGTTCATCGTGACCTACAGCAAGGTCAGCGTGGTGCGCCATTCCTTCTCTGGGCGCGAGCTGCGCAGCACGGTCGAGCGCCGAACGTCACAACAAGCACAACTCGAAGAACTCCGCTCGGGGGTGCTGCTCCTCAAACTGCACGGATTCGTCTTCTTCGCGAGCACCGTCGGACTCCTCGAAGAGGTCAAGGCCCACCTCGATGACGACGACCCGCCCACACACCTCATCCTGGACTTCGAACATGTCACCGGACTGGACACGTCAGCACTCCATGGACTCGCTAAACTCAAGTCGCTCGCCGCAGACCGAGGGGTGACGCTGCTCTACTGCTCCGTTGCCAAGGTGATCAACGCCCAGTTCTCCGAGCAGTCGTTCCTCGATGGCGATGCCTCCGTCGAGCTGATGTTCGACAGCTCCGACGAGGCCCTCGAATGGTGCGAGGACGACCTGCTACGTCGGGCCGGTGTCGAGCAGAACCCTGACGAACTCACCTTCGACTATGTGCTGCGAGCGATGCTCGAATCCGAGGCCGAAATGGAGATCTTCGAGTCCGTCCTCGACACGATCGAGGTCGAGTCGGGACAAACGATCAGCGCGATCGGCGAGCAGAGCCAATCGCTTGACATCATCGAATCTGGGCACGTGGAGGTACTTTCGCACGATGGGGCCCGACTTCGTCGCGCTGGGCCGGGCTCGTTGCTCGGCGTCGCGGGATTCTTCCGTCCCGGCCGACGAGAGTCACTCGCGACGGTCAGAGCGACGGAACGGTGCACCGTCCGGCGCCTCACCAAAGACGCGTACCTCGACCTGATCGACGATCATCCGGACGTCGCCTCTGGGCTCCAGCGATATGCGCTCGTCGCGCTCTCCGACCGGTTCCAAGCCAACCTGTCGACACTCGAACGCGTCCTCCGAGAGACGAGTTGATCTGCTCCACAGACCAACTCATTCGTTCGGTTCTCGAACATATGTTGGACATCACGCATCTGGCCGACAGCCCCTGAAGCCCGAGGAGTCAGCCATGGCCTCGAAGCCCAAGATGTAGCCAACCGTCGAAACGCACGGAAATCCACCGGGTGGACATCGCTGGTACGACGTCCAGCAACTGTGAAGT
>Ga0316197_10001892_pt1 | contig 14901 bp, 15 predicted proteins | sample OudBiesiAoxic_MG_FD_204939 | JGI IMG/M metagenome (GOLD analysis project Ga0316197, IMG submission 204939) | Coastal sediment microbial communities from Oude Bieten Haven, Netherlands - site A oxic | ecosystem: Environmental > Aquatic > Marine > Coastal > Sediment | place: Netherlands...
GTCGTTGCCTCGGCGATCCTCGTGGAGGCGGCCTTGTCGTTCCTCGGTTTCGGTATTCAGCCGCCCAACCCTGCCCTCGGCAAGCTGATTGCCGACGGGCAGGACTCGCTCGTCACCGCGTGGTGGCTCGTGACCATCCCCGGGATCTTCATCGTCGTCATCTCGCTCGCAGTCAATTTCGTGGGCGACGGAATGCGGGATGCTCTCGACCCGACACAGGTGGTGGAGTAATGGCGCAACCGGTTCTCCGCATTGTCGACTTCAAAGTGTCGTTCAACACCGTTGATGGTGTGGTGCGAGCAGTCGATGGTGTGTCGTACGAGGTTTACCCCGGCGAGACCGTCGGGGTTGTGGGCGAGTCGGGATCCGGCAAGAGCGTGACGGTGCTCGGCGTCATGGGCCTGCTTCCCAAGCCGGCTGGCAAGATCGACGGAGGAGAAGTGTGGCTCGAGGGCCAGAACATCCTGGAGGCATCCGACAAGGACATGCAGGACATCCGTGGCAAGCAGATGGCCATGGTGTTCCAGGATCCGATGACATCGCTCAATCCCGTATTCACTGTCGGGGATCAGATAGCCGAAGCGTTGCAGACTCACAACAAGAAGATGTCGAACGGCGCCGCCAAAGAACGAACCATCGAGTTGCTCACCGCGGTTGGTGTCGCCCAACCCGAGACCCGCTTCGATCAGTATCCCCACGAGTTCTCGGGTGGCATGCGGCAGCGGGCCATGGTCGCCATGGCCATTGCAAACGACCCACCCCTGATCATCGCCGACGAACCCACAACGGCCCTTGACGTCACGATTCAGGCTCAAGTGGTCGAGGTTCTCAAAGAGATCCAGAACCGCACCAACTCGGGACTGGTTCTGATCACCCACGATCTCGGGCTCATCGCCGAGCTCGCGGATCGTGTCGTCGTGATGTACGGAGGCAAGGTCGTCGAGACCGGCACCGTCGATGAGATCTTCCACGAGCCCCGCCATCCGTACACCCTTGGCCTCATCATGAGCCTTCCCAAACTGAACGAGCAGATGAAACGACTGCTACCGATCCCGGGCCAACCGCCGAGCCTGATCAATTTGCCCTCCGGCTGCGCCTTTCACCCGCGGTGTGCGATGTCGGCGGGCCGGGAGATGTGTCGGACCGAAGTGCCGTCTCTCTACTCGGTGGATGGGGGAGGTCACGCTTCGGCCTGCTGGTATTACACCGAGGTGGCGCACGAGTTGGAGGTAGAGGCGGAGCAGGTCGGTTTGGAGTTCTCAGAAGGGCAGCTCGGTGACGAATAGGAACTCCGTAGAGACTGAGCCGGACGCTCCAACCGAAGAGGGGATCCTCGAGGTCAAGGATCTCAAGGTGCATTTCCCAATCATGGCCGGACTGCGACGCCACCAGGTCGCCACCGTGCACGCCGTTGACGGGATTACCTTCGAGTTGCGAAGTGGAGAGACGCTTGGTCTGGTGGGCGAGTCGGGGTGTGGAAAGTCAACGACCGCTCGTGCGGTGCTCCGGTTGAACGAGATTACCGACGGGACCGTTGCATACAAGGGCGTCGACATCACACGAGCCAAGCGAAAGCAGATGCAGCCGATCAGGAAGGAGATGCAGGTCGTCTTCCAGGATCCGTACGCCTCGCTCAACCCCCGCATGACGGTGAGTGACATCATCTCCGAACCACTCAAGGTGCACAACGTCGGCACCAAGCAATCGCGTCAGGACGCCGTCGCGAAGCTTCTGGAAACGGTTCAGTTGAGCCCGGAGCACGGCAATCGATACCCCCATGAGTTCTCCGGCGGACAGCGACAACGGATCGGCGTCGCGAGGGCGCTAGCGCTGGAACCGGAAGTCATGATCCTCGATGAACCCGTCTCGGCGCTCGATGTCTCGATTCAGGCGCAGGTGATCAACCTTCTCCAGGAGATCCAAGACGAGTTCGGGATGTCCTACCTGTTTATCGCACACGACCTCTCGGTTGTGCGACACATCTCCGATCGCGTGGCGGTGATGTACCTCGGCAAGATTGTCGAGATTGCCACGCGGGCGCAGCTCTTCGAAAGGCCCGCCCACCCGTACACCCAGGCACTGCTCTCCGCCGTGCCGATTGCAGAGCCGCGCGGGAGAGATCAGCGGAAGCGCATCGTGCTTGAGGGTGACGTCCCAACCCCGGTGAATCCTCCCTCCGGGTGCCGCTTCCGTACTCGCTGTTGGAAGGCCCAGGATGTGTGCGCCGGAGACGAACCGGAGCTCATCGACCGAGGACAGGGCCATCCGGTTGCGTGCTACTTCCCAGAGGTCGAATCTGCAGCGGACGTTCCAATCACGAATCCGGACCTTGCACCGCCGGGCTGAGCGGACCCCAGCGCCGGTCTGTAATAGGCGAGATCTCGTGACCTCACCGGATCCGACCCCAGAATCAAGTCGTCTACCCTCCCCGGCATGACGACAGACGACGGACGCCTCGCGAAGTTCTACGACCGATTCGATCTCCTCTTCTATGTGACGATCGTGACGGTTGCGCTGTTGCTCCTCGTCGACCTCGAACAGGATGAGGGACTGGCCGAGGTCCTGTCCCTCACGGTCACGTTCCTCACGGCTACTTTGCTGATCCTCGCCGTGGCCGCAGCCGGAGTCGGACGCCGCGGCCGCCAGGTGGCCATCGCCGTCGCCGGCACCGGGGTCATCGCGGCCGTGGCAGCAGCGCTGTTCACCAGTTCTCGTGTTGGTCGCGTCGGAGTCGTGTGGCTCGCGCTGGTGATCGCTGCCCCGATCATCGCAGTTCGGCGTCTGATGCAGCATCGCAGGGTCACCGTTGAGACGATCCTCGGCGCGGTCAGCGTCTATCTGCTGTTGGCCGTTGCGGCGGCCTACCTCTTCCTGTTCATCGACACGACCCCGTCGGGAGCCAATCTGTTCTTCGGGGAGCACCAGCCGACGACAGTGTTCATGTACTTCAGCCTCGTGACGGTCACATCCCTCGGCTATGGCGATTTCTACCCTGCCGGCGTGTTCGGCAGGGCTGCTGCGGCGTGGGAATCCGTGATCGGCCAGATCTACCTCGTGGTCGTTGTGGCCCGTCTCGTTTCGCTGTATTCCGGCGGTCGTCTCTTCCCAGGCCGCAACGACCCGCCTTCTGCCGACTAAGTTGCGGGTCATGGAACCAAAGATCCTCTCGCTCGTCCTGGCAGGTGGTGAAGGCAAGCGGCTGTGGCCCCTCACACGGGACCGGTCGAAACCGGCTGTTCCGTTCGGTGGGGTGTATCGCCTGATCGACTTCGTCCTCTCGAACCTCGTCAACGGTGGTTACCGGAAGATCGCCGTCCTGACCCAGTACAAGAGCCACAGCCTCGATCGGCACTTGGCGCTCGGGTGGTCGATGAGCGGGATGCTCGGCAACTACGTGACTCCGGTCCCCGCACAGATGCGCAGAGGGCCCCACTGGTTCTCGGGTTCGGCGGATGCCATCTACCAGAATTTCAACATCCTCACCGACGAGCGGCCAGATCATGTGATTGTCTTCGGCGCCGATCACATCTACCGGATGGATCCGCGCCAGATGGTCAACCAGCACGTCGAGTCCGGAGCGGCAGCAACGGTCGCCGGGATCCGTGTGCCGATCGACCAGGCCTCCGACTTTGGCATCATCGAAGCGGACGCCAACGGCAAGATCGTCTCGTTCATCGAGAAGCCGGAACACCCAAAGCCGATCCCCGGCGAACCGGACTGGGCGTTCGCTTCTATGGGCAACTACGTCTTCGAGACCGAAGCACTGCGGAAGACCATCGAGGTTGATGCGGAGGATGACGAGTCCAAGCACGACATGGGCGGGAGCATCATCCCAGCGTTCGTGGAGCAGGGCACTGCGCACGTCTACGACTTCAACGAGAACAAGGTGCCGGGCCAGACCAACAGGGAGCACGGCTACTGGCGTGACGTGGGAACCCTCGATGCGTACTTCCAGGCGAACATGGACACGATCAAGGTTGACCCGATCTTCTCGTACTACAACAAGAAGTGGCCGATCCTGACGCACCGCCCGCCGCTTCCGCCTGCCAAGCTCGTGTTCGACCTCGACGACCGGCGCGGGGCGGCCTACGAATCCATTATCGGCGCAGGCGTAGTCATCTCCGGCGGGACAACCCGTCGATCGATCATCTCCTCCGACGTACGAGTGCACTCCTACGCCAGCGTCGAGGATTCGCTGATCCTGCACGGTGTCGTCGTCGGACGCGGCGCCACCATTCGTCGTGCGATCATCGACAAGAATGTCGTGATCCCCGACGGGTTCGAGATCGGGGTAGATGAGGCGGCGGACCGAGAACGCTTCACCGTCACGGAGTCGGGACTTGTCGTGATCGGCAAGGGCGACACGATCGAGTAGGGCAGACGCTCGCGTTTGGCAGCCGGGGCGGTAGCCTCCCGCCCGTGCAACGATTCCAGATTTCGCGCCTTCTGCTCGGACTTCTCGTCGTCCTGGCAGTGACTGCGGCCGCATGCAGCCCGGAGGCGGATCCGACGACGAACTCATCAACCGCATCCACGACGACAACGGTGGCGGGCGAGGCGTCCACGAGTACCACCAGCGCCACGCCTTCAACCCAAGTCGCAATTTCGGTGCCAGGAACGGCGTCCGAGTCCATCGATCCGGCAATCGTCGAGGAGATGCGTTCCGAGTTGGCCCTGCTGATGGTCGAAGCTGAGCAGGTGCGGGGAATTCCCTTCATCGCCACACCGACCGTTGTGATCCTGGACGAAGCAGAGTTCTCACAGCGGGTCTCGGAGGTCGTGGCCGAGGACCTCGACCGAGAGGAACTCGCGGTCGACAGCGATTTCTTCGCGATGCTCGGCATGCTCGAACCCGGGACCGACCTCTACCAGTTGCTGATCGATCTCTACACCGAGCAGGTCGCCGGCTTCTACGACGGCGACGCCGAAGAGATGGTGGTGCCCGCCGCACCCGAAGGGTTCACCCCGCTTCAGAAGATCACGGTTCTGCACGAACTCATCCATGCCCTCACCGATCAGCACTTCGAGTTCAACGACGAGTTCGACATACTCATTGACGACGGCAACGGCGATGACCTTTCAGCATTCCAGGCACTCATTGAGGGCGATGCCACGAGGTCACAGTTCGTCTACATGGAGGGGATGAGTCCTGCCGAGGCGGTCCAAGCCGCGACCGAGGCGTTGAGCTATGACTCGTCGGTGCTCGATTCGGTCCCCGGATGGATTCAGGCAGATCTGACGTTCCCGTACGACCAGGGCCTCGTCTTCGTCGACGCCGTCTCGTCGACCGGTGGACTGGCGGCGGTCGATGATGCCTACCAGAGTCCTCCCCAGACGACCGAACAGATTCTGGACCCGGCACGGTACGCACGCAACGAACCGCCCCGTGATCTTGCACCGCTGACCGTGGCGTTGGACGGGTGGGAGATCTATGACGAAGCCACGTTCGGCGAATGGGGCCTTCGTCTCGTCATCGACGGCGCCGTTCCGCCGGGCGAGGTGACGCAGGCCGCCGCCGGTTGGGGGAACGACACCTACCGGGTGTTCACCCGGGGCGACGATATCGCGATGGTGATGTCCTACGTTGGCGACTCCGAGCGGGACGCCGAGGAACTCGCGAACGCGCTGATCGCCCACATTCGGGATGACATGGATGCCGGGCCTGCGGAGGAGTCGGCCGGAGGCTTGCTCTACCGCCAGGGCCGCATCTACTCGTTCATCGACCGGATCGACGACGGCATCTACTGGATCGTCTCAACCGACAAGTCCGCCGGCGAAGCGATGAGACAACAGCTCGGGATCTAGACGAAGATTCCGCCGGGAGCGAACGAGCGGTCTGGAGGGCTATCGGCTGCGAGCTTCCAGCTACCAGCTACCAGCTACCAGCTACGAGCTACCAGCAAGACTGCACCGCTGTCGCTGCCACGATCCAGTTGTGTGCTGGCGCTTCAAGAGACGGCGGTGGCCCCACGGCAGCGTCGGCGAGAGTTCGGGCTGGAGGCTGGTAACTGGCAGCCCTCTTTCAGCCCTCTATCTCGGAGCTGACCCAGTCCCTACCGTGACACTCATGACGCGCGAAAACCACCGGGACCGGATCGGGGGATCGAAACGGGAGACGGCTGGGTGCGCTCAGCCGCGGCCGGCGTTCGGCTTGCGGCCGTGGTTCGCCTTGCTGCGGCGGGCGCGGAGCTTGCGTCGCTTTGCCTTTGCCATAGTGGGCGGCAGCGTACCAGGCGGTCGGCCGTACCGGTCGGGACGCCCGGTGACCATCATCTCCGATTCCTGGCGATCGCCGCAGGTCTCGATAGCCACCACGTTCTCAGGCCGACTGATCGGATTGCGTCGCGATGCGACCGGCGGCCTGCTGCTCCGCACCCGCTCGGTACACGCGCCGTTGAGGATGGGCCCGCTCCGCATCGTTCACGTCGATCGTGGTGGCGCCGTCGTGCATCAGGATATCCTCACGGCAGGCCGACGCGTCACTGCACGCAGCGACTGGATCCTCGAGTTGCCGATCCGGGACCGGGGGCCCGATACCGGCGCGAGGCTCACCGTTCTGCCATCCTCGGTGCCATGAGCGGTCGCCTTGTTGTCTGTGCCACCCCGATCGGGAATCTGGATGATGCCTCGCCGCGTCTCACCGAGACGTTGAGGAACGCCTCCGTCGTCTTCGCCGAGGACACGCGCCGAACGGGCAAGCTCCTCGAGCGCCTCGGCGTCAAAGCCGAGATGCGGTCGTTCTTCCAGGGGAACGAGCAGCAGCGATCAATCGAGATCAGGGCGCTGCTCGAGGCGGGAGAGACGATCGCCCTTGTGAGCGACGCCGGCATGCCGGTGGTGTCCGACCCAGGGGTCGCGGCCGTGCGGGCAGCCCGATCCGTTGGCGCGGTTGTGTCAGTGGTTCCCGGTCCGAGCGCGGTGACGTCGGCGATCGCGGTCGCCGGACTCGGGGGAGATCGGTTCGTCTTCGAGGGTTTCCTCCCCCGAAGCGGTGAGGATCGGGAACGGAGGATCGCGACGGTCGCCGGCGACGAGCGCCCGGTGGTGCTCTTCTCGGCACCGAGTCGCGTTGTGAAGGATCTTGCCGAACTGGCAGCGCAGGCCGGCCCCGACCGGATCGTCGTCGTCGCCAGAGAAATCACGAAACTCCACGAGGAGATCTGGACAGGAACGCTCGCGGAGGCCGTCGACCACTGGTCGGTCGATGTCGAGCCGAGGGGCGAGTTCACGCTGGTGCTCGAGGGCAAGGAGGAAGAGCCTCCAGACCTCGCTGCTGCTCTCGTGCTGGTGGAAGGTCGGATGGCTGCGGGGGAGCGGCTCTCAAATGCCACGAGGGACGTCGCAACCGAGACCGGCGTCTCGCGCCGGGCGCTCTACGAAGCGGCTCTGGAGTCTCGCGCCGCTAGTCGGCGGTCAGAGAGCGGCGGCACTCCGCGCACACGCCACGACTCTTGAATGCCGAGATCCCCTCGGCAGAACCACAGAACACACACGTCGCCTCGAGTTTGCGGATCACGATCGCATCGTTCTCAACGCCGATCTCGAGTTCGTCCCCCTCGTGGATGTTGAAGAGACGTCGCGTCTCCGCCGGCACCACGATTCGACCAAGGTCGTCGATTTTGCGAACCATCACGGTATCCAACGGTGAACCTCCATCAACGGTCGGAGCCGATCAGTCTTTCCTGACAGATTGTACCGGTCGGTCGAGAGCGTATGGTCGTCTGCTCCGCGCTCCACACCGAACCGCACCGCTACCATCGCCCCACCGTGACTGATATCCACCAACCCAACAACGTTCTCGTGGCCGTCGCCTGGCCGTACGCCAGCGGTTCGCGCCATCTCGGCCACCTCGGCGGCGCCTACCTCCCCCCCGACGTCTTCGCCCGCTACCAGCGGGCTATCGGCAATCGAGTTCTGATGGTCTCGGGCAGCGATGTACACGGCACCCCGATCACCGTCCGTGCCGACGAAGAGGGCGTCAGCCCGGCTGAGATCGTCGATCGCTACCACAGCGAGATCGAGCAGAACTGGAAAGATCTCGGCTTCACCTACGACCTGTACACCACGACGGGCACCGACATGCACCGTGAGGTCGCGCAGGACTTCTTCATGCGACTGCTCGACAATGGCTACCTCTACCGCAAGACGACCGAGCAGTTCTTCGATCAGGAGGTCGGGCGTTTCCTCCCTGATCGCTATGTCGAAGGAACCTGCCCGCACTGCGGATACGGCGACGCCCGCGGTGATCAGTGCGACAACTGCGGCCGAACGCTCGACCCGATCGACCTCGTCGATCCGCGGTCCAAGCTGTCGACGACCGTTCCTGTGCTGCGCGAGACCGAGCACTACTACTGGAAACTGTCCGAGTTCCAGGAACCGCTGCTCGAGTGGCTCCGTTCCCGGGAAGGCTGGCGGCCGCACGTCGTCAACTTCGCCATCGGAATGGTCGACGACGGACTCCACGACCGGGCGTTCACCCGGGACCTCGAGTGGGGAATCCCGCTTCCGGTCGATGACCTGGGAGACGGCAAGTCGATCTACGTCTGGTGGGAAGCTGTCATGGGGTATCTCTCCGCAGCCAAAGAGTGGGCGCGGCTCCGTGGCGAACCCGATGCCTGGAAGGACTGGTGGGAGAACCCGGAGGCCGAGAGCTACTACTTCATCGGCAAGGACAACATCCCTTTCCACGCCGTGTACTGGCCGGCGTTGCTGATGGGATACGGTGGGCTCGAACTGCCGACCGATGTCCCTGCCAACCAGTTCATCACGTTCCGTGGCGAGAAGGGATCGGCGAGTCGGGGGGTCGGCCGGTCGATCTCGTGGTACATCGATCACTTCGAACCCGACGCACTCCGGTATGCCCTCGCGATCAACTTCCCGGAGACCAACGACACCGACATGTCAGACGACGACATGATCCGTCGGATCAACGATGAACTCGTCGCGACGTGGGGCAACCTCGTCAATCGCGTCGTGGCCATGACCGCTCGCTACTTTGACGGTGTCGTCCAGCCGACGATCGAACCCGACGATGAGGACCGCGGCCTCCTTGCCTCCGTCGACGCAACCCTCGCCGACGTCGGCAGCCTCATCTCGGATGTGAGGCTCAGGGGTGGTCTCCAGCGGGCGATGATCGGAGCCCAGACGGTGAACGTCTACCTCAACGATCGCGAACCGTGGAAGACCGCAAAGACCAATCTGGTCCGGACCGGTACAACGCTCGCCGTCGCCATCGACGCTATAGCCGGGATCGCCGTGGCGTTGTACCCCTATATGCCGTTCACGACCGTCAAGCTGCTCGAAGCATTCTCGGTCGAGATGGGCGAGCACGGTCCTGCGTGGGAGCGGCCGTCGATTGCGACCGGGACGAAGCTCGGCGAGCTGGGACCGCTCTACGCCAAGATGGAGCCATTTGACGAGGACGAGTGAGGGACCGATGGTTGCCTGGGTCGACAGTCACTGTCATGTGTTCATGCTCGATGATCCGCTTGCAGCGGTCGACCGCGCCGTCGCAGAGGGGATCGAGTGGATGCTTGTCCCTGGCGTCGACCTCGAGACCAGCCTGGAGGCACGCAGCCTTGCCGCGAGTCGGCCCGATCGGGTGCTCTGGGCTGCGGGACTTCATCCCCACGATGCCGATCAGTGGGACGATCAGCGGCCGAGGATCGCCGCTCTGGCCCTGGAGGCGACGGCGATCGGCGAGGTCGGACTGGACTACTACCGGAATCTCTCGCCCAAGGAGGACCAGCAGCGGGCGTTCCGGGATCAGGTCCAGCTTGCTGCCGATCTCGACAAGCCGGTGATCGTGCACACCCGCGACTCGTTCGCCGACATCTACGAGATCGTCGGCGAGGCTGAACTCGGGGAGAAGGTCGTTCTCCACTGCTGGACCGGAGGCCCGCGCTGGACCAAACGATTCCGTGCCCTCGGAGCGACGTTCTCGTTCGCCGGTCCTGTTACGTACACGACCGGTCACACGGTGCGTCTCGGAGCAGCCGAGGCCCCTCCCGAGCGCACCCTGGTCGAGACCGACACTCCGTATCTCGCTCCGGAACCGCACCGCGGGGAACCCAACCGACCAGAGTGGGCGCAGATCAATGGTGCAATGCTCGCAGAGATCTGGGGAATGCCGGAAGACGACGTCGCTCGCATCACGGTTGAGAACACGACCCGTGTCTTCGGTTCACCGCGTGCCTGAACCCGCGCCGCAGGGGAGGGCAGTCGTCCGGAGCCTTCTCGACGAGTACGGCCTTCGACCGAATCAGGCCTACGGCCAGAACTTCCTCGTCGATCCGAACGTCATCCAGCGCATCGTGCGTCTCGCCGACGTCGGACCGGACTCCAACGTCGCGGAGATCGGCGGCGGGACCGGAGCATTGACCGCTGGCCTCGCGGCCACGGGTGCGCGCGTCGTGGTGTACGAAATCGACGCCGGACTCGTGCGGGTTCTCCATCACACCGTGGGCGACGTCGGCAACGTCGAGATTCGGCACACCGACGCGAGCGGCGTTGACCTGGGCCTGGACCTCGGTCCTGGACCGTGGTCGTTCGTCTCGAACCTGCCATACAACGTCGGAACGGGGATCGTCCTCGACGCTCTCCGCTCTGCCGACAACGTAGATCGCTTCGTAATGCTGGTGCAACGCGAGGTCGCCGACCGACTCCTCGCCGGTCCGGGATCCCGCACCTACGGCATCCCGTCGATTGTGACTTCGCTCCACGCGACGGGTTCAATCGCTTTCACCGTGGCGCCAACCGTCTTCTACCCGACGCCGTCGGTGTCGTCTGCTGTGGTCGAGTTGATGCGACATCCGGCACCGGCAGCCGCGGAGCGAGCCGTCGAGATCGCGACCGCGGCGTTCGGACAGCGGAGGAAGATGGTGCGCCGGAGCCTCGCCGGCGTGATACCAGAGCCGTCTGCGATCCTCGAACGCTGTGGCATCGACCCGACCCTGCGGGCCGAGGATCTTTCTCCCGAAGCGTTTGTGGCGATCGCCGAGGAGGTCGATAGATGAGGGCTCGAGCCTTTGCCAAGGTGAATCTCAGCCTCCGCGTGCGCCCGGCCGACGCCGACGGACTCCATCCGCTGCGCGGGCTGTTCCAGACCGTCGATTGGTACGACCGGATCATCGTTGAGGATGCTGAGGAGGATTCAATCGAGGTTCCAGGTGGTGGTGCGCCAGCCGATGAGACGAATCTCGCATGGAGGGCCGTCGCCGATGCCCGACGTGTTGGACGGCACCAGCAACCGACGCGCGTGGTGGTCGCAAAACAGATTCCGTCACCGGCCGGCCTCGGGGGAGGCAGTGCCGATGCGGCAGCTGCCCTCAACCTTGCAGCTCGGCGCTTCTCGGTTTCGTTCGACGACGTGCGCCGCCTCGCCGTCGACCTTGGTTCGGATGTTCCGTTTGCGGTCGTTGGCGGCACCGCCATCGTCACCGGGAGGGGTGAGCTTGTGGCGCCCCAGCCGGATGCCACGGGATTCGCCCTCGCGATCGTCGTCCCACCGGTCACGCTCGGTACCGCCGACGTATTCCGGGCGTGGGACGAACTTGGCGGACCGGAGGGTCCGGCAGTCAGCGGTGCTGACCTTCCACCGGCACTACGGGACTATGCCCCCTTGGTCAACGATCTCTATCCGGCAGCGGTGTCGGTCGTCCCCACGATCGACGAGTGGCGGGCCGAACTGGCGCACCGCTGGGGCCTCCCGGTCGCGATGACCGGCAGCGGATCCGCCCTGTTCTCCTACTTCCCATCCCTCGACGAAGCCGAAGACGCCATCGCCGCAGCCCCACCGGGCGCAACCGCCATCCAAGCCGTCCACCCCACCACCCACGGCTGGGAACCCGTCGACTAGCCCGGCCGTCGGATCCCCGCTCCTCCGCTACTCGCTCTCTGACTGGCGACCGGCGACCGGCGACTCAACAACTCTCCCACTCCGTCTAACCTCATGACCCACCCTTTGGGGGGTGGTGTAACAGGTAGCACAGGTGGTTTTGGTCCATCCAGTACGGGTTCGAGTCCTGTCCCCCCAGCCATCTCCATGGAGGTTCCGTGAGTCTTGCCGTGATCGTGCTCGCCGCAGGGAAGGGCACGCGGATGAAGTCAGACCGGCCGAAGGTTCTCCACCGCGCCTGTGGCCGCAGCCTGGTCGGGTGGGCACTGTCCGGTGCCGAACCCCTCGATGCCGAAGAGACCGTCGTGGTCGTCGGCTACGGCGCTGACGAGGTCGTTGCCTCGCTGCCGTCCCACGCCACCGGGGTTGTTCAGGAACCACAACTTGGAACAGGCGACGCTGCGCGTGTCGGTTTCGGCGCCTGCGATGGCGACGTCGACACGGTGCTGGTCATCCTTGGCGACATGCCGTTGCTGCGGACGGCCACGCTTGCCTCGGTGCTCGAAACCCACCGCAGCGATGGTGCCGCCGCCACGATGCTCACCTCCAACTTCGCGGACCCCACCGGCTACGGGCGCGTCCAGCGAAACGATGGGCGGATCGTCGGGATTGTCGAAGAACGCGACGCGGACGAGGTCCAGCGGGCAATCACAGAGGTGAATATCTCGGTGTACGCCTTTGACGCTGCCGTTCTCGGCGATGCGCTGGGCCGACTCAAGAGCAACAACGACCAAGGCGAGTACTACCTCACTGACGTCATCGGGATCCTCTCCGCCGATGCTCAGAAGATCTCGAGCGTTGCCGCAGAGGAGGCGGAGTGCCTTGGCGTGAACTCCCATGCCGAACTCGCCGTCGCATCCAGGGTGCTGCGTGGCCGGATCAACGGGCAGCTGATGGAGTCCGGGGTCGCGATGGTCGATCCGGAGCGCGCGTACATCGACGCCGATGTAGAGGTCGCCGCCGGCGCAACGATCTACCCGGACGTCTATCTCCAGGGAGCGACGTCGGTTGAGATCGGAGCCGAGGTGGGGCCGAGCGTCCACGCCACCGACGCGCACATCGCCGCTGCTGCGGTCGTGCGCTTCGCCGTCATCGAGAGTGCGAACGTCGGGCCGCTCGCAGCGGTCGGTCCCTTCACCTATCTGCGACCGGGCACAGAGCTTGCCGTCGACACGAAGGCCGGTGCCTTCGTCGAAGTGAAGAACTCGCAGGTCGGACCTCGGTCGAAGATCCCGCATCTCAGCTACATCGGAGACACGACGATCGGTGAGGATTCGAACGTCGGAGCGGCGACGATCACCGCCAATTACAACGGCTTTGAGAAGAACCGCACCACGATCGGCGATCGCGTCAAGATCGGCTCGGACACGATTCTTGTTGCTCCGGTGACAGTCGGCGACGGCGCCTACACCGGCGCCGGTTCGGTGATCAGCCATGACGTCCCCCCTGGAGCGCTCGCGATCGAGCGTTCGCCCCAAGAGGAGATCCCTGGCTACGCTGAGCGAAGGAAGCGTCGGGCGTCTCAGGACGGGGAGTAATGGAGCTTCGGAGCCAGAAACGGTTGATGGTGTTCTCGGGTTCCGCCAATGAACCCCTGGCCGAAGAGGTGGCGCACATCTTGGGTGTCGAGCTCGGTGGCGTCGAGCGATCCGTGTTCGCCAACGGCGAGATCTACATCCACTACACCGAGAGCGTTCGCGGGGCGGATGCCTTTGTGATCCAGAGCCACACCCGACCGCTCAATTTCAACATCATGGAGCAGTTGATCATGATCGACGCTCTCAAGCGTGCGTCGGCGAAGCGGATCACCGCGGTCATGCCGTTCTACGGGTATGCCAGGCAGGACAAGAAGGGGCGCCCGCGTGAGCCAATCTCGGCTCGCCTGATGGGCGACCTGTTCGTCACCGCCGGAGCGGACCGGATCGTCAGCCTCGATCTCCACACCGGGCAGATCCAGGGGTTCGTCGACAAGCCGTTCGACCATCTGACCGCGCTCCACCTGTTCTCGACCTACCTCCGCAAGACCACCGAAGGTCGCACCACGATGGTCTCGCCGGACTCTGGACGAGTCAAGCTCGCATCCCGCTACGCGGCGCACCTCGGGGCCCGGGTCGCCTTCGTTCACAAGCGACGAGCTGCCGATGTCCGCAACGAGACGTCGACGCTGTGGGTCGTTGGTGATGTGAAGGACCGCAACGCCATCATCGTCGACGACATGATCGACACGGCCGGCACGGTCGTTGGTGCCGCCGAACTCCTCAAGCAGCGCGGGGCCTTGTCGGTGCGGGTCGTGTCGACACACGGTGTGCTGTCTCCGCCGGCACTCGACCGGATCATGGCGGCGCCGATCGACGAACTCATCATCACGAACTCGCTTCCGCTGCCCGACGAGGCTCGGACGCTCGACAAGATCACGGTCCTCTCGGTCGGTCCGATCTTGGCCGGCGCCGTCAACGCGATCTTCTCCGACGCCTCGGTGAGCGACATCTTCCAGGGGGAGAACATCTGATCCGCTGATCAGATGAAGGCCTATGGACACACACCTCTTCTCGATCGAGACCGGGTACGCCCGGGGATTCGTCGATCTGACCGCCGATGCAGCCCGATTCGTCGCCGATCGGGGTGACGGACTCCTGAACGTCTTCGTGCCACATGCAACCGCTGGGATCGCCATCATCGAGACCGGTGCCGGGAGCGACATCGATCTCATGAACGCCCTTGACGACATGCTTCCTCGCGACGACAGCCGGTATCGCCACCAACACGGGTCTCCCGGCCACGGTGCCGATCACGTGATGCCCGGGATCGTCGCCCCTTCGGTTGTCGTGCCGGTCATTGACGGCCGTCCGGCGCTCGGAACGTGGCAGTCGATCGTCCTCGTGGATCCCAACGAAGACAACGCCGTCCGGCAGATCCGCCTGTCATTCATCCCCGGGTAGCCAACAATCGGCCTCTCCCACGGAGCCTCAATCCACGGTTTCTCGGTGGAAGGTCGGCGGGAATCC
>Ga0316197_10001893_pt1 | contig 14899 bp, 10 predicted proteins | sample OudBiesiAoxic_MG_FD_204939 | JGI IMG/M metagenome (GOLD analysis project Ga0316197, IMG submission 204939) | Coastal sediment microbial communities from Oude Bieten Haven, Netherlands - site A oxic | ecosystem: Environmental > Aquatic > Marine > Coastal > Sediment | place: Netherlands...
GCCATGCTTTTCGTCGGATTAAAGTCAAACTCCATTATAATATAATATATATACCATTAATAAACCATATCTGTATATTAATTTTAGCTGATCTGTTTGTTCGGCGATGTAAGAATCCAGCAGTAAATCGTGAAGGCCTTTCGCCTTTTTGCTAGAATGCACGGCCGCAATGAATTCAGCTATTCCAAATCATAATCACCAAAGGAAGTGCCTGTGAGTAGCAGACTAACCCGGCTTTTCAAAGAGCCCCTCTTACAATTTCTGATCATCGGTGCCGCCATCTACGGCGCTTACGCCTGGTTTGCATCGCCGGAAGACGACTACCGGGATAACACCATCCTGGTGGATGCAAACCGGATCAACGTAATGATCAGTGAATGGGAAGCCCGCTGGAGCCGCTCACCGACACGGCAGGAAATTGAGGGGCTGATTCAGGCGTATATCAAGGAGGATGTGTTGTACCGCCAGGCGGTGACCATGGGCCTGAATGAAGACGACCCGATTACGCGGCGCCGGATGGCCCAGAAACTTGAATTCCTGACCAGTGACCTGGCCTCTTTTCAGCAACCTGCAGAGGGTGAGCTGAAGCAGTTTTTTGAGGAAAACCAGGAAGCCTACCGCGACCCGGACCTGATCAGCTTCACCCAGATTTTTATCGATCCGGATGCGCGCGGAGATGCAACCCTGGTTGATGCGGCGCAAATACTGGAGCAGGTGCGAGCAGCCGGCGAGCCAACTGAAGAAACCTCCCAGCTGGGCGACCGCTTCATGCTGCAAAACTACTTTGCTGCAGCGACCGAACTGGATATCCGCAGGCAGCTGGGATCCGGATTTGCTGAGCAGGTGATGAAGCTGGAACCCGGGCAGTGGCACGGCCCTGTGTTGTCCGGCTATGGCGTGCACCTGGTCTACGTTTACGATTTTCAGGAGGCTGCGCCGCCGGTGCTGGAAAATGTTCAGGACCGGGTGCTGGAAGACTGGCATGCGATAAAGCGTGATGAATTCAATGCCGAGTTTCTCGAAAGCCTGAAAGGCCGCTACGAAATCATTATTGAAGAGCTACCCGCCGATCGACTGCTGGATGCGCAGATTGAAGCAGCCAATGAAGAGGCGGCCGCTGCAGCCAATATCCCGGTCGAGGCCGACAGCTCGTCATGAGAAGCGACTTTTCCCTGCTGCGACTGGGCCTCGCCACCGCTCTTTGGCTGTTGTTGCTCGGTATGCCTTTGACGCTGCAAGCCGATGAATTCCGGCCGGCGCTGCTGACGATCACGGAGCGGGAAGGCGGCTGGGTCGATGTCACCTGGAAAGTGCCGACCATGGGTGAGCAGGTACTGGCGCTGACCCCGGTGCTGCCGGAATTTTTGCAGCAGATGGGCCCTGGTTCCGGCCATCGGGTATCCGGCGCCTGGGTGGAAACGAAATCCTACAGCACGCGAGGGCAGGCGCTGAACGGCGCCACCGTGAAAGTCGAGGGCCTGGTAACCATCCCTGCCGACGTGGTCGTGCGCGTCAACCTGGCTGATGGGCTGGAGCATTCGGCCATCCTGCGCTCAGCCAACAACTCGTTCACGATACCCGAGAAAGTCACCCGGACCGAGCTGGCCGTTTCTTACTGGAAAACCGGGACCATCCACATCCTGGAAGGCCAGGATCACCTGCTGTTTTTGTTGACCCTGCTGCTGATTGTCAACGGTTTCATACCCCTGCTGAAAACCGTCACCGCGTTCACCCTGGCGCATAGCCTGACCCTGGCGTTGGCAACCCTGGGGCTCGTGCATATTCCGCCGGTGCCCACCGAAGCGGTCATCTCGCTGAGTATCGTGTTACTGGCGGTCGAGGTGGTGCACAAGAACCAGGGTATCCTGACCTCGTCGGAGCGCTTCCCCTGGCTGGTGGCGTTTACCTTCGGCCTGGTGCACGGCCTTGGATTCGCAGGCGCCTTATCCGAAATCGGTGTTCCGCAGAATGAAGTGCCGCTGGCTCTGCTGATGTTCAATGTCGGGGTTGAGACGGGGCAGGTCTTGTTCGTGACTGCCGTATCTCTGCTACTGGCGGGCCTGCATCGGATTCACACGCATTCCGCGCTGACGCTGGCGCGAGCTACTCCCTACGCCATCGGCGGGGTGGCTGCGTTCTGGACCATTGACCGCCTGGTCACGTCTTTCAGCATGTCATGATTCCGAGTAAACTGGTACGAGTATGAGATCCAGTTTCCCAGCCAGCAGTACCACGCCATAGCTTATGTTATTTACACTACGCACTCTGATCCGCCACGCATGGCTGTTTGCGTTTTATAGCTTCATCGGGGTATTTCTGACGCTGCTCGTTGTTTTTGTTTTGTATATGGACAGCCGTGCCGACCTGGATGTTTGGCATTATGCCGAACTTGATGAGGAGTTCACGGTTGACTCCGATGTTTCTTCCTTCAGGGATTACCTGGCCCTGGAGGACCGGCTGTTCAAACAGCTGGATGAAGAGGTTTACGCGAAAATCGCCCCTGATCAGAAGCTGCCGATCAATCGCTATAATAAGGGCAGCATATCGGACCCGGCGCGGTGGCCGCAAAACTGGAATCGAAGTTTTGAACTGGTGGTGAGTCAACCCAAAGCAGCCGTGCTGTTGCTGCATGGAATGTCCGATTCACCTTACAGCCTGCGAAACCTGGGCGAACGTTTGCACCAGGCCGGAGCATATGTTTTGGGGCTGCGAATTCCCGGGCATGGCACGGCGCCTTCGGGGCTGATTACTGTTACCTGGCAGGACATGGCGGCGGCCGTCGATCTCGCGGTTCAACATCTTGCGGAACAAGCCAATGGCCAGCCCCTGCACATTATTGGCTATTCCAACGGCGGTGCACTGGCGGTGAACTATGCGCTGACGGCTGCTTATGACCCTAAGAAGCCGCAAATCACCAGCATAGCTCTTCTTTCGCCGGAGATAGGCATAGCTGAGGCTGCCGCACTGGCGGTCTGGCAGGCCCGCCTGGGCACGCTGCTCGGGCTCGACAAGCTGGCCTGGAATGCTATTTTGCCTGAATACGACCCATATAAATATGGCTCATTCGCAGTCAACGCGGGTGACGTGGCGTATAAGCTGACGACCGAGGTTCAGCGGCGAATCACGGTTCTGGATAAAGAGGGAATGCTCGGGAACATACCGCCGATTCTGGCATTTTCATCCATTGTCGATGCCACTGTTTCTGCGCCGGCATTGATCGAGGGGCTTTTTAACCGAATACCTGCTGGTGGGCATGAACTCGTTTTATTCAACATCAACCTGATGGCTGATATTCAACCCTTACTCAAGTGGAGCCCTTCGAAGTTGTTCGGGGCCCTGCAGGAGAATCCAGACAAGACCTTTACCCTGAGCGTGGTGACCAACAAGGCTGACGGCAGCGGGGAAGTCATGTACACCAGCCAGCCGTTCGGTCAGGATACGGCCGTGAATTTGGACCTCGGCCTGAGCTGGCCGGGCGCACATTACTATTCACTTACCCATGTGGCATTGCCTTTCCCTCCCGACGACCCCCTGTATGGCGGCGAAGGCGGTAAGAACAGCCCGGGTATTTACCTGGGAGACATTGCCCTGCGCGGTGAGCGGGGTGTGCTGCAGATTCCGGCTGACGAAATGTTGCGGCTACGCTGGAATCCCTTTTACCCGTTTCTCGAGCAGAAAGTTCTGGAATTTTTTAAGCTGGATATCCCCGGTCCTGCAATTCCTGAGTGACTCTGTTCAGGTTTTGCGGCGTGAAATATCCCAGCTTTTCTGGATGACTGCGAACAGCATCGCTGTTGTCAGGCCGAACACGACGATTCCCACCATGCCTTCCACGCCGGCCAGTAACTGCCAATCCGGATTCAGTGTGATATCTCCATACCCCAGGGTTGTAAACGTGACCATTGAGAAATACAGGGCGTCATGAAACGAATCGAGGCCACTTTTTGCAGGCGCCAGCACAAACAGTAATGCCCACAAAAAAGCCTCCAGGACGTGCAGGCTGATCAGCACGAAGGCGGTCGACAGGATACCTATGAACAAATGTGGATGCAGATGCAAGCGATGGCGTTTTTCGATTTTCTTTCCCAGCCTGATGAGCCACCAGGCGGCCCCGGCCGTGTGTATCCCCACGGTCAGTATGATCATTCCGATGCTGATTAACAGTAATACCATGATTTTAAAAAGTATAACGTGCTGAAAGCTGCAACTGTGTTGCCTCTCCCTTGCTTTTATCCTTGTTCTGGCGTTTGCCCCACAGGTATTCAATCCCCACGGTTACATGTTCCGTTGGGTTGTAGATGAGGTTGGCCGAGGCCCGGAGCGTGCCGCTGTAGTCACCGTCATCCTGAAAATCGAAAGTATCTATGTCGACCCAGCCAACGTTGAAATTCGATCGCAGGATGCCGGGCCATGCCTTAACGAACTTCAAGGTCTTGGGCCAGTGATGCTGATAGGAAACGTAACCTGCGAAAACGGGAAGCGCATGCAGCCTGCCCACGCGGTCGAAAACGGCATCGCCACCACCGATTGATTGCAGGTCATTGATGTAGTGGCCGACGCCCTTGCCGTAAGTGAGTTGCCACACCAGGAAATCACTGCCGTCACCCCACCACGTCACAGGCTGCCTCCCTCCGGTAGTAATACCCCAACCGGTGGTACTGTCAGTCGATGGACTGATAATGTCACCACCAACCGGAGGTAAATAATTGGCTTTCAAGTCTCGCAGAACAAACCCCACACGGTAGTTCCAGCGTCCCAGGGCCCCCAGTGGCATTCGGCTGAAGCTGGCAATGATGTCAAAATTACCCCGCTGCGGGTTACCGTTAAGCACATCAGTTTGAGGGTCTTCAAGGGCCAGTTTCAGCTGATAATCTTTCCCGAACTCAGGCGACCAGCGGATCTGCGAATGGCGCAGCAACACCTCGCCATTCATTCCTTCGATATCCACCTCTTCTGGCCGGGCGTCCACGTCCATCAATGTTGACCATGTTTTTCCCGCCAGGAAAGCGCGAAACTGACCGAAGGCGTGGCGCAGGCGAAACGTATCATCGTCGCCACGGAAATCTCCTTCTACAAATGCCCGGATTTCGCCGAGTTTGGTCTGCTCGCGATATTCCAGGTTGAGGCGGGTCTGATTTGCCGTAACCGAAGTGCCCTTTACCGCTCCTTCAAGCGATTGGCCTTCTGGCGGAATACTGCCGACAATGAACCGGTCAGGAATTGTCATGGGGTCAAAACTATTGACGATGCTCAGGTTTACATACCCGCCTACTTTCATCGCCGCAGTCGTTCCCGGAAGGTACCAGGCGCCGGGGAAATCCTTGTTGTAAATAGTGCTGGATGGGTCATCCATGCTTTTTTGAAGTTTAGCAATCTGATCGGCTGCTGAATCCGGCCCCTTGGCCTGCTGCTTCGCCAGCGCCTCCTTGGCCTGATCCTGGGCGCTTTGGTCACCATCCCCAGTGGGTGTGTCTCCTTCCGCAGAGGGTGCCGGTTGTTGTGCAACGACGGCGGCCGGAACGGGTGGCGACTCTTGCTTGACGACCTCCTCGCCGCCCTGCAGTTGCCGGATCAATTCCCGCTGTTCAGCCAGTTCCTTACGCTGGGCATCCAGTTGCTTTTGCTGCTGCGCCAGCAGGTTGGTCAGTTCCTGCAGTGTTTCGCGAAGGTCCAGACCTTGCGCGGGGGCGGGCTGGCTGCAAAAAATGAGGCTGCAAAAAATGACGAACGTGATTTTCTTTTTAATCATATGATGTAACCGCGTATTTGCGTAGGCAGCGCAGGGGAAAAGTGATCCGATGATCTGGATATTACCATCCTCGTCAGCGTCCAGACAGGGGGCCGAACTAAAAATATGAATCCCGATAGGCGCCTGGCTGCGAGTGCCGCCCATGTCAAAGAGCTGGATTACCGGTTTTAACAGACAAGCCGGTCAATATTTATCTGCAGGAAAAGATTCGGTTTATTGATCTAAATCTACACGCTGTCAGTTTTTGCCGGTATGCTCACGGTTGATTTCGATAAGAGCGAAAGAAAGAGATCAGCAAATCGAAGTAATCCAGGTTAAAAATTAAATCAATCGGAGATTTCTCATGAGAATCGGTGTACCGAGAGAAATATATGCGGGCGAGAGGCGCGTAGCTACAACCCCCGAAGTCGCCACCCAGTTAATTAAATTGGGCTTTGATGTTTCGGTCGAATCCAATGCCGGCACGCCCGCAAATTATTCAGATGCAACTTACCAGGCTGCCGGCTGTTCTATCGCGGCTACAGCGGACGATATTTGGAATGACTCGGATATTATTCTTAAAGTACGCGGCCCGGAAGCCGAAGAAGCCGATCGATTAAAAGCAGGCCAGACCCTGATCAGTTTCCTGTGGCCCGCGCAAAATCCTGAACTGCTCCGGCAACTTACAGAACGTGGTGTAACAGCCATGGCCATGGACAGCATTCCACGTATATCACGCGCCCAGAAAGTGGACGCGTTGAGTTCTATGGCGAACATTGCGGGCTACAGGGCCGTGGTGGAAGCTGCCCAGCATTTCGGACGCTTTTTCACCGGCCAGATAACGGCTGCCGGTAAAGTACCGCCCGCAAAGGTGCTGGTTATCGGCGCCGGTGTTGCCGGACTGGCCGCCATTGGCGCCGCCCAGAGCATGGGCGCGATTGTCCGTTCTTTCGATACCCGGCCTGAAGTGAAGGAGCAAATCGAGAGCATGGGCGCCGAATTCCTGATGCTGGATTTCGAAGATGAAGACGGCTCCGGAGAAGGCGGTTACGCCAAGGTCATGAGCGATGAATTCATCAAGGCCGAGATGGCTTTGTTTGCCGATCAGGCAAAAGACGTGGATATCATCATCACCACGGCGCTGATCCCCGGCAAGCCTGCGCCCCGCCTGATTACGGCCGAAATGGTTGAGTCAATGAAAGACGGCAGCGTCATCGTCGATCTGGCAGCCGAGCAGGGCGGTAACTGTGAACTGACAGAGCCCGGCAAGGTTGCTCACCACCATGGCGTGACCCTGATCGGCTATACCGACTTGCCCAGCAGGCTGGCGGCACAATCCAGCCAGCTGTATGCCACCAATTTACGTCACCTTTTGACTGATCTGACCCCGGAAAAAGACGGCCAGATCGTGGTCGATATGGAAGACGAGGTTTTTCGCGGCGCCACCGTCTGCAAGGATGGCGAAACCACCTGGCCGCCGCCGGCGCCAACGCTGTCCGCAGCGCCGAAAAAGCCGAAGCCCGCTCCCGCACCCGTAGCCAAGGAGGTCAAAAAGCCATCCGTTATGGGTCCGATCATCAGCATGGTAATTGCCGGCCTGGCACTGCTCGGCCTCGGCGCCGTCGCACCCGCTTCGTTCATGGCGCACTTCACGGTATTCGTGCTGGCCTGTTTCGTCGGATACATGGTGATCTGGAACGTGACAGCTGCCCTGCATACACCGCTGATGAGCGTGACCAACGCGATATCGAGCATCATCATTATCGGTGCGCTTATCCAGGTCAGTTCGGACAACGAGTTGATCATGTGGATCGCGGTCATAACCGTGGGAATCGCAAGTATCAACATATTTGGTGGTTTTGCAGTCACCCGCCGTATGCTTGAAATGTTCAGGAAGTGAGGCCGTCATGATTACCAACACTGGAATAATTGCCATGTCGTATATCCTTGCGACGATCCTTTTCATCCTTGCGCTCGGCGGGCTTTCCAACCAGGAAACGGCCAGGCGGGGCAACTGGTACGGCATCATCGGCATGACGATCGCACTGATCGCAACGGTGCTGGGTGTCGTCACGCAGCATTACGAATATATCCTGGTTGCGCTGGTCGTGGGCGGCACGATCGGGCTGATTGCGGCCCGTCGTGTCCAGATGACCCAGATGCCTGAACTGGTCGCCATTCTGCACAGCCTGGTGGGCGCCGCAGCGGTAGCCGTCGGGTTCGCCAACTTCATGGATCCGGGACGGCTGTCTCATTACGTAGGCGTCGAACTGACCATCCATGATATTGAAACGTACCTTGGAATCCTGATTGGTGCCGTTACGTTTTCCGGCTCCGTCATCGCGTTCGGCAAACTGTCCGGGCGTATTGGCGGTTCACCGCTTACCTTGCCGGGCAGGCACTGGTTCAATCTCGCCCTGCTGCTTGCGGCAATCTGGTTTGCTTACCAGTTTGTGCTGCAATCGGCCGCGGGCGGCGGCATGCAGCCGCTGATCATCATGACCGTCATCGCGCTGGTGTTTGGCGTACACATGGTAATGGCCATTGGCGGCGCGGACATGCCGGTCGTGGTGTCCATGCTGAACAGCTATTCCGGATGGGCAGCATCTGCCACCGGTTTCATGCTCGGCAACGACCTGCTGATCGTTACCGGCGCACTGGTTGGCTCCAGCGGCGCGATCCTCAGCTACATCATGTGCCGAGCAATGAACCGCAAGTTCCTGGCCGTGATTGCAGGCGGGTTTGGAACGGGCGGCGGGGCCGTGGCTGCCGGGGGCGAGGACCAGGGTGACGTGGTTCCGATTCTGCCCGATGAGACGGCTGAACTGCTGAACGACGCCAAGGAAGTGATGATTATTCCGGGCTATGGCATGGCTGTAGCCCAGGCGCAGCATGTTGTCCATGAAATAACCACGGTTTTGCGTGAAAAGGGCGTCAATGTCCGCTTTGGCATTCACCCGGTTGCCGGGCGCATGCCGGGGCATATGAACGTGCTGTTGGCAGAGGCCAAAGTGCCCTACGACATCGTTTTCGAGATGGATGAAATCAACGACGACTTCCCGAAAGTTGACGTCTCGATCATTATTGGCGCCAATGATATCGTGAATCCTTCGGCACTGACCGATCCGGATGGCCCGATCGGCGGTATGCCGGTGCTCGAGTGCTGGAAGGGTAAGACTTCGATCGTGCTCAAGCGCAGCATGGCCACCGGTTATGCCGGAGTCCAGAATCCACTGTTTTTCCTGGACAACACGCGCATGCTGTTTGGCGATGCAAAAGAAACGCTGGACGCGGTGTTCAAAGCGCTTTAACCGTCAGGAAAATCTGTGATAATGAACCCCCGTCGCGTAAGTGACGGGGGTTTTCTTTTAAGAGGGTGTGGGCAACAAGGAGTGAGTCATGCACGTGGTGCAGGTCATCGACCGTGTTATTCCTGCGCTGAAATACGGCGGAACGGAACGGGTCGTCTGGTGGCTGTCCCGGCAGCTGGCAGCGATGGGCCATACCGTGACAATTCTTGCGTCACCCGGGTCATTCTGCAACTTTGCCTCCGTTCTGCCGCTGAATCCCCGCAAGAGCCTGGATGAACAGGTTCCTGAAGGCGCCGACGTCATTCATTTGCATGATGACAGGCCACCATCGAACAAAATACCCACCCTCCGGACTTTTCACGGGAATGCCCGCAAGGGCGGGTCGATGAGTGAAAATACGGTTTTCATTTCAGCGGATCAGGCCCGGCGCCACGGCGGGTGCGTCTATGTCTACAACGGTCTGGACTTGCAGGAATACGGCCAGCCTGACTGGAGTACCCGAAGAGAGCACCTGGTGTTCCTGGCCAAGGCCGCCTGGAAAGTCAAAAACGTGAAAGATGCAATCTATATCGCCCGAAAAGCCGGGCGCCCGCTAGCAGTTGCCGGCGGGTATCGCCTGAATTTCAAGATGGGTTTCCGCTTCACCCTCGATCCCAATGCGCGGTTCCTGGGGATGGTGGACCATGCGCAAAAGCAAAAAATCCTGAACCGCAGTCTCGCGCTCCTGTTCCCGGTGAAATGGCATGAGCCCTTCGGCCTGGCCCTGATCGAGAGCCTCTATTACGGCAATCCGGTGTTCGGCACACCATTCGGTTCGCTGCCCGAAATCGTAACGGCCGATGTCGGGTTTCTCTCGAAAAGCCGTAGTGAACTGATCGGGCAGGTACGCCAACTGGAGCGGTTCGACCGGCGCGGCTGCCACGAGTACGTAGGTGACCGGTTTTCGTCCAAAGCCATGGCCAGCAACTACCTCGAGCAGTACGAAAAGGTATGTAACGGGCACACTCTGCACGAGAATCGCCCCAGCTGGCCTGACCCGGAAGAACCGAAATACCTCCCGCTGGACGACTGATCCAAATACGCAGGCCAGATAAAACCTAGTTCAAGTCGTCATCAAGCCAGAACTTGGTTCCCTGCAAAGTTGCCTGCAGGGCGAGGCCGGCTTTGGTCAGCTGATAAATCGTCGTACCCGGCATGACGGTTACCTCACCGTCGACTCCGGCGCCCTTGTCACCCGATTGAGCAGAAGCATCCGCCTGGCCGGAAAAATCCCAGCCGGAATCCTTGAATTTTTCCATGGCCTCCACGGTGTGAAATACAAAGATTACGCTGAAATCCTTAACGCCCATGCCCAGACCGCCTCCGGCGGAGAACATGCGCATATAAGTGTCTTTCCCGTCGCGGCTGTCGCGCAGGATACCGCCGCCATTCTCTGTAGATACCAATAGCACGTTGATCCCCATGCTGGAGAACACGGCATAGCCTTTGGCTTCCTCGATTTCTGTCCGGGCAGACGGTTTGTCCTTGTAAAGTTCCTCCAGGGCCGCTGTGCGTGCGTTCTGCAATTCCTGGCGCTCCTTGTCAGGATCCTTTTTTCCGAAAAGGGCGTGGCTATTGAGCGGAAGCGCAAGCAGGCTGGCAGAAAGCAGGACAAATAAAAGGGTTCTCATCAGTAGATGTCTCCAGTGCAATAAATCGGATCATGATAATACAGGACTTTTGCTGCAACCAAATACGTGTTTGGTACGTCTATACACTAATGGGGCTGACTTTCGGCTCATGTATGTCCGTTTTTTGTGTGGAAAGATGTGTGTAACGCATGTGTGAGAATCAGCCGTGAAAAAAATACTCAAGTTTACAGCCCCTGTGCTGGTACTGGCCGCCGGATTCGTCATCATCCAGGTGCTGATTGCCGCAAAACCCGAGCCTGAAAAGAACGACGATGAAGCCCGGCCCATTTCGCTTTATGTCGACGAGGTGAAATCAGAAGTCGTTACCTTATCCGTAAAGACACAGGGCGAGGTCAGGCCCAAGACCGAGATTGACCTTATTCCCCAGGTGTCCGGACGCATCGTGGCCATGTCTGAGAGCTTCAACGAGGGCGCTGAATTCTCACCCGACAGCATGTTGCTGAAGATCGACGATACCGATTACCGGCTGGCCGCCATACGTGCAGAAGCGCGCGTTGCGGAGGCGCAAACCGAGTTGGAACGAGAGCAGGCAACGGCCAAAATGAAAGCAGAGGAATGGCGCGATGGCCGCAAGGACCAGGAACCGACCCCCTTCGCCCTGAACCTGACCCAGGTAAAGCAGGCCGAAGCCATGCTTCTCTCAGCCAAGGCTGATCTGCGCAAGACCAGGCTGGACCTCGAACGCACCGAAATCAGGGTGCCTTTCTATGGGCGGGTACGTGAACGTCACGTAGGTATTGGGCAGTTCGTTACCGCAGGTACGATAGTAGCTCGAGTGTTTTCGATTGACATTGCGGAAGTTCGCTTGCCGCTGACCGACAGCCAGCTGGTTGAACTCAAACTACCGCTTGGATATATGGCAGAAGATCCTCTCACTGCCCCCAAAGTGAACTTCAGGGCTGCGCTGGGTGACCGCGATTTCTTCTGGCAGGGCCATATCGTGCGCATCGATGCCGCGGTCAACAAGGATACCCGGCTGATCTATGCCACGGCCGAAGTCATTGATCCTTACGGCCTGGGCGCCACTGAAGGCATGCCCATGGCCGTCGGCATGTTCGTTTCGGCGGAAATCGAGGGCATTGCAGAGCAGGCGGCTTACGTGATGCCGCGCCTGGCATTGCGCAACGAGGACAAGGTATACGTGATTAATGCCGAAAACCATTTGGAAATAAGAACCGTCAAAGTGCTCTCTACATCGGAAGACCAGGTGATGGTGACCAGCGGTGTAAGGCAGGGCGAACACGTTGTTACCTCCACTTTGCCCAACGCGGTTGACGGGATGGACGTCGAACCTGTTTTTCGCGAGTCAACCGGCTAGGGAAACCAAAGCATGGATAAATTGATTGCATGGTGGGCGCGCAACTCTGTTGCCGCCAACCTCTTGATGGTCGGTATCTTTGTCTCCGGAATCATTGGTTTCACCTCCATGGAGCGCGAAATGGATCCGCAGGTGCGGTTCCCCGGGCTGGAAATCAATGTGACCTGGCCGGGCGCGGCGCCGCAGGAAGTCGAAGAACAAATCGTTGCCCGTATTGAAGAGGCGGTCAGCGACATGGACGCCATCGAGTGGGTCCGCTCGACCTCTGCCGAGAGCTACGGGGGGGTTTACATCCTGGCTGAGCAGCAGGTGGATTTCACCCAGTTCATGAACGATGTGAAAATCCGGGTCGATTCTATTTCTTCCTTTCCGCGTGACATCGAGCCACCACAGGTGCGGCAATGGGTGAACCGGGAAGAGTTCATTCGGGTCGCTGTCCATGGAGATCTGAGCGAACGTGAATTAAAGCGCCTGGCGGAAAAGTTGCGCCACGAGGCCGCAGTGCTTCCGGCTATTTCAGTCGTCCAGCTGTTTGGCGTGCGCCGCGAAGAAGTCTCTGTCCAGGTCAGTGAGGAAGCATTGCGCCGGTATGGCATGAGCTTCAGCGAAGTGGCTACCGCGATTCGCAACACGTCAATCAACCAGTCATCCGGGTCCGTGCGCACCGAGATAGGGACGTACCAGCTCAAGGTGCGCAGCCAGGCGGACACGCAGGCTGAATTCGAAAACATCATCATCCGCCAGACAGACGATGGCGGCATCGTCCGCGTCGGCGATGTCGCAACCGTGATTGACGGTTTCGAGGACAATCCCATTCTGGCAACGCTGAATGGTGAGCCCGCGGTTCTGATCCAGGTTATGACGACCGAGACCATGGATATCGTCAAGGCTTCCGAGTCGATCAGGGATTGGATCGAAAAGCGTCAGGAAACCCTGCCCGAAGGGGCCAAGCTGACCTTGTGGACCGATAACGCCGTGGACTTCAAGGGCCGCATGCAGACCATTGGCAGCTCAGCGATGTTTGGATTGATCCTGGTTTTTATCTTTTTGGTGCTCACGCTGCGACCCATTGTGGCGCTTTGGGTGGCAGTAGGTATTGCCACGGCTTATTCAGGAGCTTTTGTGTTCCTGCCATCTGTCGGCGTTTCCCTGAACATGCTGTCTACTTTTGCACTTCTGCTGGTGCTGGGCATCGTGGTTGACGATGCCATCGTAGTAGGTGAGGGCATTCACTCCGAGGCGCATCGCATCGGCGGTGGCATCGACTCCGTTATATCGGGTGTGCAGTTGGTGGCGACACCGGTCATTTTCGGTGTTTTGACAACGATCCTGGCCTTCCTTCCATGGTTGTTTCTGAGTGGCTCAACCAGCGAATTCACCCGCCATATCACCTGGGTGGTGATACTGGCGCTGGCGTTTTCCCTGGTTGAAGCCCTGTTCATTCTTCCAGCACATCTGTCCAGAATGAAACCCCGAAAGGATGAGTTATTGGGCCGGTTTGGTCACTTCCAGAAATCCATATCGGATGGCATCATCCATTTCGCTCACAAGCATTATCGTAGAATCGGCCAGTTTGCCGTGGACCGGCGATACCTGACTTTCAGTTTCTTCATTACGTTGCTGCTGATTGGATTTGCGATGTTCAGTACCGGCTGGGTCAAGAAGGCTTTCATGCCGGAAATGGAGTCCGATGAAGTCATCGTCAAAGTCGAGATGCCTGAAGGTGCGCCCTACAGCCGGGCCCTGGAAATACTGGCGCAATTGCAAAAAGCCGAGCGTGCACTGGTAGAAGAGGTCAATCAGCGCACAGGCGGCGAGGGTGTTTTGATTGAAAACTGGTACACACGTTCACGCCGTGACAGCGTTCTGGCCATTGTAAAACTGGCTCCGCCGGAAGTGCGTGATATGAGCGCCAAGGATGCAGCTATCCGCCTGCGCGAGTTGATGGGGGATGTGCCTGATGCCAAATCGGTTTCCGTGGAATATACGCACAACAATGATGGTCCCGGGTTTGAACTCTCAATTCGCCATCCCGATCTCGATGTGTTGCGCGTCGCTGTCAACGATCTCGAAAACCAGTTGCGCACCTATGAAACCCTCTATGACGTTCGCAACAATCTTGAAAGCGCTTCGGAAGAAATTCGCATTATCCTGAAGCCTGGAGCGCACAAGCTGGGTCTGACGATGTCGGACGTCACCCGCCAGGTCCGCCAGGCCTACTTTGGTGAGGAAGTTCAGCGCCTGCCCCGCGAGGGTCAGGATGTGAAAGTCATGGTCCACTACCCGCTGGAATCCAGGCGGTCCATCGAGAGCCTGAAGCATTTCCGCGTGCGTACAGCGGACGGTCGGGAAGTGCCTTTACTGTCTGTCGCCGAGCTTGAATATGCGCCGGGCATCAAGCGAATCCAGCGCTGGAACGGCAACCGGGCTGCCCGGGTGTCAGCCGATCTCAAGGAGCATGTACGAAACGAAATCATGGAAGATCTGGATGAGAACTTTTTCCCGGATTGGGAAAATCGTTATCCGGGGATTGAGCGGGGCTCGGTTGGCCAGGCTGAAGGTGAAGCGCGATTTATCAAGGAAGTGCTGGGTTTGTACGTGATCGCTTTTTTTGCCATGTATGCGATGCTGGCCGTTGCCTTCCGCAGTTATTGGCAACCGATCCTGATCCTGATCGCCATGCCGTATGCCTATGTCGGGGCCATCTACGGCCACGCAGTGCTCAACATGACCATGGCGATATTCAGTTATTTCGGCATAGCGGCCGCGGCAGGTGTTGTGGTGAACGACAACCTGGTGCTGATCGATTATACCAACCGCCTGCGTAAAAGCGGTATGAAGCCGCTCGAGG
>Ga0316197_10001894_pt1 | contig 14898 bp, 16 predicted proteins | sample OudBiesiAoxic_MG_FD_204939 | JGI IMG/M metagenome (GOLD analysis project Ga0316197, IMG submission 204939) | Coastal sediment microbial communities from Oude Bieten Haven, Netherlands - site A oxic | ecosystem: Environmental > Aquatic > Marine > Coastal > Sediment | place: Netherlands...
GGCCGGAGGATGTAAATTGTCTCGTATTCACGCGCCCATCGCGTGACGGGCGCTGCCGCTGTGCTTGCCATATCTCCTCCTGGTCTAGTGGCCCCAGCGCAAGGCTGGAGCGAGGGAGGCCGAGGCATAGCCGATCTTCGCCGCTGCGCCAGTGGTCAGGATCGGCTGTGGTGCCGATTCATCGACTGTCGCGCCCCTTCGCGCACGGCGGTTTCGGTCATGTCAGCGGCAAGCTCGAGGGCCACGCCGAGCTCGACCCGTTCCAAGCTGTTGAAATCACTGAGAACGTAACCCTCGGGGCGCCCTCTTCCGGGCCTTCCGATGCCCACCCGGCAGCGAACGAAGCCCGAACCGCCGCAGTGGTCGACCATGGAGCGCAGCCCATTGTGCCCGGCGGTGCCGCCGCCGACCTTGATGCGAACCACGCCGAACTCGAGGTCGAGCTCGTCGTGCACACAGAGGACCCGGTCGACGGCCACCTTGAAGAAGCGCATCGCGGCCTGCACCGACTCGCCGCTCAGGTTCATGAAGGTCATTGGCTTGAGAAGCACGAGATCATGGTCGCCAAGCGCGACCTTCGTGAACTCGCCCTTGAATTTCTCCCGAAAGCTGGGCGCACCCCAACGCCGCGCCAGCTCATCAACCACCATGAATCCAACATTGTGGCGATTGCTCGCGTATTTTGGCCCAGGGTTCCCGAGGCCCGCGATGAGATGCGTGCTCACGGCCGGCCAGCTGCCTAGGTGGCGGCCTTCTCGGGCTCAGCGGCGGCGGGTTTCGCGGCTTCAACAGCCGCGGCTGCGGCTTCATCCTCTTCGACTTCGGCGGCAGTGGCCTTACGAGGCTCCAGGATGATCACGAGGGTGAGCTTGGGCTGCAGGCTGCATTCTACGCCCTCGGGAAGCTCGATGTCTTCGACCGAAATCGTGTCTTTGAGACCAAGATGCGTCACGTCTACTTCGATGGACACCGGAATGTTGGCCGGCGTCGTGCGAACGGGCAGAACCCGACGCGTGACGTTGAGCACCCCGCCCTGAACGACGCCCACAGAGCGGCCGTACGTACGGAACGGAACGTTCACATCGAGCGCCTTGTCCTCGAGAATTCGATACAAATCGATATGGAGGAGCTCTTGCGTGACCGGATCGGTCGTCAGGTCCTTGACCATGGCCAGCTGGTCTTTGCCGTCCAGGGACAGCTTGAACACCACGTTCCGCCCTCGCTCGCCTCGGAGCGCTTTGATCAGTTCTTTGGGGGACAGGGTCAGCGGCGTGGGCTCGACGCCCGGGCCGTAAAATACGCCCGGGACTTTTCCTTCTGCACGCAGCCGACGCGCTGGCCCCTTTCCGCGGCTATCGCGGACCTCAGCCTGCAACGTCGTCGTTTCCATTCTCAGATGCTCCAATCATACAAACAGCGAGCTCACCGAGTCGCTGTGGTGAATTCGTTTGATGGCCTCTCCTAGCAAACTTGCAACGGAAAGCACGCGGAAGCGGCCGGTCGCGATCGCTTCCTCCCGAAGGGGGATGGTATCGGTCACGATGACCTCCTCGAGCGGGGAATCGACGATGCGCTCGAGGGCCGGACCCGACAAAACCGGGTGCGTGGCGGCTGCCATGACCCGCTTTGCGCCCTGCTCCTGAAGGGCGCGGGCCGCGTTGGTCATCGTTCCGGCGGTGTCGATCATGTCGTCCAAAATCATGCACTCGCGCCCGTTCACGTCGCCAATGATGTTCATGACTTCGCTGACGTTTTCGAGCTCACGGCGCTTGTCGATGATGGCCAGGTCAGCGCCCAAGCGTTTTGCGTAGGCGCGTGTGCGCTCGACCCCGCCGGCATCGGGCGACACAAACACAGGCGGCGTACGGAAGCGGGGCCTGAGATGCTGCAGGAAGACCGGCATGGCGTAGAGATGGTCGAATGGCTTGTTGAAAAAACCCTGAATCTGGCCGGCGTGCAAATCCATCGAGACGACGCGATCGACGCCAGAGGTGGTTAGCAGGTCCGCGACCAGTTTCGCGGTGATCGGCGTTCGCGGAGCAGCCTTCCTGTCCTGCCTTCCGTATCCGTAATAGGGGATGACCGCGGTGATGGAACCGGCGGACGCACGCCTCAGCGCGTCGATCATGACCAAGAGCTCCATCAGGTTGTCGTTGACCGGGGTGCAGGTCGACTGGATCAGGTAAACATCCACGCCACGGACGTTTTCTTTAATCTTTGCGAACACCTCGCCGTCCGAAAAGCGTGAGACCCTCGCCCGGCCTACCGGCAATTCGAGGTAGTTGGCGATCTTCTCGGCGAGGCTCGGATTTGAGTTACCCGTGAAAATGCAGGTCGACTTGAACATCGCGGGGTCCCCTTAACTTAGCGAAGAGTTGCCACCCGGTAGAGGCGCACGGAGGTAGCAAAGCGACCGTCGAGTGTCAACCATGGCGTATATTCGAAACAACTGGACAAAACGGGTACCGTTGTTTCCAACGATCCACGGTTGAGGTTCCTGAGCTAGGCGTGTAAACCTCATCGCTCCTGCACTCGGAGGAATGATGACGTCGAGCGTGACATTGTTGACGGAGCGCGAGCGTGTGGCGCAGCAGTGGCGAGAGGCCCTGCGCAAGCACGACGTTCAATCCATGGTCGTGGCGCCTTCCGATCTTGCGAATGCGGCCGACGGCCAGACTGCAGTTGTCGTCGATGTTGATAGCGCACAGCTCGATGTTGACGAGCTCCTCTGCACGTTGGGCTTTCTACGCGCTTCTGGGGTGTTGCCGATCGCCCACATAGAGCACGGCCGCAACGATGTCGAAGACATCATCACGGAGCTCTGCGATGGACTGATCACGAGCGCGGAGACGGACGTCGCACGCGTCGCGGCGGCCATTGCGCGACGAGCAGATCGACGACGGCACCTACGTTTGGAGTTCGTGACGGTGAGCCCCTGCGGCGACGACGTCTTGGCCATTCTAGGTAACGGCGCCGCTTCGCTTCACCCCCGACCGATCGACGCCTCTGATGACGGCTCCGAGATCACCAGCATCACGATCGATCCGAGCGCGACCAGGGCGGTTCTCCAGCTGGAGAGCGGCGGGATTTGTCAGCTGACCCTCGCGTCTGTACAGGCGTCCGCGAGCGCGACCAATGGTCAAGGCGACATCGCGATCGATGGCGAGAGACTCGGCGCACGTCTTCGAAAGCTTCGTCTCGAGGCTGGCCTCACTCAGGCCGAGCTAGCGCGTCGGACGGGCATTCACCGTCCGAACATCGCGCGGGTCGAAGCCGGGCGGCACACGCCCTCACTCGAGACATTGGCGCGAATTGCCAACGCGATCGGCGTGTCGACCACGCACGTGTTGGTGTCGCACGAGTCATGAGCGCAGACCCGGCCCACAAACCGATCGAGGATGCGTCGACGGTCATCGTGTTGCGCGAGACCGGGGCCGGGATCGAGACCTTCATGCTTTGCCGGCACCAGCAGAGCGGCTTCATGGGCGGAGCGCACGTGTTCCCGGGTGGTAAGGTCGATCCGAGCGACAGCGCGCCTAGCTGGATCGCCCGTGTCGACCAGCCGGCCGAATCGCTCAGCCACGCGCTCGGTGAAGCCGACGCAGAATCAGGTCTTGGTCTGCTCGTCGCCGCAGTGCGCGAGACCTTCGAAGAAGCGGGTGTGCTGTTCGCCACCATCGCCCCAGACGCCGACCTGCCGCGGGCTCGCGCACAGCTTCACGGCGGGGGTTCGTTCCTCGAGCTGGCGAGTCAGCTCGATATGACGGTTCACTCGACTGCTCTGACACCCTACGCACGTTGGATCACGCCCAAGATGGAGAGCCGCCGTTTCGACACGCGCTTCTACATCGCCGTGCTTCCCGAAGGGCAACGTGCGTCGCACGATGGCACCGAAACCACGTCCGCCGCGTGGCTGCGTCCCGCGAACGCGATCGATGACATGCTGGCGGGACGAATCAAGTTGGCGCCGCCGACCGTGCGAACCTTGCAGTGGCTCGCGGACTTCGACGATGCCGATGCGGTGATCGCCGATGCGCTCTCACGAAAGCCCCCCTTGGTGCGGCCGCGCATCGTGAGCGGTGACTCGGGCTGGTTCTTGGCCCTGCCCGGCGACCCAGAACACCCGGAAGACGATGCGGTGCTGCCAGGCGCGACGCGAATGGCCTTCGATGATGGGGCCTGGCGAGATGTCCCTCCGCCTGTTCGCTAGGGTACAGTTTTTCCAGTTTCTTCCGTTTGTTCCTTGTCTCAGCACGTTCGGAGCCGCTACCCAAAGGGGATGGTCGCTCGATCCCGCAGGCCGAAGGACTTGTTCACGGCATCCCAGATTGCCCGTTTCTGTCAGGTCGACCTGAAGACCATTCACAACTGGGCCGATCGGGGTCGAATCGCGCATTTCCGAACTCCCGGTCGACACCTTCGGTTCCGCCGGCCGCACGTGCTCGATTTTCTCCGCAAGTACGGTTACCCGATCCCCGACGAGCTCGACGCAGCCCGACCTCGTGTAGCGTTGCTCGTCAACGGAAACGAGACGAAACAGCGGGTTCTCGACTGTCTGCGCGGCGCGTTCGACGTCGCCCACTACCCCGACCCGCTCGACGGTCTTCTTCGAATCGGGGAGCATCCGCCCGACGCCGTAGTCTTAGCAGCAGAAGTGGGACACCTCAGCGGCCCCGAGATCATAGAAGCGCTCAAGCGCGGCAGCCATACGAAGCACGTGCGAGCAGTCCTCTTCGCCGACGGCGAAGCCGAAAGGCAGGCCGCCCTCGACGCAGGTGCCTCCGCCCATGTCAGCGAATCGGATTTGACGGGCTTGAGAGACACGCTCGAAGCATTGATGGGCGTCCGAGACTGATCCGCTGCCACGGGCGCTGGCACCCCGAAGAGACGTCGCTTCGCGCCGTCCACGGGGCTTCGCTGGCACTGGCGCTGTCGCTGTCGCTCGCACTGGCACTGGCACTGGCACTGGCAGGTACGGTCCGAAGCTTCGTTTACACGCGTTCCGACACATCGTTTACACCCTGGGGGGCGGAGGAATCGCCTCATGGGATGGATGTCGGACGTGCAGCAGAAGAAGCGAGCAATTGATTTGGTCCACGCCGGTGTGCCGGTGACGGAAGTGGCCCGTTGTTTTGGAAAGAGTCGGCAGTGCCTTCACAAGTGGCTCCGGCGCTACGAAGCGGAGGGCGAAGCCGGGCTGCAGGAGCGCTCTCGGGCACCCCACGAGCCCGCTCATGGCGTGAGCGAACAGATGAGGCGGCGCATCGTGCAGCGTGGACGTCGGCACAAGAAGGACGGAGCCCGGGTCGTTCAAGACTGGCTGCTGGGCCTCGAGCTAAACGAACGAGTGCCCGCGGTGAGCACGGTCCATCGCATCTTGGATGAGGCGGGGCTGGTGCAGCGCCGACGTCGCACACGGGCGCCGGTGCTGCAGCCAAGGCCAAGCAAGTGGCCCGAGCCGAGTGCGCCGAACGAGGTGTGGGCGGTCGATTTCAAGGGCGAATTCACCGTGGGTGGTCAGTGGTGCCATCCGCTGACGCTCACCGACTCCTACAGCCGCTACGTGCTGCGCATCGATGCCCAGCAAGGCCAAGACACGCACACCACCGGGCGGCACCTATGGCGAGCGTTTCGCACGCACGGGCTGCCTAAGGCGATTCGCTGCGACAACGGCGACCCGTTTGTGCATGCCGCCGCGCCGAGGGGACTGTCGCGTCTGTCGAGCGTGTGGATTCGGCTCGGCATCAACATTCAGCGTATCGATTCGGGCAAGCCTGCGCAGAATGGTCGCCATGAGCGCTTCCACCGCGAGCTCAAGCGTCACACGGCGCGTCCCGCCGCCGACAACTTCGCGGCGCAGCAGAAACGCTTCGCGCGATTCAAGCATCGCTTCAATCATGAGCGGCCGCATCGTGCGCTTCAGATGAGCCGGCCGGCGGCCCACTATCGACCTTCAGAACGTGCTTGCCCCGATGCGATACCGCCCATCACGCACCCGACCGCGGAGACCATCCTGCGGGTGGCTCACGACGGCACCATCCGATTCAGGAGCCGTCGCCACTACCTCACCGCCAGTCTCGGCGCCCAGAGCGTCGGCGTCACCGAAGTCGATGATGCGCTTTTCTCAGTCTCTTACGGCTCCATGGAGCTTGGGGTCATCACCTACCGGACCAAGGAGCCCCAAATTTGCTTGGTCCCTTGAATGCTCATGTGTAAACGATGTGTCGGAACAACTGTCAACGATGTGTCGGGCCGTACCTGCCAGTGCCAGTGCCAGTGCCCGCGCAATCCCCCCGTTGAGGCAACAGCCCGTTGCAACGGCCGACAAACCCTCATGCGCGATCTCCTCGACGGCCTGCTCACCCTCCTTGCGCCCACTCGATGTCCGGGGTGTGACGAAGCGACCAACGGTGCCGACGTCTTTTGCGCCGCATGTTCGGCCCTCATCCAACGCACATCGGGGCCAAGCGCGGTCTTCGAGTATGGCGGTCCGGTGGCGGATGCGATTCAGCGATTCAAGTACGACGGGCGCAGCGAGCTTGGTTCCGCGCTCGGCTCGGTGATGGCAACTGGCGCGCATCCGTGGGCGGGCAAGGTCGATGCCGTCGTCCCGGTCCCACTTCACTGGCGACGGCGCCGCTCGCGCGGGTACGATCAGGCCGCCCTTCTTGCGAAGCCGGTGGCCAGGGCGCTCGCAGTCCCGGTGTTGCTCCGAGGCCTTCGGCGCGTACGGAACACGCCGAGCCAGGTCGACCTACCGCACCGCGAGCGGCAGCAAAACATCGCCGGCGCCTTTACACCTAGGCGCTTACATGGTCTCCGGCGAGTGCTTCTGATCGACGACGTGAGGACCACCGGGGCGACGCTACGGTCCGCATCCGAGGCCCTCCGAGCCGGCGGCGCCTCCGAGGTGCAGACCTTCGTGCTGGCCACTCGCGTTCTCGCTCAGTGCGCCTAAAGTAGTGGCGTGCGTTCATACTTCGTCGCCTGTGCGTTCATGATTGGATGCGCGAAGTCCGAGCCGGTTCAAGATCCCTTGGACTACCTCCGGATCGGCGTCGATCCCCAAGAAGAATCCATCGCAGTCATCGAGGACCTTCGCAGGCACGGCTACACCATCGGCCGGCGGATCGAGGAGCCCGGCTATGTGGCCTTCGACGCGGTCAACGGCGCGTACTCCACCGTCCGTGTCGTGACCACGCGCGGACCCTCCCTGTCGCTTCAAGTGCCTGATGTGCGTTGGCCCGAGCGGCGTTGGCTCGAGCTTGCGCCCGATCCGCGTCCGGACTTCGACCGAGATGGGCGGCGCGACGTCGTCGTGGCGATTCGAGAGCGGACGCGGACTTGCCTAGCGTGGGTCCAGGTGAACCTCGACGGCTTCGTCGCGGAGGTCTTTCGGTCCAACCGCGATTGGGGTGAGTCGCCGTGCGTCATCGAGGTCGACCCAAACTGGCCACGGCTCCTTCTCGAGGTGTCGGTTCCGGGCGCGACGTCGGCCGAAGCCCGCGTTCGCGTTCCGGTTCGGGCGACTGCGCGAAGTTGGGTGCTCGACGACTCGCCCTCGGCCGTCGTGCACTGGGATCGCCAAATCGAACGTCGCAAGCAGGCTCTCGAAGAGGCAAACAAGCGAGGCGATGCGCGCTCGTCCGATCGGCTCGAGTCCGAGCTCGATTGGCTCGAACAGCTTCGCAAAGCCAAGGAGCCCGTGCTAGAGCCGGCAGGCGATGGCGAAGAAGCGCGTTGATAAGGGCGTTCCAGGAATGGAGCTCCTGGTGTGCCGCAACCCGATGGCCGCCAAACGCTACGACATCGAAGAGCGGCTCGAGGCCGGCATGGTGCTCTTTGGCACCGAGGTGAAGAGCCTGCGCGCGCGCCGTGCCAATCTCGAAGGCGCCTATTGCCGAATCGACGCCGACGAGCTCTTCCTCTACGGCATGCACGTGGCACCCTACGAGCAGGGCGGCCACGCGGGTCATATCCCGCAGCGACGCCGCAAGCTGCTGGTCCACAAGCGCGAAATCGAAAAGCTCCGCGGTCGGCTGACGACGCGCGGCTACGCGCTGATTCCGCTCCAAGTCTACTTCAAGAACGGTGTCGCAAAAGTTCAGCTAGGCCTCGGACGCGGCAAGAAGAAGGGCGACGAACGCGAATCGATCCGCCGCCAGGAAGATCTCAAAGAAGCGCGTGCTGCGATGCAGCGGCGCAAGGGATGAGCCGTGCACCTTCGCTTAGAGAGCGGTCAGGACGCCGTTGGGCTCGCGTTTGATGGAAACCTGTTGAAGCTGACGAGCCCCCAGGCCTTCGCGCCGGGGTCTCCGATTCGGTTCAGCGCGAAAGGCGAAGACGAAGACCGAAATTTGGAGGGCAGGGTGCTCCGCTCGAAACGCATCGACGAGCAGCGGTTCGAAGTCCGGCTGCGCTTGGTCAACCTACGCCGAGAAGACCGCGAGCTGCTCCTGAACACCCTAGGTCCCTAAACCTTCGTCGATGTCATGGGCGAAGCCCCGTGGTCGGCGCGAAGCGCAGACTTTACGGGGCTCGCTTCTCGAGCTCTTTGAACACCGAAGCCTTAACCGCTTCGAACTCGCTTGGAAGGTCTACGGGACGGTTGGGGTGTTTGCTTTCCACGCCTGGGATCTCGTTGTCGTGATACCGAATCTTGAACTGCGTGAACTTCAAACCGTTCGCCGTCGAGATGACGACGACCTTCTGGCCCGGTTCGACCGTACCTTTGGCCCGAAGCTTCTCGAGCGCTGCCAGAGCAACGCCGGTATGCGGGCAGGTGTAGCTACCCGCGCGGTCCGCGGCCGCGGAAGCTTCGGCAAGCTCCGACTCGCTCGCCTGTTCGACTACGCCGTCGAACGCCTGAAGCGCGCGGATTGCGCGACGAATGCTCACCGGATTGCCGATGCGAATGGCGCTTGCCTCCGTCTCGCCGGCTGTGATCGGTTCGAAGTTGTCCCAGCCCTGCTTGTAAGCCAGGTACAGTGGGTTGGCTCTTTCCGCTTGCGCCAAACAGATTCGAGGTCGTTTCGAGATGAGCCCCAAGGCGAGCATCATGTCGAAACCCGCACCCAGCGCCGCGACGTTGCCGAGGTTGCCGCCAGGGATGATCACCCAGTCAGGCACTTTCCAGTCGAACTGCTCGACGATCTCGATCGCCACGGTCTTCTGTCCTTCGAGGCGAAGGGAGTTCATCGAGTTGGCGAGGTAGATGCCTTTCTCGGTCGTGAGCTTCTGGACGATTTCCATGCATCCGTCGAAGTCCGTGTCGAGGGCACAGACGAGGGCTCCGTTCGCCAAGGGCTGGACTAGCTGCGCGGTGGTGACTTTGCCCTTTGGCAGCAGGACCACGGACGGGATGCCAGCCGATGCACAGTAGGCCGCGAGCGCGGCCGAGGTATCGCCGGTCGAGGCGCATGCGATGGCGCGAATCGGCTGCCCGTCCTCGATCGCTTGTTTTACGGTGCTCACTAGCACGGTCATGCCGAGGTCTTTGAACGAGCCCGTGTGACTGTTGCCGCAGTTCTTGATCCACAGGTCGTCGAGACCGAGCGTCTTCCCATACCGCTCGGCCCAGAAGAGGTTGGTGCCACCCTCCGCGGTTGAGACGATGTTCTCTTCGCGAAGGTGCGGCTGCACCCATTCCTTTTTGCCCCAGACGCCGCTGCCGTGGGGCCAATCGCGGGTCATCCAGCGTTGATCGAAGAGCTTGCTCCAGGAGGAGCCGCTTCGGGCTTTCAAGGCCTCGATGTCGTGTTGAACTTCGAGAAGCTCGCCGCACTCTGGGCAGGAGTAGATCACCTGCGTGAGCGGATAAGTTCCGCTGCAGCCGGCGACGCAACGAAAGGATGCGCTGTAGCTCATGAGGGCCGCAGTATAGGCGCTTCGTCAAGGGGCGCACCTCGCCCCCGAGGAGCCTCAGGCGGGGCGTTTCTTCCGCGCGGCCGGCATCAGCGAGAACATCGGGGTGTCGGGCCGTAGGGCGAGCTCCTCGAGGTGTGCGACCATGGCCGGTTGCGCCGACGCTAGCTCGTGGAAGCGCCGGGCTGACATCCGCAGGACGAGCACGTCGGAGTCGGTCATCACCGTCACCGGCGACGGGGTTCGGGTCAAAATCGAATGCTGCCCGAGGGCGCGCCCGAGCTTCAAGCGGCCGAGCTCTTCGCCGTCGGCGCCGATCGCGCTCACTTCGCCGATCATGGGAATGTAGAGGCCGTCGGTCCGCCTGCCGGCCTCGATTATCTTGGTCCCCCGATCGGCTCGACGAACCTCGAACATGGAGGCGACCTGCGCGCGAGCTGCGCTGTCGAAGGCGGCAAACATAGGACCGGTCCGAACCAAGGTGGAAACCAGCCGCCGCCCCAGCATCTCCAGCAGGACGTCGCCAAGAGGCGGGTGCTCCGCGACGAGCCGGTCCAACAAGAGCTTGCTGATTCGAAGGGCGCTGACGTCCGTCCGTGCCGTCACGTCTCCTTCGTAATTGACGCGTTCGAGCAAACAGGAGGTGCCAACGACATCGCCTTCTGACAATATGAGCCTGTCGTCCTCGTTGCCCCGAACGAGCTCCACGCTTCCCTCGACGAGCACATAGAGCGCATCGGCGGTCGTGCCCCGGTCGATGAGCTTCTCGCCCGGCTCGAGAACGACGAGGCGGGATTCTTGGACGATTCTGGCGAGCATCTCCTGCGGAACCTCGGCGAACAGAGGCATCGAGGGAAGTTGGGCAAGATGTTCCGGCGTCGGGCGTTGGTCGAGGCCGTCGTCGTCCAGCAGAGGGCGGTCCTGCAACTCCAGGTCGGAGATGTCGAGCTCGAGCGTGGGACGGCGCGCGCCAGGAGGTTTCGAGTATCTGAGCGCGTCGTCGATCGCCGATGGGTCGGCGATCAGAGGGAGCGCATCGTTTGAGATTCGCTTCTTCTGCGTGTGGGTGATCTCCTCGCCTTCGGGCTCGGGCGGGGGCTCGAGATCGGCGGTGACGATGGCGGACCTCGACGACCGATGAAGCTTGCGCGCGGCGTCTGGCTTGACCCGCGCAAGCACGTCCACGCGATCCGGCGCAATGCCCATGACGACTTTTGCCATCGCCGCCGCCCGAGCGACGAAACCCAGTTGCGCGTAGAGGTCGATCGCCTGCACGTAGGACTCGATCGCTTCGTTCGGACGTCCTAGACGCTTGAGGAGGTCCCCTTTGCGATGAGGCCAGCGCGCCTCCTCGGGCTCCACCTCTTCGAGGGCCTCGTATTGGCGCAAGGCTTCCGCCAGCCGGTCCCTCCGGAGGGCGTTATTGAGCTTCTCCCGGAGCTTTCGGCTTTGACTACCCGACACGACCTTAGGACCTTATACCGAATGAGCCCCGCAGCCAAAGCGGTGGGACACCGCCCGATCACTGCTACGCTTGCCCCGACGCCCTTCCGCATGAGTCTATTCATCCGCCTCGTCCGTGCTCAGCTCACCTTTGGTGTCATTCTCGCCAGTTACCTGATGCAATTGGCGCTGGTGAAGGTCTTCCGGCGTTGGCGTATCGACCCCGACACCGGCCACGAAGACCCCGTGTTGCCCGCCTGGCTGACGCGACGGCAGGCCCGGGTCGATGAAAAGAACTCGAAGCGGATGCTCGCGGGCATGCTCAAGCTTCGCGGGGTCTACATCAAGCTGGGGCAGGTCCTGTCCATCATGGGTGGCTTTCTACCTTCGGTGTACATCAAGCGGCTCGAGACCCTGCAGGACGCGGTGCCGCCGCACTCCTTCGCCGAAATCGAGCAGGCCTTCATCCAAAGCCTCGGCGCTCCGCCCGAGGCCTTTTTCCGAAGCATCGAACGAGAGCCAGTGGCCGCCGCGTCGCTCGGCCAGGTGCACGTCGCTTACCTCGAGGACGGTCACAAAGTGGCGGTCAAGGTCTTGTACCCTGGGATTCGCGATGTGGTCCGGATCGACATGCGAGTCATCAAGCTGATGGTCCGCGTCTACAAATGGTTCGTCCCCGTGCAGAACATCGAGGCTGTTCATTTGTCGCTCGTCGACCTGCTGCGTCGTGAGACGGACTACCTGCACGAGGCCGATTGCATGCGCCGCATGTCAGCCAATTTCGCAGGCGATGACCACATTCTTTTTCCCGAGGTGGTCGACGGGGTCACCACTCGTGACGTACTGACGATGACGTTCATGGAGGGGATCAAGATCACGCGCCTCGACGCGATTCGAGAACGCGGCGTCGATTTGCACAAGCTCGCAGAGCGTTTGGTGAGGAGCTTCTACAAGCAGCTCTTCGTCGACCGTTTCTTCCATGCCGATCCGCATCCCGGGAACTTCTTGGTGCAGCCCGTCGAAGGCTCTGACGATGCGAAGCTCGTGGTGCTCGACTTTGGCGCAATCAGCGAGGTCGACAGCAAGACCGTCTTCGGGATGGTCGACATCCTACGCGGGTTCTTCGAGCAAAACGATGCCTTGGTCTTGGAGGGCATCGAGGAGATCGGTTTCGTGGCAGAGGGCGGCGATCGCGCGCTGCTCGAGCAGACGGTGAAGACCTATTTCCAAAAGCTCCTCAAGCTCGAGGCTCGCACACCGGGGGCGCTGATGAATGCAAAATCGAGGGAGCTCGAAGCGCTGGCCGACCCCGAAGTCGAACGTCGCGAGCTTCGTACGCTGATGCGCTCGTTTCACTACCCGGACAATTGGTTCTACGTGGAGCGGGCCGCGGTGATGATGTTCTGGCTGGCGGGCCAAATTGCACCCGACCTCGATCAGTTCACGGTCGGGTTCCCTTACGTGGTGCCTCTGCTCAGCCAGCGCATCGCATCGACTCGTCCGGCCTCGCCCTCGGAGGGTGGATCGCAGCCGGTGGCAGGTGGCTGAGATGAGTCGCATCGTCGGGATCGACCCAGGCTCGGCGCGGATCGGCCTCGCCATCTCGGACGAACGGGGCTCGATCGCCTTCCCCCGCGAAACCGTCCAGGCGCGGGGTGGCTATCAGGACGCCGCACGAAGGGTGCGGGAGGCGCTTTCGGAAGACGAGATTTCCTTGGCTGTCGTCGGGCTCCCGCTGCGCCTCGACGGGAGCGAAGGGGAGGCGGCCCGGCGTGCGAGGGCCTTCGGCGAAATCCTCGGCGAGGCGCTCGGCGTGGAGGTGGTATTCTGGGACGAGCGCTTGACCACCGTGGCGGCGGAGCGTTCGCTGCGAGACATGGGCCGCCGCGGCGCCAAGAGCCGCGACGTCGTCGATCAATCTGCCGCCACCATCTTGCTACAAGGGTATCTAGACGCCAATTGAGGACTGCGCGTGGAAGGACCGGAACAGCCCATCAAGGTCGAGAGCGACGTCGCAGCAACCATCGCGCGCGCCCTGAGTATCGTGACGCTGATGGCCGTGCTCGGCTTGCTTGGCCTGCTGGGCTGGCTGTTCGTCGTCTATCCGGACAGCAAGGGTCCGTCGGGGTACGTCGAGGAAGTCGTGATCGACGTTTCCGAAGGGATGACGCTTCGAAAGCTCGCCAATCGGTTGGAGAGCGAAGGCGTCATCAACAAGCCCGGGGTGTGGTCGCTCTACATGCGCATGCGCGGCCTCGACCGGCACCTTCGACAAGGCAAAGTTCGATTTAGGGTCCCGATGACGCCCGAGGAGGTTGCGCGCTACGCGACGACTCGCCTCGGCCGCATTCAGATTCGGCTGTTGATCCCGGAGGGCTTTTCGAGATTCGAGATCGCGGAGCGGCTCGAGGAATACGGGGTCTGTGATGCTGAGGAGTTCCTCGACGCGACCGAGGACGCGGCGATCCTCGCGAGCTATGGCGTCGAAGCCAACGACGCGGAGGGGTACCTCTTTCCCGATACCTACGAGTTCGACGATCAGACCAAACCCAGGCGAGTCGTAGAACGGATGTTGGCAAACTGGACTCGGAGGAACGAGGAGCTCGAAGAGAAGTACGCCGCGGAGCTCGCGAAGCTGAAGGGCTGGACGACGCACGATATCGTGACCTTGGCGTCGATCGTCGAAAAGGAGGCCGCGGTGCCGGCCGAACGCCCCAGGATCGCGGGCGTGTTCTGGAACCGACTCAAATCCAAGCGATTCCTCCCGCGTCGCAGGCTGCAGGCCGATCCGACCGTTCAGTACGGCTGCATGGCGGTTCCCGAAGCTGCGCCCTCCTGTTCGGGCTACGACGGCCGAATCACCCGGGCGATGTTGGATGACGGCGACAATCCATACAACACCTATCGGCACTCCGGGCTGCCGCCCGGCCCGATCAGCAATCCCGGAGCGGCTTCCCTGGCGGCGGTCATCAACTCCGAAGAGCACGACTACTTCTACTTCGTGGCGCGTGGCGGCGGCGAGCACCACTTCAGCAAGACGCTGCGTCAGCACAACATCGCAGTCCGGCGCAACGCTCAGCGATGACTCGACGCCGGAGCCCGAAGAGCCCTCTGTTTGCGGAAGAGGACCCGCAGCTCGGACTCTTCGAGCGTGACGACGAAGAAGCCGCCGAGTTGACTCAAGACATGCACGGCGAGCTCGAATCGATTCGAGACCGGCTCCCGGCGAAGCTTCGCTTGGGCACCTCGAGCTGGACTTTTCCCGGATGGGCAGGGCTCGTATACCGGCAGCGCTATGCCAATCAACGGGCCTTCCTTCGTGATTCGCTCGGGGAGTACGCGCAGCACCCGCTGATGCGAACCGTCGGCATCGATCGCGGCTACTACACACCAGTCCCTGAGCAAGAGCTTGCCGCGTACTCGATGCAGCTGCCGGATGATTTCCGCGCCGCGATGAAAGTGTGGCAGCGCGTCACGATGCCCGGGTACCCGAGACACCCTCGCTACGGTGCGGACGCGGGCAAGGAGAACCCGAGCTTTCTCGACCCGGAGCTCTTCGCCCAGGCCGTCCACGAGCCCGCGCGCGCAGGG
>Ga0316197_10001895_pt1 | contig 14896 bp, 12 predicted proteins | sample OudBiesiAoxic_MG_FD_204939 | JGI IMG/M metagenome (GOLD analysis project Ga0316197, IMG submission 204939) | Coastal sediment microbial communities from Oude Bieten Haven, Netherlands - site A oxic | ecosystem: Environmental > Aquatic > Marine > Coastal > Sediment | place: Netherlands...
CAGATTGTGGATGCCATTCGTCCATCCCTGGAAGCGTTGCTCAAGCACCACGAAGGATGTGACCGGGAACAGCTCGTCAAGGCGGCGGTTCGTGAGAATGTCAGAAATTCTCTAAAGCGGCTGCGACATGGTTCGGAAATCATCGAGAACCTGATCGAGTACCATCAGTTGCTGGTTGTTGGAGCGGAGTACTCGCTGGAAACTGGCCACGTAGATTTTTTTGAAGTGCCCCGTTCATGATTTGTTCATTGTTTCCATCGTAGTATGATAATGACCAACTGCACGGACTAGTGAGGACAGGGAAGCTTATGAAACATTCATCGAAGAGTATTATTTTTGTATTGTTGCTGGGGTTGGTTTTGCTTGCATCTTCCGAGGCGCAGGAAAAGAAAATGTACAGTTGGACCGATGAAGACGGCACTGTTCACTACACCGACGTAAGGCCCGAGGGGCAGCAATTCCAGGAAAAGGCTATTCCCCAGGAACACCAGCAACCTGCTGATAACCCTTATGCCCAGAGCACAACTCAATCCGGGACATCCGTAGCCGAACAAAGACGTCAGGATCTTGCGCAGAAACGTCAGGAGCAGTCAGCAACCCAGGCCGCAAATGAAATGGAATGCGCCGCATTGAAAGCCGAAGTTGATCGATTGGAGCCCAATCGCCGCGTCTTTTTTACCAATGATCAGGGCGAGACAGAGCGTATGGATGACCAGGTGCGGGTCGATCGCGTTGCCAGCCTGAAAGCTGATATCGCTAAAAAGTGTAAATAGGCAGAGCCGGTCTTAATTTCCGGGTCCCGCTGATAGATGAACCTGTATCGGGTTCTGGGTTTTTTGTTTCTGGGCCTGGGCGCGACCGGTGTTGTTCTCCCTTTACTTCCGGCCACGCCTTTCGTGCTGTTGGCGGCAGCCTGCTTCGCCAAATCTTCTGAAAAATGGCATCGCTGGTTACTCGCCAACAAGACTTTTGGGCCCATGATTAGAAGCTGGGAAGAAAACCGGTGCATCAGTTGCCGCGTTAAGCTGATCGGTGTGACGTCCATGGTGCTGGTGGGCGGCCTTTCAATAACTTATGGAGTGCAAACCACCCCGTTGAGAATCGCGGGTGCTGTTTTGATTGCGATTGGCCTGGCGACCGTCAGCCTGATCAGGACATGTAATACCAAGTAGCGTCCAATAAGGCCTATTGCATGGTTTTCGGTTGTTTAGCCGGAATGTCCCAAATTTGACCGGTGTCGTTGAAAATAAATCACCAGGTTGATGAAATAGACAACCCTGGACCCAGGCCACGAGTTGCGGACGCATGACATCTGAAATCATTGTTCTATCTCTTTCAGCAGCCGCAATCGCGTTTTTTCATACTATTTTGGGTGCGGATCACTACCTCCCATTTGTTGCGATGGCGAGGGCGCGGGGATGGAGCATGCGTAAAACCCTGAGGGTGACACTGGCCTGTGGTGTGGGTCACCTGGCGGGATCCGTATTGCTTGGTGTGCTGGGAATTTTCCTTGGGTTGCAGCTATCCTCTTTGGAGTGGCTTGAGGGGGTGCGGAGTAACCTTGCAGCCTGGCTGCTGATCGGTTTTGGTCTGGCCTACACGGCCTGGGGTTTACGCCAGGCATACAGGGACCGGCCGCATACCCATTGGCACCAACATGATGGTCTGACCCACGTGCACGTGCACAGCCACCATGAGGAGCATGCCCACCTGCATGAAACCCGGGGATCGACCAGATCACTGGCTCCCTGGGTGATTTTTGTAATTTTTGTGCTTGGACCCTGCGAGCCCTTGATTCCGCTTCTGATGTATCCGGCTGCGCGAGAGAGTGTCGTTGGCGTGATGATGGTGACGGCTGTTTTTGGCCTGGTGACGGTTTTGACCATGCTGATAGCCGTGGCCATAGCAGTCAAGGGGCTGCAATCCGTTAAATTGAAACGATTTGAACGATACGGTCACGCGGTTGCCGGTGGCACCATACTGGTCTGTGGTCTGGCCGTTGCCTTTCTGGGAATATAGCTGAAGATCTCAATCAGGACTTATGAGGAAATCTATGCGCTACACCTTTTGTACCCTAGCGCTGATTGCGTTGGCCTTACCCGCTTACCAGGGTGATGTTCATGCCGGTGCATCCAGGGAAATATTCACCATTTACCTGGTGCGGCATGCCGAGAAAGACAGCGCTTCTGCCAATCCCGACAATCCAGGGCTGGCTTCTTGCGGCCAATTGCGGTCGCAGGCTCTGGCCGTCATATTGAGCGAGATCGATCTCAACGAAATATACAGCACCGGGTACCGGCGAACTCTGAATACAGCGGCACCCATCGCTGCGTCAAAGCAATTGGAAGTCACAGAATACGACCCTTCGAAACTTGAAGAATTTGCGAGATTGCTACGCAGCAGGAAACAGGACGCATTGGTAGTAGGACATAGCAACACCACCGGGGTTCTTGCCGGCTTGATTGCCGGTGAAAAGGGCGAAGAAATGGCCGAGGATAATTACGACTCGATGTACCAGGTGGTGAGTTCGGGTGACCAAAGCCGGGTATACTTGTTACAGCAAGCTTTTGATTGCCGGTTCTGACTACGCGTCATCCTTTTTTTCAAGCCATTCGATAATTCTGCTTCGGACCTGGTGTTTTTCCGGCTCATTCAGCATTTCGTGAAATAGTCCGTCCCACAGAACAGGTTCAACCAATCCCGGCGGAGCAGATTTCGCCCAGCGGCCGGGCGCCGACGGATCTACCAGGCGGTCGGCGCCGGATTGCATCAGCAGCATCGGGGTTTTAAGCGAGGCTGCATTTCGGTTGGCTTGCTTGATGGCCTTGAGAATTTCCCGGTACCAGCGGGCCGATACTTTTTGTGAGATCAGCGGATCGTCTATGTAGGCTTTGACGACCTCCGGATCGCGGGAGATGGTGTCGGTATCCAGGTCGCTGTCGACCAGTAGGCGGGGCGTGATGACTGACAGAACGCTGACCATTAGCTTGAGAAAGGCGGGAGGCTTGAAGTCGGGATGGGTGCCCAGTGCCGGAGAGGAGATGATGGCTCCGGAGAGTGCGCCCGGGTTTTCAAGCGCGTAGCTGATGGATATCAGTCCACCCATCGAGTGCCCCAGGATATAAACAGGCAGGTCTTCGTATTTCTCTTTTGCCAGGCCCACTAGCGCATCGACATCCAGGAAATAATCTGTGAAGCGATCCACATGAACTCGACCCGCTCCGGGCAGGTCAGGGCTCAGGCCGTGCGCGCGCAGATCGCAGGCGTAAACAGCCCAGCCATTTTCTGACAGAAATTCGGCTGTTTCCCGGTAGCGGCCTCCATGTTCGGCAAGACCATGGATAACCAGGATGATGCCTTTTGGTGCAGCTGGTACCCATGAGCGCCAAACTAACTCCAAACCGTCTGCGGTTTTGACCCTTCCCCGTTGTTGGCCGATTGTAGATGTTCCGGCGGTCTTCTTGTTTTGAACCCGGGAGACCGCATCCTGCCATCCGGCATAAAGGGCCTCCCGGGGGCCGTTTTCCATCCGCGGTTCGAATAGCCGGTCCGTTCGCCTGATCTGTTCGATCTCCGCAGGACTGCTCCAAACACCAACTGCGAGACCGGCAAGGTAAGCACTGCCTGCTGCGGTAGTCTCCACCAGTTCCGGACGATTGACAGTGACGCCGAGAATATCGGCCTGGAACTGCATGAGGAAGTCGTTCTTTGATGCGCCGCCATCGACCCGAAACTCACTGAATTCGACCCCGAAATCCAGGTTCATTACCTCTACGATGTCACGCGTCTGGTAGGCAATGGCTTCCAGCGCAGCCCGGACGAAGTGGGCGCGACCTGAGCCACGGGTAAGGCCCGTTACCGCGCCCCGTGCGTTTGCATCCCAGTAGGGCGCACCGAGACCAACGAATGCCGGAACAAGGTACACGCCATCGTTGCCTTCGATTTCGCGTGCGATGGCATCGGTTTCTGCCGCATCGTTAATAATCTTCAGTTCATCACGAAGCCATTGAACAGCGGAACCGGCTACGAAAATTGAACCTTCAAGGGCGTAAGCAGGAGCGCCTTTCGCATCGCAGCAGATGGTGGTCAGAAGGCCATTCTGGCTAACCGGGTGCTGCTGGCCCATATTCATCAGCAGGAAGCACCCCGTACCATAGGTGTTTTTTGCCTCTCCGGGAGCCCAGCAGCCCTGGCCGTAGAGAGCCGCCTGTTGATCACCCGCTATGCCGGCGATCGGAACGCCTTTGGGTAGCCCTTCAATTTCACCGGTTTCACCAAAGACGCCGGCACTGGGCCGGACCTCAGGCAGCATAGACATCGGGATATCCAGCAGCCCGCACAATTCCTGGTCCCAGGCCTGCTCATGGATGTCATAAAGCAGCGACCGGGAAGCATTGGTCGGGTCCGTGCGATGCAAGGCCCCGGCTTTTGCATCGCCGCCGGTCAGTTTCCACAGTAACCAGCTATCAATGGTTCCGAATTTCAGTTCGCCGGCTTCCGCACGACGTTGCAGCTCAGGGTCCTGATCAAGAATCCAGCGGATCTTCGTGCCGGCAAAATAGGCGTCCATTACCAATCCGGTTTTTTCCCTGAACAAGGGCTCAAGACCTTCGGCTTTCAGCCTTTCGCAGATACCGGCACTTTGGCGGCTCTGCCAGACGACGGCCCGGTAGACCGGTTTCCCGGTTTCCCCATCCCATACGACGGTCGTTTCTCTTTGATTGGTAATACCGATGGCGCTGAGGTCCCCTGCGCCAAGACCTGAAGCGGAGAGAGCCTCGGCCATTACCCTGCGGCTGACTTGCCAGATTTCTTCAGGGTCATGTTCGACCCAGCCGGGTTGTGGATAGTATTGGGTGAATTCGCTGTAGGCGCGGCCTATGATTTCACCCGCGGGGGAGAACACCAGGGCTGTGGAGCCTGTGGTTCCCTGATCGATTGCAAGTACGGCGGTCATGAAGGAAGTATACTCGCAGGAGACCTGCCAGGGAGCGACCATAACTAATGACGCCTGCATCAGCAGCAAAGCCAATCATCATAGCGGGTGCCGGCCCGGTCGGGCTTTTTGCTGCTGTTTTACTGGTCAATGCGGGTTATCGTGTCATTGTGCTGGAGAAAAACAGGGGTTTGCCGCTGGATATGCGTGCATCTACCTTCCATCCGGCAACACTGGACCTGCTCGCGCACTGCGGCTTGGCAGAGCCCCTCGTGGCCAGGGGTTCAATCACGCAGGGCTGGCAGTACATGGTCCATGGTACAAAAAAGCATGCCGTTTTCGATCTGGAAAGCATCAGTGACCTGACCGACCATCCCTACCGTCTGCAGTGTGAACAGTTTCATTTCACCAACATCGCGGTAGAGCGCCTGTTGAAAAACCCGTTGTTTGAAATCCGTTTCGGTCACCAATTGCAGGAAGTATGCGATTCTGATGAGGAGGTTCTGCTAAAAGTCAGTGGCTCGGGGGGTGAGTACCTATTGCGCACACCGTGGTTGATTGCAGCGGATGGCAGCCGGAGCCTGGTTCGCAAGCAGCTGGGCCTGGCATTTGAAGGCAGCGTGTTTCCCAGAACTTTAATAACCCTGGTTTTGAACCATCCGTTTCAGGATGACATCCCGGGACTGTTGGGTGTGAATTACGTCTGGACCGAAACCGGCTACTACAGCCTGATGCAAATACGTGATTTATGGCGGCTCAGTTACTCGCCGGACCAGGACCAGTCGGTTGAGGAAGCTTTGTCAGAGCCCATCGCGCAAGCGCATGTGCAGGCTGTATTTCCACGCAGTCGCCCTTACGAACTGCTCCAGAAAAATTATTACACCCTGCAGCAGCGTTGCCTGGAGTCATTCCGGCACGGACATATCCTGTTTGCCGGCGATGCGGCGCATCTCAATAGCCCTTCCGGGGGAATGGGCATGAACAGCGGGTTGCATGATGCACAGTGCCTGGTCCAGCACTTGGTCCCCGTGTTGCAGGGAGGGGACGATGCGCTCCTGAACCGATACTCAAGGCGGCGCAGAACCATTGCGCTTGACGAGGTCCAGCGTCTGTCGGCACGCAACCACCGCTGGCATCGTGAAACCAATCAGGAAAAAAGATTGGATATCTGGAGTGAACTGCAGGAGATCGTGAACGATAGCGACAAAAGAAGAGAATTTTTGTTGAATTCCTCGATGATACGCTCACGCCAGATTGAGCTGGAAATCGACTGAGGAAGCGCCAACGGCTGATAAAACTCAGCGGTCAGATTCGATCCGGCGCCTGTAGCAAAGCACACTTCAAATCCTTGACAAACATCATTGCGGAACTCACGAAATAGTCGTCAGAATGCTCGAGTACTCTGTTAAGCCGGAGAAAGAAAATGACGAACAAACAAGCGGACCTCGCGGGTCCGGGTATCAGTACTTACGAAGAAGTCGCCAGGATCCTACCGCAGAATTACGATTCTCTGCTCACACCCAAAGAAACCATGAAAGCCCTGTTCGGGGTAAAGAATTACATCGAGGAAAATCTGTGCAAGGAGCTGAACCTGATGATGGTTCAGGTTCCCTTGATCGTTGACCGTGAGAGCGGCGTCAATGACATGCTGGACCGTGACGGTTCCCGCACTCCGGTGGAGTTTCCCTGTGGGCTGGGCCTGGAAAAACGCATGGATGCACAGGTGGTGCAGGCAGCGACCAAGTGGAAAAGGATGGCGTTAAAAACCTTTGGGATGGACATTGGTGAAGGCCTTTGCACCGACATGAAGGCCATTCGCAAGGACTACTTCCTGGATCATGACCACAGCGCTTACGTTGATCAGTGGGACTGGGAAAAAGTGATCCGGGACGATCAACGGAACATGGATTATCTGACGGACACGGTAAAACGGATCTGGAAAGTGATGACCGGGGCCGAGGAGTTCGTGCAGGATATGTTCCCGCAACTGAAAGACCCGCGCTTCCCCAGTCTGCCGAAGGAGCTGACCTTTATCCATGCTGAGGATATTCTCGAGATGTATCCGGATTTGCCGCGTAAACAGCGCGAAACCCGCCTGATCCAGGAATGCCCGGCCGTGTTTATCTATGGAATCGGCTGGCCGTTGGCTGATGGATACCCGCATGAACTGCGTGCAGCCGATTATGACGACTGGGTGACCGAAACCGAATCAAAAGACGGCCGGCCCATGCATGGTCTGAACGGCGACATTCTCGTGTACAACCACGTCACCGGTCGCCGTCATGAACTGACTTCCATGGGTGTTCGGGTGACCAAAGAAACCCTGTTGAGGCAGCTGGGCCTGAGTGACCAGATGGATTTGGTCAGCCAGCCTTACCACCAGGCGATTTTGAACGACGAAATTCCGCAGAGTATCGGCGGTGGTATCGGGCAATCCCGTGTCTTCATGCTGCTACTGCGTAAAGCACACCTGGGTGAAGTTGGCGTCACGATATGGCCGAAGGAACTGAGGGACATTTGTGTGGAGCGCAATATCCACGTACTTCAGTAGGTACTAAAAAACAGACGATTTGTCGTCTTCGAGGCCAGGCTCGTGCCTGGCCTCTTTTTGAAACCGGCCTCAGCTGCTGGCCATCCTCCCCAATATTTCTTCCATCTCATCCATGATGGCATTCATCTTGACCACCACGGCCCGGTAAGGCTCCGGTTTCGCCAGGTCAACTCCGGCATGGGTCAGCAGGGTATACGGATAATCAGAACCACCGGCACGCAACAGGTTCTTGTAGTTTTCCACGCCGGCTTCGCCTTCATCCACGATCTTGGCATAGAGGGCCGTACCGGCCGTCTGCGAAGTGGAGTACTGGAATACATACATGTTGTAGTAGAAATGCGGGATGAACATCCACTCGTTGGTGTAGAGGTCATCAATGTTCACGACACCCTCATCGTGGCCGTGATAGCGGCGCAGGATTTCGCCGTACATTTCGGAGATACCATCACCTGAAAGCGCTTCACCGCGCTCCACGGCTTCGTACAGGGACAGCTCGAACTCGGCAAACATCGTTTGCCGGAAGAACACGGTGCGCAGGCTTTCCAGCGCGCTGCCCAGGTAGAACAGCCGTTCCTCGTCTGTTTCTGCGTTTTTCGTCATGTAATCCTGCAGGATCAGTTCCAGCGAGGTGGAGGGAATCTCAGCGATAAACGTGGCGTAGAACGCGGTATCGAAAGGCTGGGCCTGCTTGGAGTAGATCGAATGCATGGCGTGGCCCCACTCGTGCGCGAGCGTTGACAGCGACTCGTAGTCGTCGTTGTGGTTGAGCAGAACGTAGGGGTGAACGTCGTATGCCGACGGTTGCATGTAGGCGCCTGACGCCTTGCCGCGCTGCGGATACACATGCATCCAGCGCTCGTTCATGGCGTCTGTTTGCAGTTGGACCCAGTCGTCACCCAGCACGGACATCGCATCCAGCGTGATCTTCTTGCTGGTCTCGATATCAAATTCCTTATCAAGAGAGACCAGTTGCGGGTACAGGTCGTAGTACTGCAGGTCCTCGATTCCCAGCATGCGGGCGCGCAGGCCAAAATAGCGGTGCAGGGTCGGCAGGGCCGAGTTCACTTCCGAGACCAGGGTGCGGTAGACATCGGGCGGCAGATTGTCGCCAAACAGTTCCCGCTGCAGCACGGAGTCGTAGTTCCGGGCCTTGGCGTCTGCTACCTGGACTTTCAGGTGTGATCCAAGGACGGAGCCTACGGTGTTGCGGTACTCCTGCCATTTTCCCCAGTAGGCGTCGAACACGGCTTTGCGGTCTTCGCGCACGGGGCTGCTGCGATAGCGGCCGTAACCCTGGGCATCGATAACGCCTTCTGTGCCGTCAGACAACGTGATGGCCGGCCACGGGATATCGGAATACGCGACCATATCATAGATATTTTTCGGCGAAGCGAACGCCGGCGTGAAATAGGACAGGGCCGCTTCGGCCTCGTCACTCAGCGTGTAGGGTGCATGGCGCAACGCGTCATCGAGTTGGAAGGCGAAACGCTCGAGGCGCTCATCCGTCGCAATGAACTTGCGGATGGTTTCCTCACCCACGCCCAGGATTTCCGGTTGCACCCAGGCGGTTGATTCGTTGAAGCGCGAGAACATGACCTGGCTCAGTTGCCGCAGTTCCTGCTTTTCGCTGACCCTCACATCCTCATCGGCCTGGAGGCCGGCATAGGCGGCCACGCGCATGGCTTCGCGTTGGGTATCTGAAACCAGCGCCAGGGCGTCGTAAAGATCCCCGGCGCTGCGGCCGAGTGTGCCTTTACGAAGTTCGATGGTCTGCATCTTTGCAATGACAGAATCCCGGGCTTCTGCCCACGCTTCCTGGTTTGGATAGATTTCGGTGAGATCCCAGGTGTAAGCGGGGTCGACCTGCATGACTTCTTCATTGGCGAAAGAGGTGTCTGCAAAAAGGAATGACAGCAACGTAAGCGTCACGAGAATGGAGTGTTTCATTGGAGGGTCTCCACGGACTGTTTAAAAACCCATTAAACCACTATCTCACGCGCGCTCACGCTCTATTTGAGGTCCATTTGCCACACGTCAACTGCGGTTTACGCACTCTTGTAATGACACACGTGGTTGGAATGAATAAACCAATACACTACTGTAGCAATGAAGTGAATGCCGGGAGAAAAAGTTTGTCAGATTCAGTTATAAAATATGCGGCCCTGCCGCTCCCGCTTGCCTGCCAACCCGCGCGCGCCAGAATCATGTGCGCCATTGAAAACTGTGGTGAACAGATCACACGCAGCAGGCAAGCGGAACGGCTCATCGTGTTGCCTGAGTATGTGCTGACGGGTTACCCGGAAGGGGAAAGCACAGCGGAATGGCAAGCGAAGGCATGTATCCGAGAAGATGGTCCGGAGTACGAGGCACTGGGAAAGCTGGCCCAGCAGCACGGTATCTACCTTTCCGGCAACACCTATGAGGTGGACGCGAATTTTCCGGAACTTTATTTTCAAACCAGTTTTATCATCAGCGATTCCGGTAACGTCATTTTACGCTATCGAAGGCTGATCTCCATGACCGCACCGACGCCTCATGATGTATTAGATTCTTACCTGGACATTTATGGCTCAGATAGTCTCTTTCCTGTCGTCGACACAGAGCTCGGGCGACTGGCGTGTGTGGCGTCCGAGGAAATCCTCTACCCGGAAATCACCCGGGCTCATGCGCTACGTGGGGCCGAAGTGATCTGTCACTCCAACAGTGAAATCGAGATCAAGGAGTCGACGCCCGGATACAACGCCCGGCAAGTCCGTGCCTACGAAAATATGGTTTTCATTGTTTCGGCCAGTAGCGCCGTTACCCGCGCTGAAAGTCATTCGGAGGTTGTGGACTACAGTGGCTCAATAAGCACCCTGGCCGGCCATCATGAGACCAGGGGTGGCGATGCAGAAATCGATATCAGCGCATTACGCCGTGCCCGTGTGAAGACGTCGATGACCAATACCCTGGCGAGGTTGCGTCTGGGCGTGTTCCGGCACGCCTACGATACGGATCCGGTTTATCCAAAAAACACTCTGATTTCGGCACTTGGGGTAAAAACGCCTTCCCAAAACCACTACCTGGACACCCAGCAGTCGGTCATCGACTCACTCATCGAACGCGGAATTATCTGAATGTTGTCACCCGGGCAGTCCCCTGAACAGATCACCGTTAACGATGTGGGTCCGCGCGATGGCCTGCAGAATCAGCCCAAAATTCTTACACCTGCAGAACGTGTGCAACTTATCAGGGCGCTGCTGGTCGCCGGATTGAATCACGTGGAAGTGGGCGCCTTCGTTTCGCCCAGGGCCGTGCCGGCAATGGCCGGGGCGGAGCAGGTATTAACCGGTCTCTCAGAAGTGGCCGATGTTGATGACCCTGTATTCACCGTTTTGATCCCGAACGTCAGGGGCTATGAAATGGCTACCGCAGCGGGTGCAAAAAGCGTCTGCATGGTTTTGTATGGCAGTGATGGAATGGCGCAGGCCAATGTCCGGATGAGCCGACGGGAAGCTGAGGCTGCTACCGCACTAATTCTGCAACGGGCCCATGTAGACGGTATCCGCGTCACTTCAACGATCGCCGTGGCCTTTGAATGCCCGTTTGACGGCCCCGTGGACCCGGCCCTGGTTCGTGATATTGCGACACGCTTTCTGGATTTGGGCACAGATGAGCTATGTATTGCTGATACGGTTGGTGCCGCCAACCCCCGGCAGGTTCGGGCTCTTACCGATACGCTGGTCCGTGATCATGGCAATGAACGGATCAGCTGCCATTTCCACGACACAAGGGCGATGGGCCTGGCTAATGTGTTTGCCGCGCTTGAATCCGGCATCCGGAAGTTTGATGCATCAATCGGCGGGCTTGGCGGTTGCCCTTTCGCGCCCGGCGCATCAGGTAATGTCGCGACCGAGGACGTGGTGATGATGGTGGAACAGATGGGTTATAAGACCGGGGTTGATCTTGAGCGATTGATGGTTGCAGCCCGGTTGGCCCGGGAACTGACGGGTACGGCTCCGGGTGGACGTGCCAGTGCCTGGTTGAACCGGCTTTTTCAGAAAAGGAAATAGTATGAAAGTGATTAATGATCCGCTTACCTTGCCGTGTGGCCTGTACCTGAAGAACCGCCTGGTGAAGGCGGCGATGACAGAAGGCCTGGCAGGGCCGGACGGCATGCCGAATGAGAAACACGCGCGACTTTATCGCACCTGGGCGGAAAGCGGAGTGGCCGCATTGATAACCGGTAACGTGATGGTTGACGGTACGCACCTGGAGCGCCCCGGCAACGTCATTCTCGACCACCCGCTGACAGAGTCCGGGCAGGCGGCATTTAAAGCCTGGGCGGCTGCAGGTTGCATCAATGGTTGCCAAATGTGGATGCAAATCTCTCATTCCGGTCGGCAAACACAGAAGAAGGTAAACCCGGAACCCCGGTCGGCATCAGATGTTCAGTTGGGTTTGCCGGGTGGACAATTTGCCAAACCTGTTCCATTGAGCGGAGATGAGATAGCAGTTCTGGTTGAGCGGTTTGCTCAAACTGCCGCACAGGCAAAGGATTGTGGATTCAGTGGCGTTCAGATTCATGCAGCCCACGGGTACCTGGTTTCGCAGTTTCTCAGCCCCAGGGCCAATCGGCGGAATGATGAATGGGGTGGCTCTTTGGAGAACAGGGCCCGCTTCCTTCGTGCGATCGTCGCTGAGGTCCGTTCCAAAACAGGCGATGATTTTGGGGTTTCGGTCAAGCTGAACAGTTCTGACTTTCAAAAGGGCGGTTTCGGTGCGGATGATGCCCGGCAGGTTGTGCGTTGGCTGGAAGAGGATGGGGTGGACCTGATCGAACTCTCAGGTGGCACGTATGAACAGCCAAAAATGCTGGAACTCGAGGGTATCGAGCCATCCGATGAAATTAAGTTGCGAGCCAGCACACAAGCCAGGGAGGCCTTTTTTCAGGCCTTTGCAGCGGAGCTTAAAGATGAAGTATCTGCGCCAATAATGGTGACAGGTGGTTTTCGTTCCGCAAGTGGAATGGCCACAGCAATCGGTGTCGATGGCATCAGTGCAATAGGTATCGGTCGTCCGCTATGCGGGGATCCCAAGTGCACACAGAAACTGCTGGATTCCGGTGAAGATCTGCCAAGGTTTGAGCAGCAACTGGGCAGCCCGAACCGGTTTTTCGGGGTCAACAGTCCGATCAGGCTCATCAAGACCATGGCCAGTTTTGCAGTTATGGCCTGGTACTATGACCAAATCCTGTTAATGGCTGATGGAAAGGACAATGATCCCGACCCGGGTTCCTTTCGCCGGTTCCTGGCATTGCAGGGCAGGGAGGCGCGTTGGCTCAAAGCACGCAAGGCGTGGTTAACGGGTAACCGGTAACGCTCTAATTGCCACTCAGAACATTGTGACCCCGGGCGATGGCCATCGCACCACTGCGAACCACGGCCAGGATTTCCGCGCAGTCACCTACGGAAGTGATGAATTGATCGATTTGCTGGTTGGCGGCGGTCAATTCAAGCGTATAGGTCTCGGGACAGTCGTCCAGTACGCGGGCTCCTGAATTCTCGATGATTTCCGGCAAATCACAATCAGAGCCAAGCGCCACCCTGACTTTGATCAAAAGCAATTCGCGCTCTATGTGATCATCAAGCGTCATGTCGGCAAATTTTACGACGTCAACCAGCTTCAGCAGTTGTTGATTGATCTGTGCAATGGCGGCATCCGATCCGGTTGAAACCAGTGTAAGGCGTGAAATATCAACGTCTTCTGTGGGCGCAACGCTGAGGGACTCGATGTTGTAACCGCGGCTTGAAAAAAGCGCAGCAACCCGTGAAAGGGCTCCCGCTTCGTTTTGTAGTAGAACTGAGATTATATGTCGCATAGCGGTTGCAATGGTCACCCAGAACGCCGGCTATTGCAATGCGTTAAGACATGTCCGACACTTCGTCTTATCATGAATCAAACAGCGAAAACATTGGCGACAGTAAGCCATCCTTTGGCCGGTCAGAAAATGACAGGCTCAGATATTATCGTTCAGGTCCTGGCCGACCAGGGTGTGGAAGTGATTTTCGGTTATAGCGGTGGTGCCATACTCCCCACTTATGATGCCGTTTTTCGCTATAACGCCGAACATATTGAAGAGGACGGCAGTGAACCGATGCCGTTGATTGTTCCCGCCAACGAGCAGGGGGCGGGGTTTATGGCAGCGGGTTATGCTCGCGCGAGTGGTCAGGTCGGGGTCGTGATGGTGACATCAGGTCCGGGCGCCACTAACACGGTGACACCGGTCCGGGACTGCCTTGCCGATTCCACGCCCATCGTCGTGTTATGCGGGCAGGTGCCCACGCATGCAATCGGTACGGATGCATTCCAGGAGGCGCCGGTAAATAGCTGCCTGGGGCCCGTATCAAAGCACACCTTCCTGGTTACAGACCCTGAAAAACTGGAATCGACAATTCGTACCGCGTTTGAAATCGCGCGCACAGGCCGGCCCGGGCCGGTTGTCATTGACTTGCCCAAAGATGTGCAGAATTGGTGTGGCGTCTTCAAGGGAAAAGGCTTGCTTACCGTACCGGGTTATCGGCAGCGCTTGCATGCAGCCCGGGACAATCACCTGGATGACGCCAAATGTGCGTCATTTTTTGGAATGCTGGAAGCCTCAAAACGCCCGTTGATTTATGCGGGTGGTGGCGTGATCAACGGCGATGCCACTGAAGAGTTACGTCAACTTGCCGCGGATTTTGGAATACCTGTGACCACCACTTTAATGGGTATCGGCGCAGTGGATACGACCGACCCGCTTTCGCTGCATATGCTGGGAATGCATGGCCTGGCAAGCGCCAATTACGCTGTTGATGATTGTGATTTTCTGATTGCGATTGGCGCGCGTTTCGATGACCGGGTTGCCGGAGTTCCTGAAAAATTTGCGCCCAATTCGCGGAATATTGCCCAGTTTGATATCGATCCTTCGGAAATCGGCAAAGTGAAGGCCGTAGACTGGTTCCATGTCGGCGTTCTCAAGCAGGATTTGCGGGCTATTTGCGAATATGGCTCACGGCATCGTATTTCACCTGATTTCAGTGAATGGCATCACGAAATCGCAAAGCTGAAAGAAACCTACGCCCTGAACTATGATCGCGAAAGCGATCTGATCCAGCCTTACGCCGTCATCGAGGCAATCAACAAGATTACCGGCGGAGATGCGATCATCACCACGGGTGTGGGGCAGCACCAGATGTGGGCGGCCCAGTACTTTGATTACAAGCATGCCCGTTTGTGGCTGACTTCCGGAAGCATGGGAACCATGGGCTTCGGTCTGCCCGCCGCGATCGGGGCTCAGTTCGCTGCCCGAGACCACCTGGTTATCGATGTCGACGGAGACGCAAGTATTCGTATGAACCTCGGCGAGCTCGAGACCGCGACGACCTACG
>Ga0316197_10001896_pt1 | contig 14889 bp, 11 predicted proteins | sample OudBiesiAoxic_MG_FD_204939 | JGI IMG/M metagenome (GOLD analysis project Ga0316197, IMG submission 204939) | Coastal sediment microbial communities from Oude Bieten Haven, Netherlands - site A oxic | ecosystem: Environmental > Aquatic > Marine > Coastal > Sediment | place: Netherlands...
CATCATCCCGCCCTCGGCCTTGGCGGTGCTGCTGGCCACGCTGGCGCAGATCGACGTCGGCGCCCTGCTGATCGCCGGCGTGATCCCGGGCCTGATCCTGGCCGCGTTCTACGTGGGCACGATCTACCTCCAGACCCGGATCGACCCCACCGCCGCGCCGGCCTACGAGGTGCAGCGGCAAAGCCTCGCCAAACGCCTGGGCCTGATCCTGCGCGACGTGGTGCCGATGATCGGCCTGATGGTGGTGATCGTGGTGATGATGATCGGCGGCATCGTTACCCCGTCCGAGGCCGCCGCGTTCGGCGCGCTCGGCGTCCTGATCCTGGCGCTCTGCTATCGCTGCCTGACTTGGGAAGCGATCAAGAACTCGGTCCGGGGCGCCCTGCGGGTGACGCTGATGGCCTACCTGATCGTCTTCGGCTCGGCCACGTTCAGCCAGCTTCTGGCATTCTCCGGCGCCTCGCGTGGGCTGATCACCTGGGCCACCGGATTCGAGCTGGCGCCGGTGGCGATGCTGCTGATCATGTTCGGGGTGCTGCTGATCCTCGGCATGTTCATGGAGCAGATCTCGATGATGCTGCTGACCGTGCCGATCTTCTTTCCGCTGGCCACCAGCCTCGGGTTCGATCCGATCTGGTTCGGGCTGATCATGCTGCTGGCGCTGGAGATCAGCTTTACCACGCCGCCCTTCGGTCTCTTGCTCTTCGTGATAAAGGGGGTGTCGCAGGACGACACGACCATGCGCGAGATCTATCTCGCGGCGATCCCCTTCATCCTGTGTTCGCTGCTGCTGGTCGCCCTCTTGATCCTCTGCCCGCAGCTGGCCCTTTGGTTGCCGGGCCTTGGATAGGCCGGGCGACCTGTCGGGCCGGGTGGCCATCGTGACCGGCGCGTCCGGGGGGCAGATGGACCGGCCCGCGGAGATCGCGGAGGCGGCGGTGTTTCTGGCCTCGGATCGGTCGGGGGTCATGACCGGGGCGGATCTGGTGGTGGATGGCGGCTATCTGGCCCGCTGACGCTGAAAGCGTCCAAGGTTGGACAGCCGCGCAACCCTCTTGAAACAAGAAAGATAGCGCTAACAACTCCTGGTCTCGAAGCTAGAGGTTCCGGGCGGCCTCGTGGCCTTCGAACACGGCCTCCAGCGCGGTGCGGGCGGATTGGCAATCGCCGACCGACACGGTCTGAACCGGCGTATTGCGGCCGCCAATCAAGGCCGGATCCACAGGTCGCGGCGCGGCGGCCAGCGGCGCCACGACGCTGTCGACGGCGATCACCTCGCCCGGCGCGTCGAGCGACAGGTCGGTCAGCCGCGCCGCCTCGCCGTCGAAATCGGCCAGTGCCTGCCCGGCGACGATGCGCACGCGCTTGTCGTTCAGCCGACGGCGCATCGCGAACGACGAGTACATGCTGATCGTCCAGCCCGGCGCGCCAGTGGGGGCCACCAGGGTCACCGTCTTGCCGAGATCGGCGAGGTGCTCGGCCACCGAGACCACCGACCAGGTGCCAAGCGTATCGACCATCACCACGCGGTCCCCCAGCGCCTCAGGGTCGGCCAGCGCGGCCTCGAGCTTCAGCGCCGTCCCGCCCGAGGCGAGCGGCTGGCCTTGCGGCGCGGCCCCGATGGCCCAGATCAAAGCATCGGCCTCCAGCGTCGCCGCCGCGTCGCCGGAGGTGCCCAGCCGCACATCGACGCCCGCCCGGTCGAGCCGGGCGCGCTGGCTGTCCAGCAGCGTGCCGAATTCCCAACGGAGCGGCATGCGCCGGGTCCAGTTCAGCGCCCCGCCCAATACCCCCGACCGCTCCAGCAGGGTCACGGCGTGCCCCCGCTCGGCCGCGGTCGCCGCGGCCTCCATGCCCGCCGGGCCGCCCCCCACCACAACGACACGCTTCGACATCTCTGCAAAGTGCAACGCGGGCTCGGGCCAGTCGGCCTCGCGCCCCGCGCGCGGGTTTGTCAGGCAGTTGATGGCGAGGTTCAGCGCCAGCATCCCGGCGCAGCCCTGGTTGCAACCGATGCATGGCGTCACCTGATCCTCGCGCCCGTCGCGGGCCTTGGCCACGATGGCCGGATCGGCGATATGCGCGCGTGCCATGCCGATCATGTCGGCGCCGCCCTCGCCCAGCATCGCCTCGGCCTGCGCGACCTGCTGATACCGGCAGACCGTCATCACTTTCGGGCGCTGCGCCACGCCGTCGAGCGCGGCGCCGATGGCCCGGGTCAGCGGCTGGAAATCGCCAATCTTGAAGGCCATGTCGGCCATCTGGGTCGAGACGGTGTAGCTACCGTGATAGGCGGAATGCGAGACGTTGACGAAGTCGACGTGCACCGCCTCGGCCAGACGCCGCACGACCCCGGTCATGTCGTCCAGAGTCAGCCCGCCGGGCAGGTATTCGTCGGCGCTGATGCGGATGCCCAGCGTGCGGTCGGGGCCAAGGGCGGTGCGCACCGCGCGCAGGGTGTCCAGCGCGAAGCGCAGCCGGTTCTCGGGCGTGCCGCCATAGGCGTCGCCGCGATGGTTCGACGCCGGCGACAGGAATTGCTGCAGAAGGTGCCCGTGCGACATGGTCAGCTCGATCCCGTCGAGCCCGGCCTCGATCAGGTTCGACGCCACCTCGGCATGGGCGTTCACCACCATTTCGATCTCGTCGGCCGTCATCGGATGCGGCGGCGGCGCGGCGGCGGACCAGGGGATCGCCGAGGCCGACCAACTGGGCATGCGGGCATAATTGCCGTCGATATGCCGGCCGAGATGGATGATCTGGCCGAAAAGCCGCCCGCCCTCGGCGCGCACCGCCTCGGCGATCTTGGCAAAGCGCGGAATGCAGGCACGGTCGTAGCCGTTGACGCCCTGCTGGCGCCCGAGGCTGGAGCGGTGGACGCGGATGCCCTCGAAGATGATCAGCCCGGCCCCGCCGGCGGCGCGGGCGCGGTGATAGGCCAGGTGCCGGTCGGTGGGCAGGTTGTCGGCGCCGTAATTGGTGGTGTGGGCCGGCACGAAGATGCGGTTTCTGAGATCGGTCGTGCCGATGGTGATCGGCTGGAAGACATGGGGGTAGCGCGGATGCTGCATCAATCCATCCGGAGCCCGCCATTCACCGCCAGCACGGCCCCGGTGGCGAAGGCGGCGTCGTCGCTCAGGAAATAGGACACGGCGGCGGCGATTTCATCGGGCTGGCCCATGCGCTTCAGCGGGGTCGAGGCGGACATGGCGGCCTTCTTTTCCGGCGGATGGGCGGCAAGCATCGGCGTCTCGACGGCTCCGGGGGCCACGCAGTTCACGGTGATCCGGCGGGGGGCAAGTTCCTGCGCCATGGATTTGGTCAGCGCCTCGATCCCGCCTTTCGACGCGGCATAGGCGGTGCCGGTGATGACGCCGCCGGTGCGGCCCGCGAGCGAACCCAGGGTGACGATACGGCCGCCGTCGACAAGCCAGTCCTGCGCCGCGAGGCAGCAGAGGAACGGGCCGGTGAGGTTGACGGTCAGGATGTCGTCCCAGCGCGCGCGGTCGAGATCGGCGAGCTTGCCGTTGTCGACGACGCCGACGGCGAGAACGAGGCCGTAGAGTGCGTCGGCGTGCTGTCTGGCGGTGGCGAAGGCGGCGGTGACCGAGGCGCTGTCGGTGATGTCGGCCGCGATGGGGGTGCCGCCGGTGTCATTGGCGATTCGCGCTAGGGCGTCCTCGTCTCGGTCCATCAGGATCAGCGGAGTAAAGCCGTCTGTGGCGGCCCGGCGGGCGATGGCGGCGCCAATGCCCCCTGCCGCTCCGACGACGACCAGCGCGCGTGTGTGCATTCCGCCCCCCTGTCCCGTCGCGGCGATTGCCAGCGCGACCGTCCTGTCGGTATACTATACAGATTGCCGGCTCATCAAGCGGACAGGTTTGTGGCAGAGATCGAAAGCGACGTGCTGATCGTGGGCGCCGGGGCCGGTGGCGCGGCGGCGGCCTGGCGGCTGGCGCGGCGCGGTCTGCGGGTGACCTGCCTGGAGCGCGGCGGCTGGGTGGATCCGGAGGCGGCACCGTCGTCGGAGCCGGATTGGGAGGTGATTCGCCAGGGTGCCTGGAACCCCAATCCGAATGCGCGACGCGGCGCCTGGGACGAGCCGGTCGACGACGCCGAGAGCGAGATCAAGCCGCTGTTCTACAACGCCGTGGGTGGCAGCACGGTGCTGTGGTCGTGTCATTTCCCGCGGCTGCATCCGTCGGATTTCGCGACGTGTTCTCTCGACGGTGTGGGCGACGACTGGCCGGTGAGTTACGCCGAACTCGCGCCCTATTACGATCTGAACGAGGCGATGATGGGGGTGGCGGGGGTGCCGGGGCATCCCGCCTACCCGGCCACAGACGCGCCGCGTTTGCCGCCCGTGGGGCTGTCGCCGGGCGCACGACGCATCGCCGAGGCGTTCAACCGGCTGGGCTGGTCGTGGTGGCCGGCCGAGATCGCGATCAACACCGGGAGCGCGGCGGACGGGCGCGGCGTGTGCAACGGCTGCGGGCCGTGCGAGCTGCATTGCCCGCGCCGGGCCAAGGCGGCGACCGATCTGACGTATTGGCCGGCCGCCCTTGCCGCCGGGGCGCGGCTGGTGACCGGGGCGCGGGTGACCGAGGTGTTGACGGGGCCGGACGGGGTGGCGTCGGGCGTGGTCTGGCTGGACGAAGCCGGGGTGGCGCAGCGGGCGCGGGCGCCGGTGGTGATCGTTGCGGGCAACGGGATCGGGACGCCGCGGCTACTGCTGGCGTCGGGGCTGGCCAATCGCAGCGGGCTGGTGGGGCGGCGGCTGATGCTGCATCCGCTGGCGCGGGTGACCGGGCTGTTCGACGCGGCCGTCGAGGGGCATCGGGGCATCGCGGCGGGGGCCATCGTCAGCCATCAGTTCTATGAGACCGACGCGGCGCGGGGCTTCGCGCGCGGGGTGAAGCTGCAGGGGCTGGGCACGCATGGGCCGGCGCTCACCGCGCTGGGGTCGCTGGGGCGTCGGGTGGCCTGGGGGCGCGGGCATCACGGCGATTTCGCGCGGCTTTTCGGGCGGGCCTACAGCCTGTCGATCTGTTCCGACGACATGCCGGACCCGGAGAACCGGGTCACGCTGTCGGAGCGGATCACCGGGTCGGACGGGCTGCCGGCGGCCAAGATGACCTACCGCATTCCGGCCGAGGCAAGACGCGCGCTGGATTTCGGCGGCGACCGGGCGCGCGAGGCGCTGGCCGAGGCCGGCGCGCGGGACTTCATCGAGATGGAGACGGTGCCGGAGGCCGGGTTTCACCTGATGGGCACGGCGCGGATGGGCGACGACCCTGAAACCTCGGTGCTGGACCGCTGGGGCGAGGCGCATGACGTGCCAGGCCTCTTCGTGACCGACGGCTCGGCCTTCGTCACGGCGGCGGCGGTCAATCCGACCAACACGCTGCAGGCACTGGCGCTGCGCGCCGCCGACCGGATCCGCGACACACGCCGCACCCGGGCCGCCTGAGGCGGTTGGGACAGGAAAGTGCCCCGGCCGGCCGGTTTGCGCAGCCATCGAATACAGAATGACCGAAAATCAGTCTTTTATTTGATACAGGTCACCGGTATAGTCCGGTCCAGAAGCTTGGAGGCCCCTGATGGCAGACGGTCACGACCTCGCCCACGGACCCGAATCGGCCCCGCCGCTGCCTCGCACGGACCCGGCAGCGCGGCGCTGGGGCCGGCGCGACCTCGACACCGAGGCACCGCAGCTGTTCTACGACCTGCCCGCCAGCGCCTGGGACCAGATCGCCGCCGCGCTGGACTTCGCCCACGCCAACGGCCTGACGGTCGACACGATCGAACAGGAAGACATCCGCCTGCCGGCCTTCGCCCGCGACGTGCCGGCGCTGCGCGACCGGCTCGATACCGGGCGCGGGTTCGTGGTGATCCGCGGGATCGATGCCGGCCACCTCTCCGAGGCCGACGCCGAAATCGTGGCCTGGGCGCTCTGCAACTACATGGGCCAGCCGATCCGGCAGGGCATCGGCCAGGACCGGCGGTTCTTCACCGTCGCCGACAGGGGCGCGGTCAACACTGATCCGACCCGGATCGGCGCCAGCGCCAAGCGCTCGGCCAAGCATTCCGACAACGGCTGCCTGGAGCCGCGCCCGCCCTGCTATCTGGGCCTTTACTGCTATCGCTCGGCTGCCGAGGGCGGCGAGAACACGCTGATCTCGGCGCGCACGATCTACGAGACAATCGCGGAAGAACGGCCCGATCTGCTGCCGCTTTACTTCGACACCTACCATTTCCGCGCCCCGCAGGCGCATGTCTGGCCGTCGCGCGGCCCCACGGTGCAAAAGCCGATCCTGGAAGTCGCGAACGGCGAGCTGCGCGTCCACTATGCCCGCGTGATGATCGAGCCCGGCATGGAGATGGCGGGCACGCCCCTGACCGAGGAACAGCGCGCGGCGCTGGATTACCTCGACGAGGTGCTGGACCGGCCCGACCTGAACTTCCGCCACACGCTTGGGCCGGGCGAGCTGCTGCTGGCCAACAACCTCGTTCTGCTGCACGGCCGCGAGGCGTTTTCCGCCGGCTCGGGCGGTCGGACGCTGAAACGCATCTGGATGTGGCGCCGCCATATCGGCCCGGGCACCGACCCTGCCCTACTGGACCTGGAGGAACTGGCATGAGCCGCACGCTGGACGTGACGATCGAAGCCCCGGACGGCGGCACCCGGCCCGAGACGTTCACGATACGCCGGATGTACAATTTCGGCTCTGCCACCCGCGACCCCGACGTCGCCGTGGAACACCAGCAGGAGGTCGCCAAGTCGGGCATCCACATCGCATTCGATGTGCCGGCGCCGCGCATCTACCCCATCGCGCTGCACGCGATCACCACCGACGACGAGGTTTTCGTGCAGACCGACAAGACCTCGGGCGAGGTCGAGATCGTGATCCACGTGGCCGATCAGCTGTATGTCGGCGTCGGGTCCGACCACACCGACCGGGCGATGGAGACGGTCTCGATCCCCGGCTCGAAACAGGCCTGCGCCAACCATCTGGCGCCGGTGTTCTGGCCCTACGAGGCGATCCGCGCGCAATGGGACGACTGCGTTCTGCGCAGCTGGGTCGACGGGCGGCTCTATCAGGAGGTCGGCGTCGACGCCTTCCTCAAGCCCGAGGATATCGTCGCGCTGCTGCGCGATCGGGTGGACGGCGTGCCCGAGCGGGATTTCACGATCTTCTGCGGCACCATCGTCAGCGTAGACAAGGCACTCGGCTACGGCGCAGACTGGCGGTATGAGATCGACGCACCGGGCATGGGCCGCAAGATCGGGGCGGCCTACCGGGTCGTCGACATCCTGACGGAGGTCAAGCCGGACTACCGGGTGCCCTTCTTCAACCCGAAACGCGGGGACGCCGCGTAAAGCTCGGTCAAACAAAGAAAAAATGCGCAGGGAGACAACAAAGATGAAGCTACCGATTTCGAAATACCTGCTCTCGGGCGTTGCCGCACTGGCGATGTCGACGGCGATCAGCACGGCATCCTTCGCCGAGACCCTGATCGTGGCCTCGCCCAACGTGCCCGAGGGCTTCGACGGTGACGCGCTGAAGGCGCACACCCAGAACGTGGTGACGCAGGTCTACGAGAACCTGTTCGCCTACGCCAAGACCGAGGTCGACGGGCGCACGGTGCTGGACCCGAACAACGTGGTGCCGCACCTGGCCGAAAGCTATACAATGTCGGAGGACGGCAAGACCTGGGTGTTCAAGCTGCGCGAAGGCGTGATGAGCCCCTATGGCAACGAGCTGACCGCCGACGATGTGGAATGGAGCTGGGCCAAGTCGTTCGACCAGAAGCGCACCGGCAACTTCATCGCCCGCGTCTCGAACGTGACCGGGGTCAAGGCGATTTCCGAGTATGAGGTCGAGTTCACGCTGTCGGCGCCCTCGGCGATCCTGCTGAACGCGCTGACGCTGTATGTGCCGGGCATCTACGACACGACCGAGGTCAAGAAGCACGCCACCGAGGACGACCCCTGGGCGCTGGAGTGGATGCAATCGAACACCGCCGGCTTCGGCGCCTATCACCTGGCCGGGCTGCGGGCCGACGATCAGGCGCTGTTCGTGGCGAACGAGAACTATTTCGGCGAACAGCCCTATTACGACCGGGTGATCTACAAGGAGATCCCGTCGGAGGCGAGCCGCGTGACCCTATTGAAGACCGGAGAGGTTCAATGGATCGACCGCCCGTCAATCCAGAAGGTCGTCGACATGCAGGCCGATCCCGACGTCAAGGTCGAGCGGGCCACCAGCCGGTCGGTCGCCGCGGCGCGGATGAACCCGAAATGCGATCTGTTCTCGGACGTGCGGGTGCGACAGGCGTTCAACTACGCCGTCGATAAGGATGCGCTGAACGACGCGGTGTTCGCGGGGCAAGCCGACAAGGCCGGGTCCATCGTGTCGCCGATCATCGCCGGCAGCGCGCAGGATTACTGGGTCTACGACTACGACGCCGACAAGGCGCGGGCGCTGCTGGCCGAGGCGGGCTATCCCGACGGCATCGAAGAGTCGGTGGAGATCCTCTATGCCGACGCCTTTTGGCACCAGGAGCCCGTGGCGATCCAGGTGGCCGACATGCTGAAGAAGGTCGGCGTCAACGCCCAGCCCACCCGCGTGACCACCTCCGAGATGCGGGCACGCGCGGCACCGGCGGTGCAGGACATGTGCTTTTTCACCTGGGAGGACGGGCCGATCGTTCTGGACGCGGTCTATTCGATGTACCTGATGTCGCATTCCAGCGGCGTGTCGAACCGCGCGGGCTATGTGAACCCGGACCTCGACGCATTGATCGATGCGGGGCGTGAAGAGCTCGACTTCGAGGCGCGGCTGGCGCTGATGGACGACGCGCAGGAGATCTGGGCGGGAGACGCGCCCTGGGTTCTGGCCGCCTATCCCGCGACCTTCGAAGCGATGGCGCCCAACGTGTCGGGCTGGGTCTATTACCCGGACGAGCACGAGCGCTGGAAAGAGCTGCGCGGCGATTGATCCGCTGACAGATGCCCCGCCGGCGCCGGTCTAGGCGCCGGCGGGGCACCACTTGGTTCGGCCAAGGCGTGAGGGTGCGGTGAGCTTTACGCGGTTTCTGGTGCGGCGCACGTTCATGGTGATCCCGCTCTTGCTGGGCGTGGTCTTCATCACCTTCATGCTGATCCGCGTCGGCGGGCTGGACCCGGTGGGCCAGCTGGCCGGCCCGACCGCGACCCAGGCCGAGTTCGACATGATCCGCGAGGATCTGGGGCTGGACAAGCCGCTCTGGCAGCAATTCCTGATCTATACCGGCAACGTGCTGCAGGGCGATCTGGGCGAAAGCTGGCTGTCGAACCGCCCCGTGCTCGACGACATGCTGGAGCGCGCGGTGATCTCGCTGGAACTGCTCTTCTGGGGAGTCGGGATCGGCGCGCTGGTGGGCATTCCCGTGGGGCTGCGCGCCGCGTTCCGGCCGAACGGGAGGTTCGATCAGGTCACGCGGGTTCTGTCGCTGTTGGGCTTTTCGATCCCGACCTACTGGCTGGGTCTGGTGATGATCTTCGTGTTCTTCTACCTGCTAGGCTGGGCGCCGCCGGCCATCGGCCGGATCAGCCTGATGATCTTTCCGCCCGAGACGATCACCGGGTCCTACCTGATCGACGGCCTGCTGACCGCCGAGTGGGAGGCCGCGTGGTCCGCCGCCACACATCTGATCCTGCCGGTGGTGTGCCTGGCCATCGTGTCGGCCGCGCCGATCATCAAGCAGACCCGGGCCATCGCGCTGGAGGTGCTGTCGTCCGAAACGGTGCGCTATGCGCGCGCCTGCGGCTTGCCGAAACGAATGGTGCGCAAGCTGGTGTTCCGCAACAGCGCGGTGCCGGTGCTGACCTTCGTGGGCACCGAGGTGACCGGGCTTGTGGGCACCATGTCGCTGATCGAGTACGTGTTTGCCTGGGGCGGCCTCGGCCAATACGGGCTGAACGCCATCGTCCGGGGCGATTTCACCGCGGTGCAGGGCTATGTGCTGGCGCTGGCGCTGTTCTCGGTTCTGGTCTTCCTGGTGGTCGACATCGTCGTGCACCTGATCGAACCGCGGTCGGAGCTGACCTGATGGCCGACGCCACCGATCCCGGCCTTGGCGCCGCCCCGGCCCCGGCCCCGCGTTTCAGCCTCTGGAACCGCGCCGTCGGCCTCGCCCGGCTGAGCCCGACGGCCGCCGCCGGCCTTCTCATCATCCTGTTCTTCGGCGTGCTGGCGCTGGCTGCCGTCTGGATCATGCCGCACGACCCGGTCTCGTCCTACACCGACCGCATCCTGCAACCACCCTCGGCCGAGCACTGGTTCGGCACCGACGGCAATGGCATGGACGTGTTCAGCCGGGTGATCTACGGTGCCAAGTTCGGCTTCGGCATCGCGATTCCCGCGGTGATCCTTTCGCTGGTGATCGGCATCCCGGTGGGCTTGATCGCGGGCTACCGGGGCGGCTATCTCGACGAGGTGCTGATGCGGTTCTTCGACGGGCTGCGGGTGTTTCCGTCGATCATCCTGGCGTTGGCCGTGGTGGCGGCCACCGGCCAGTCCTTGCTGAACGTGATCCTCGTCCTCGGCTTTCTCGACAGCCCGGTCTTCGCCCGGGTGGTCCGGGCCGAGGTGCTGGCGCTGCGCTCGTCGAACTTCGTCGAAAGCGCCGTCGCCGCCGGAAATCCGACCTGGCGCATCCTGTTCGTGCACCTTCTGCCCAACGCGATCCAGGGTGCGATGGCGCAGACCGCGGTGCGCGCGGCCTGGGCGGTGCGTATCTCGGCCACGCTGGCCTTTCTCGGCGTCGGCATCCAAGCCCCGACCCCGGAATGGGGCGCGATGATCCGGCAGGGCGCGGAATTCATGATCACCGGCCAGTGGTGGGTTGCGCTGTTCCCCGGCCTCGCGCTGATCTTCCTGGTCTTCGGCCTGAACCTCTTCGGCGACGGCCTGCAGGACGTGATGGACCCGCGCCGGAGGGCCGCCAAGTGAGCCTGCTGAGCGTCGAGGGGCTGCGCACCCATTTCATTTCGCGCGACATCGACAACCAGGTGCGTGTCGCGCATGCGCTGAACGACGTGTCGTTCGAGCTGGAGGCCGGCCGCATCTTGGGCATCGTCGGCGAGACCGGCGCGGGCAAGTCGCTGACCGCGCAATCCATCGTCGGCCTGTTGCGCCCGCCGGCCCGGATCGTCGGCGGCAAGGTGACCTTCGAGGGCCGCGACCTGACGGCGATGGGCCCCGACGAGCTGAACGAGGTCCGGGGCGCCGAGATCGCGATGGTGGTGCAGAACCCGCGCACCTCGCTCGACCCGCTAACCCGGCTGGGCGACCAGCTGGTGCGCATCCATCAGGCCCATAGCGGCGGGCCCGCCGCCGCCTCGCGCCAGCGCGCACTGGAGATGATGGAGGCGGTGGGCATCCCCGACCCCGAAGGCCGTGCCCGCGCATGGCCGCACGAGCTGTCGGGCGGCATGGCCCAGCGCGTGCTGATCGCCATGGCGCTGATGAACGCGCCGAAGCTGCTGATCGCGGACGAGCCGACCACCGGCCTCGATGTCACGGTGCAGGCACAGATCCTCGACCTGCTGCGCGACCTGGTGGCTCGATTCAACATGGCGACGATCATCATCACCCACGATCTTGGCGTCGTGGCGCATTTCTGCGACGAGCTTCTGGTGATGTTCGCCGGCACCGTGGTCGAAAGCGGCCCGGTGGCCGAGGTGTTCCGCGCCCCGGCGCATCCCTATACGCAAAAGCTGATCGCGGCGACGCCCGAGCGGCTGACCATCGGCCAGGGGCTGGCGCTGGGCGGGCTGCCGCCGGATCTCTACAACCTGCCCACGGGGTGCCCTTTGCGCCCACGCTGCGATTTCGCCACCAATCTTTGCGCCACGCCACCGCCCAACCGCGACGTCACGCCCGGCCACCGCGCGCTTTGCCACTTCGCCGGCACGCTGGGCGGCACCGCCACCGAGCGCTCGGCATGACCGAGCCGGTCCTCGACGTCACCGGGCTGACCAAGCGCTTTCCCGCGGGCGGCGGGCGGTTCGTCAATGCGGTGAACGGCGTCGATCTGGCGATCCGCCCCGGCGAGACTTTGGGCATGGTGGGCGAAAGCGGGTCCGGCAAGTCGACCATCGGGCGCGCCATCCTGCGGCTGACCGATCCCTCGGACGGCCAGGTGGTGTTCGACGGCAAGGACATCACGCGCATTCCGATGGGCAAGGTCCGCCCGTTGCGCCGCGACATGCAGATGGTGTTCCAGGACCCGTGGAGCGCCCTGAACCCGCGGATGCGGGTGGGCGACCTGATTGCCGAGCCGATGAAGATCCACATGACCCTGTCGCGGTCGGAACGCGAGGACCGGACGGAAGACCTGGCGCGCCGGGTGCATCTCAGCACCGAATATCTGCGCCGGAACCCGGCCAACCTGTCGGGCGGGCAGTTGCAGCGGGTCTGCATCGCGCGGGCCATCGCAACCAATCCGAAGCTGATCGTGCTGGACGAGCCGACCTCGTCGCTCGACCTCTCGGTGCGGGCCGGCATCCTGGAGCTGCTGGCCGAGATTCGCGAACAGACCCACGCGGCGCTGTTGTTCATCAGCCATGACCTAGGCACCGTAAAGCTGATCAGCGACCGCATCGCGGTGCTCTATCTCGGCCGGGTGGTCGAGGAGGGACCCGCCGAGGCGCTGTTCGACGGGCCGGCGCATCCCTACACCCAGTCGCTTCTGTCCGCGCATCTGCCGGCCGATCCGTCGGTGTCGCTGCATCGGCATGTGCTGGAAGGCGAAGTGCCCTCGCCGATCAACCTGCCCACGGGGTGCGCGTTTCACAGCCGCTGTCCGGTCGCCGTCGAGCGCTGTCGGAACGACGATCCGCCCTCCGAGCGCCTCTCGGACGGGCATGTCGCCCGCTGCCTGCGCATCGCCGAAAACGGCAACCGCATCCCCCTGAAGGAGGCCACATGACCGCCTATCCGCTTCTTGGAAGCCCGCTGCAGCTGGGCCCGAAGACCGCGAAGAACCGGATCTGGATGACGGCGCATGCGACGCTGCTGGTGAAGGATCACCTCTTCACCAAGGAGCACATCGCCTACTACACCACGCGCGCAAAGGGCGGCGCGGCGGTGATCACCATGGAGGCGATGGCCGCGCACCCGACGACGCAGCCCTACAAGGGCAAGGCGTTCGCCTTCGATCCGCGCATGGTGCCGGAGTACCGGAAACTGGCCGATGCGGTGCACGAACACGGCACGCTGTTGCTGTCGCAGCCCTGGCACCGGGGGCGGCAGACCAATTCGGTGACCAACGGCCTGCCGGTCTGGGCGCCCTCGGCGATCCCCTGCGGCGTCTACCGCGAGATGCCGCATGTGATGACGGCCAAGGACATCGGCGAGATCATCGAGGGCTATCGGCTGTCGGCCATGCATTCGCGCGAGGGCGGGCTGGACGGGGTCGAGGTGCATGGCATGTCGCACGGCTATCTGTTGAACCAGTTCCTGTCGCCGGCCACCAACAACCGCACCGACGCCTATGGCGGGTCCGTCGAGGACCGGATGCGCATCGTGATCGAGATCCTCGAGGCCTGCCGGGGCGAGCTGGGGCCCGACATGATCATGGGCATGCGGCTCAATTCCGATGACGGGCACGAGGGCGGGCTGGGCCCGGACGAATGGGCCGATCTGGCCGCGCGGTTCGAGGCGACGGGGCTGATCGACTACATCTCGCTGTCGCACGGCACGTATATCAACCGGATGCTGATCTATCCGACCTCTCCCGAGGAACACGGGTTTCAGCTGGACGCGACGGCGACGGTCAAGAAGGCGCTGCAGCGGGTGCCGGTGGTGGGCGTGGGGCGGATCGTCGATCCCGACGAGGCCGAGGGGTACCTCGCCGACGGCAAGTGCGACTTCGTCGGCATGGCCCGCGCGCTGGTCTCGGATCCGCGCTGGGGACAGAAGGCATTGGGGGGTGAGGCGCGCAAGATCCGCCCCTGCGTCGGCGCCAACTGGTGCATGTCGACGATCTTTGCGCAATCGGCCATCGGCTGCATCCACAACCCCTCGGCCGGGCAGGAACTGGAGCTGGACGAGGACACGCTGGAGCCCGCGGCGGTTGCGAAATCCGTTGCCGTAGTGGGCGGCGGGCCGGGCGGGCTGCGCGCGGCCTGGACGCTGGCGCGACGCGGTCACGTGGTGACGCTGCTCGAGGCGCGGGGCGCGTTGGGCGGTCAGGTGCGCTGGTGGGCCAAGGCCGAAAGCCGCACGGAACTGGTGGGCATCGTCGACTGGCTGGAGGCGCGGGTGCGCGAGGAAGCCGTCGATATCCGCCTGAATGCCCGCGTGACCGAGGCCGATCTGGAGGACTTCGATGCGGTCGTGGTCGCGGCGGGCTCGACCGGGCTGTCGCATGGCTGGACGATGCTGCGCCCCGAGAAATGGGCCGGACCGCCCCTGCCCGGCGCTGACCTGCCGCATGTGATGGCCTATGGCGACATGCTGGCAACCGACCCCGATGTGGGCAAGCACGCCGTGGTGTTCGACACGATGGGCGGGCGCCAGGGGGCGGTAACGGCGGAATACCTGACCCAGCGCGGTGCCAGGGTGGAGTTTGTCACCCAGCTGGGCCAGCCGTCGCCCGACCTCGGTTCCTCGCGCGACTGGGGCAAGGTGCACGGCATGCTGCGGCGGGCCGGCGTGAACTTTCACGTCGACTGCGAACTAACTGAAATCACGCCACGAACGGTGACCCTCCGCGATCTCTATACCGGCGAGACCGAGACGCTCGACGGCATCGACATCGTCGTCATGGTGCAGGGCGGCAGCGCCAATGACGCGCTGTTCCATGCGCTCGACGGCCGCAAGGAGGTGCACCTGATCG
>Ga0316197_10001898_pt1 | contig 14876 bp, 12 predicted proteins | sample OudBiesiAoxic_MG_FD_204939 | JGI IMG/M metagenome (GOLD analysis project Ga0316197, IMG submission 204939) | Coastal sediment microbial communities from Oude Bieten Haven, Netherlands - site A oxic | ecosystem: Environmental > Aquatic > Marine > Coastal > Sediment | place: Netherlands...
CGCACCACCTGCAATCGTGCCGATTTGGATCTTGGATGAGAGAATAAGAGCAGCCGCAACACCACCACCAATCATATGAGCAGGGATAATGCGCATTGGGTCTTTAACAGCGTAAGGGATTGCACCTTCTGTAATTCCACAGAAACCTAGAATTGCGGTAGATGGACCTGCAAGACGATCTTCTTTGTCGAAGAAACGAGGGAGTGCAATCGCCATGATACCAAGAGACATACCGGGGATACATTTCGCGGCGGTAAACGCGGCATAGAACTCAGTGTTACCGTTTGTACCAGCACCAATACAGAATAGGTAGGCGGCTTTGTTAATTGGACCACCCATATCAAGGTTAGACATACAACCGAGGATGAAGCCAAGGATGAGTAGGTTAGAACCGCTCATTACGTTTAGCCAATCAGCTAAAGAAGTGTTTAGGAACGCAAAGAACTTACCAGGCCCGACTAGCATGAATAGAATCGTTAGTACGCCAGCAACAAGCGGAGTAATAATAAGAATCTTAACTGATTCTAGTACTTGAGGTACCTTGATTTGACGGACAAGCATAACAAACAATGCGGCAGCTGCACCCGCGACAAGACCACCAATGAAACCACCACTAACGATCGTTAGTTTACCGAAAGTGCCACCCACGGCAACATAACCACCAACGAAACCTGGTGCTAGGCCGGGTTTACCTACCATACCGTAGGCAGTAAATGCAGCAAGCACACAAATCAACAGTGGATTAAATGCTTTTAGTGCAATGTAGTATAGATAGTGAACAATGCCTTGGTGTGTGGTTGCAAAGTCACCCATGAATTCTTTATCAGCAATCTGTTCACTTGTGAGGTTGTAAAGGTGGGTATAGTCATAACCATAAAAAAGATTGAGTAAACCAACACAAAGACCGCCAATAATGACAAGAGGGATGATGTGAGATACACCAGATAGTGCGCCCTTGTACCAATTTTTTAAGAACTTAACAACGAAGTTGCTATTGCTATCATCAGACTCATCAAATGCCACGGTAGAAGCGCTAGTAACTTTGGAGGCTTCACCACCTGCTGCTTCAATTTTTTGTACTAGGGCATCAATCATTGCATCCGCTTTCTTGACACCGTCTTTAACTTTACCTTGAACAGATATTAGCCCTTCAAAACGTTCCATTTCCGCTACACCAACATCTGTGGCGAAAATGATGCCTGAAGCTTCAGCGACATCTTGTGCCGTGATTCGGTCATCAATACCGTTAGCACCTTGTTTTTCTACTTTAATATCATAACCGCGCGCTTTCGCTTTTTTTTCTAACGTTTTAGCCGCCATATAAGTATGAGCGACCCCAGCAGTACATGCAGTAATTGCTAAGATTTTCATCTTGTTATCCTTTATCTCGTCTCTCTACCGTCTCGTATTAGTTGCGAACTTTATTGATGGCCCTTTCAATCTCTTTAGAAGAGGTACACAACTATTTCAGAAATATATGAGTTAGTCACGACTTACTCAGTAGCTATATATTCGTACTATTTGTCCTAACTTTCCGTGACAATTATCACATAAGAGTCATTTTATGTATTATAAATGTATTATTTTAAATGCGACCACTTTAATACAATTGAGCAATACAAAGAAGTTACGATATTAATACAAGAAATACAAGTCATGTTTGTTTTTAACTATTTGTTTATAAAGAATATTATCATAAAACTCCACTTTCATTCTGCTTTTTATTACAGAATAAAAATAACTTCTATTCATTTTATACGATCTACTTTCTAAAACGAATTTAAAACAAAAGTAGTTAATATTAAATTTTGACTCAAAAAAAAGTACACAAATGTTGCTCTCGATAACACAATAATTGCGACGGCAATTTACTCTGTCACCTTGAACAATTCCTATTATCAAACTAGCATTCATTAACATAATCATAACAATTACAACCAGTGCAGTATGTTTCCAGCGTTATCATCAAAGATTGACGTGGGATGCACTCGACCAAGATGGGGGGATATCGTTTGCATCAACTAGCTACTGTCCGAAAATTGTTCATTTACTTACTTTTACTCTCGCTACCAGTTAAAGCATTAGCTCAGACTTCACTCAACATGACACAAGGTGTGACAGAAATCAGCGGCAAAGTGTACGAATTGCATATGTTGATCTTCTATATATGCTGTGCCATTGCTTTTGTTGTGTTCGGTGCGATGTTCTACGCCATTTTTAATCACCGTAAATCTAAAGGCGCTGTCGCTGCCGACTTTCATGAAAGCACAAAGGTCGAGATTATATGGACAGTTATCCCTGTTATCATTTTGATCGCGATGGCGATTCCTGCAACCAAAACACTGATTGCAATGGAAGATACAAGCAAATCAGACTTGACTATAAAGATCACAGGTTCGCAGTGGAAATGGCACTATAGCTACTTTGGTGAAGAAATTGAGTTCTTCAGCTTACTCGCCACCTCTTCGGAAGAAATTGACGGCATTAAAGAGAAAGGGGCGAATTATCTACTTGAAGTTAACAATCCACTCGTCTTACCTATCAATAAAAAAATCCGTTTTTTACTCACTTCCGACGACGTTATCCATTCATGGTGGGTGCCAGACTTTGCAGTAAAAAAAGACACCGTACCCGGCTTCATCAATGAGGCATGGACAAAAATTGATAAACCCGGCATCTATCGCGGCCAATGCGCAGAGCTTTGCGGCCAAGCCCACGGCTTTATGCCTATCGTCGTTCACGCGATGGAGGAAGATGACTACGAACAATGGTTAATAGGTAAACGTCAGGACGTCGAACGTCAAAAAATCGAGGCTGCCAAAGCATTGGCAAACAATATGCCATTAGATCAACTCATGACCATAGGTGAAAAAGTATATCTGGAACGCTGCTCAGTATGCCACCAACCAAATGGAATGGGTCTGCCCGCCGTATTCCCTGCTATCAATGGAAGTCCTATCGCTACAGGTGATATTTCTCTCCACATTGACACCATCGTTAATGGGCGCTCCGGCACTGCTATGCAAGCATTTGCTCTTCAACTCACCGATCAAGAAATCGCTGCCGTTATCACTTACCAACGTAATGCTTGGGACAACAAAACCGGTGACGTGATTCAGGCTTCCGATATCAATGCATTTAAGAATCCAGCTGAAGCAGATAAAAAATCGGAGGAAGAGCAATGAAAACTTCTATAGAAAGCAACAACATCGGCTCGACAATCGAATCAGAATTGGTGGCGTCAGATACCGCATCCTCCCATGACGATCATCATGCGCCTAGCGGTTGGACCAGGTGGGTGTTTTCAACCAACCACAAAGACATAGGTACGCTCTATCTTATTTTTAGCCTAACCATGTTCTTCATTGGTGGTGCGATGGCAATGGTGATCCGTGCAGAACTTTTTCAGCCGGGGTTACAACTTGTCGAGCCAAACTTCTTCAATCAGATGACGACGGTGCATGGACTGATCATGGTATTTGGTGCCGTCATGCCGGCTTTTACTGGCTTAGCCAATTGGATGATCCCAATGATGATCGGTGCGCCAGATATGGCGCTACCTCGCATGAATAATCTCAGTTTTTGGATATTACCTTTCGCATTCTTAATCTTGCTGGCATCGCTTTTTACTGAAGGCGGCGGTCCGAATTTTGGTTGGACATTTTACGCACCACTTTCTACCACTTATAGCCCTGATAGCACCGCATTATTTGTTTTCTCGGTTCATATTATGGGTATTAGTTCTATCATGGGCGCGATCAACGTTATCGTCACCATTTTCAATATGCGCGCGCCGGGCATGACACTAATGAAAATGCCGATGTTTGTGTGGACATGGTTGATAACGGCCTTCCTACTCATTGCCGTTATGCCCGTGCTAGCGGGTGCGGTAACCATGGTATTAACCGATAAGTACTTTGGCACTAGCTTCTTTGATGCTGCTGGGGGTGGTGACCCTGTCATGTTCCAACATATTTTCTGGTTCTTTGGTCATCCAGAAGTGTACATAATGATTCTACCTTCTTTTGGCATTGTTTCCGCCATTGTTCCCGCTTTCTCTGGTAAAAAATTGTTTGGCTATAACTCCATGGTCTACGCGACCGTTAGCATCGCATTGATGTCATTTTTAGTGTGGGCGCACCATATGTTCACCACGGGTATGCCCGTGTTTGCTGAACTATTTTTTATGTATTGCACTATGTTGATTTCGGTGCCCACCGGTGTGAAAGTATTCAACTGGGTAGCCACCATGTGGCGTGGCTCGCTTACCTTTGAAACCCCTATGTTGTTTGCTATCGCATTCATTGTTCTGTTCACCATCGGCGGATTTTCTGGGTTGATGTTGGCCATTGTTCCGGCAGATTTCCAGTATCACGACACCTATTTTGTGGTCGCCCATTTTCACTATGTTCTGGTTTCTGGTGCTGTATTCTCCATCATGGCAGCGGCCTATTATTGGTTACCAAAATGGACCGGAAATATGTACAACCAACGCCTTAGTCTATGGCATTTTTGGACATCGCTTATCTCGGTAAACATTCTGTTCTTCCCGATGCATTTCCTTGGTCTTGCCGGTATGCCACGCCGAATACCCGACTACGCTATCCAATTTGCCGACGTGAATCAGATTGTTTCCATCGGAGGATTCGCATTTGGTCTATCACAACTGCTATTTCTTTGGGTCGTCATTAAATGCATAAAAGGCGGAGAGAAAGCACCTGCAAAACCGTGGGAAAGAGCCGAAGGACTAGAATGGACTGTCCCTAGCCCTGCCCCTCATCATACGTTTGATCAACCACCAAAAATCGATTAGGTGCCGTCATGGGAATAGGTGAAAAAAAAGACAAGCAAAAAGCAAACAAAGCACTGACAGCCAAACTACTGTTTGCCGTCGTGGCGATGTTCGGTTTTGGATACGCGCTTGTGCCTCTTTATGATGTCATGTGTGATGCTTTAGGTATCAATGGCAAGACGAATAAAGTCGCGATAGATCAGCCCCATGGGATGGCTATTGACCTATCTCGAACTATTGACGTAGAGCTTATGGCTCACATACCGTCTGGTATGCTTTGGCAAATGAAACCAAAAGTTCGAACGCTCCAAGTTCACCCAGGACAGGTGATACAAACGGCGTATCTCGCCAAGAATTTGTCGCAACAAGATACGATTGTACAAGCGGTACCCTCGGTCTCTCCGGGCATAGCAGCTACACATTTTAACAAAATGGAGTGTTTCTGTTTTACTCGTCAACCACTTAAAGCAGGGGAAAGTACCGAGCTTGGGTTGGTATTCTATATCGAACCGGATATTCCCGATTCCATTCATACTCTTACACTTTCTTACACCGTATTCGACATAACCGACTCAGTAGAACAAGAGCCAAAAAGTGTCGCTATGCTCACTAACTCAACCGCGACACCAAGGAGATCAGAATGAGCGTAGAAGCCCCCCATTCACAACATCCTACTTACTATGTCCCAGCCCAAAGTCACTGGCCGATCATTGGCGCTATCGCACTATTTCTGATCGCGGTAGGTGCAGGGATAACCGTACAGTATAAAGGGACCGAGAGCCTTGGGTCTGTCATCGGTAAAGGCGTATTAACCATCGGCTTCTTGGTTCTATTGTATATGTTTGCGGGATGGTTCAAGAGCGTGATCACCGAATCTCTTTCTGGCTTGTATTCAGATCAGATCGATCGTTCATTCAAACAAGGCATGAGTTGGTTTATTTTCTCAGAAATTATGTTTTTTGGTGCTTTTTTTGGTGCCTTATTTTACGCGAGGATGGTAGCCGTGCCTTGGTTAGCGGGTGCAGATAACAATGCGATGACTCACGAAATTTTGTGGCCCGCATTTGAGGCCCTTTGGCCCTTAACCAGTACACCTTCGGGCCAGTCAGTCGAAGCCATGCCGTGGCAAGGAATTCCACTTAAAAATACGATAATCTTGTTGCTCTCTTCAATCACATTGCACTTCGCTCATGTCAGTTTGGAAAAAGGCCGCCGCACAGCATTGGTTTTCTGGTTAGAGATAACCATCGTGTTAGCGGGGTTGTTTCTGTTCTTCCAAATCGAAGAATACATCCATGCCTACCAAGAACTCGGACTTACATTGCAATCTGGTATTTATGGCAACACCTTCTTTATGCTTACCGGATTTCACGGCCTGCACGTCTTATTGGGGTCCATCTTTCTGATAATTCTGCTTTGTAGAATTGCGTATGACCATTTTACACCTCGAAACCATTTTGCATTTCAAGCCGGAAGTTGGTATTGGCATTTTGTTGACGTGATCTGGCTCTGCCTGTTTGTATTCGTTTATGTGCTATAGAAACGGTTTGATTCACGAATACAACGCATTTTAATAATCAATAAGGACGAACATTGGGCTCTATTAAACCTGAGCTCAAAGCAATAATAAGTAATATAACGACACCTACTGATACCATAAGTCGGCGGCCTAAAAATTGACTCATGGAAGGGTTTTTCTCACCATCAGAAGGTGATGATTTCACCATATAATAAAGGGCTATCGCCAAGTTGCCGATGATGAAAAGTAACATGAATATCAGTGCTGTTTTGAAAGCAAAAACCATAGCATCTCCTATTGCTGTGTTATCCCACTCGGTTTCGAATTGGGTTGCAGCACTGTTAACTGTGGTTGTATTTTTTCTATTGGTCAACTTAGGATTATGGCAATTAAGTCGAGGCGAGGCGAAACAGCTGCTTGAACAACAGTTAGAAACGAGAGCAATACAAACTCATATCCCCCTTAGTGAATTGACCGATTATTCGGTTCCTGTCACTGGACTAAAAGTATCCGCAGCCTTCAATACCAGCGATAACCCTTTAATCTATCTTGATAATCAAACCCATAACGGTCAAGCCGGTTATTTGGTGTATCAAATTGTTAAACCTCATAACCATAACGATCACCTGTTGATCGAGCTCGGATTCATACCAACAGGGTATGATCGTTCAGTACTCCCTGTTACCCCAAAAACGTTACAACAAGAGCGTTTAACAGGTCGGCTGTATGCTCGAAGCTTAAATAAGCTCAGCTCAGACCTGATGCCCGAAACTATCAAACATCTTAGAATTCAAAATTTGAACTTCAAACAACTTGAAACCAAACTTATGGTTTCTTTATTACCTTTCGCTCTGCAACCCGATCAAGTAGAAGACTGGCCTCTCCCTCAACCATGGAAACCGATACCCATGGCTTCATCTAAACACTTCGCTTATTCAGTACAGTGGTTTGCGATGGCAACCGTTTGGTTACTGCTCATGTTAACCATTTTCTATAAAAAATTACGAGCCATTAACAGGGATATATCATGACCATCTCACTAGAAGAAAACCCCACCAATAGCCGAACCAAAGGCCGAATCGTTTTGGTTTCTCTTATTCTCATGTTCATGATTCCAGCCATCGCGGCTAAATTAATATTGACTCAACATTGGTACCAGTCAGGTGTCACAAACAAAGGCGTCCTGATCGAACCAAGACTCACTTATTCAATGCTTAAGATAGAGATACCCGTAAGCAAAATTTGGCACATGGGAATCGTCGTCCCTGCTGAGTGTGATGAGCTATGTAAACAACAGGTTTATTTACTCAACCAAAGCTATATCGCACTAGGAAAATACCAACCTAGAGTTAAAGCCGTCCTTTATGTCACCGAAAATAGTGACCTTAATAGTTTATCCAGTCTAAGTGACTTATTTACAACCATTAAAGTGACCGAAAACTTTATGGACTACGTCGATTCATCAGAGTATTTGTTAGTCGACCCTCTCGGGCAATTAGTTATGAAATACCCTCGACAGTCATTAGAAAACGAACTTTTTAAGCAGCATAAAGAACTACTTACTGATTTTCGTAAGTTATTAAAACTTTCTAGAGTCGGATAAGGATACCGAAATGCAGAACGAACCGCGGGTTTTATTATTGGTATTAAAGCTGAGTATTATATTGACTCTGTGTGTCATCGTTTTGGGTGCCTATACTCGTCTTTCCGACGCAGGATTGGGCTGTCCGGACTGGCCGGGGTGTTATGGCCACCTTAGTGTACCTACTTCCACGACTGAGATAGCAAAAGCGAATCAACTCTACCCTCATCTTGACGTTGTCGAGAGTAAAGCATGGCCAGAAATGATTCACCGCTACTTCGCTGGCTCTCTCGGCTTACTTGTTTTTGCTGTCACGTGGATTTCACTGCGACACAACCGTGTCGGCTTCTTACTTCCAATCTCGCTATCGATAGTCGTTATAGCACAAGCATTACTCGGCATGTGGACCGTTACCCTTAAACTCATGCCTATCGTGGTGTTAGCCCATCTGTTTGGTGGTTTTACATTACTCAGTTTGCTGGTGCTTCTGTACACCAAAATACGTCTACGTAACGTTGCACCAACACAAATTAACGAACCGTTACAAGGTGCTATAAAACCACTCGCACTGATCACCTTGTTTTCAGTCATCGGTCAGATATTTTTGGGTGGCTGGACATCAGCCAATTATGCCGCGCTAATGTGCACCAGTCTTCCGATTTGCCAAGGCGAATGGACGCAATATCTTAATTTTAAAACGGCGTTTACACTCATCCAATCTGGCCATGATAATTATGAATTTGGCGTATTAGATTACGCGAGCCGTATGACCATACATATCAGCCACCGCATTGGCGCGATTGTCGTCGCCATCGTTGTATTGCTATTTCATTGGCAGGTAAAGCGGAGCGCTGATCCATTTCTTCGCCATCAATCACATTGGCTCCTCTTTTTGTTACTGATTCAAATAACATTAGGGATCAGTAACGTTTTACTTCAATTACCATTACCTATCGCTGTTCTGCATAATCTTTGCGGTGCACTGATTCTCATTACCACAGTCAGAATCAACTACGTTATTTACGTACACAGTAAGAATCACAACATTGCAACTTCTCACTCTATCGAATCGCACATTAGGGGGACTCATGAATAAAACACTTGTCGCAAGCAGTACGACTGAATTTGAACAACCAAAATGGCGTCTTTATCTCTCGCTCACCAAACCAAAAGTGGTCGCACTTATGTTACTTACTGCGGTTGTAGGTATGTGTTTAGCCGTGCCCACTTCGTTACCCGTACAGCAAAGCCTACTGGGTCTACTGGGTATTGGCGCGATGGCGGGCTCTGCTGCCGCATTTAACCACCTAATCGATAGAAGAATCGATGCTTTGATGATGAGGACTCAAAAAAGACCACTCCCATCGGGAAATATCAACGCTTATGAAGTTTCGCTTTTTGCTTCTGCACTAGGGGTCATTGGATTTGCCGTGCTCTATATAGGTGTTAACGCATTAACTGCATTTCTCACCTTGGTGAGTCTGCTCGGTTACGCTGTGGTTTACACCATGTACCTAAAAAGAGCCACGCCACAAAATATTGTCATAGCAGGTATTGCAGGTGCGATGCCTCCTCTATTAGGTTGGACCTCTGTCACGGGAGAACTCCATGCTAATGCGTGGTTATTGGTGATGATTATTTTTGTTTGGACCCCACCTCATTTCTGGGCACTCGCGATCCATCGAAAAGATGAGTATGCCAAAGCTGATATCCCTATGCTCCCCGTTACCCATGGAGTGGAATACACAAAAACAAGTATTTTGCTTTACACCATTTTACTATTTTTGGTTTGCTTATTACCGGTTCTTGTCGGCATGAGTGGAATGATATATTTGTCGATTGCAACGATATTAAGCAGCGGGTTTATCTTCCATGCATGGCAGCTTAAATATAACTGTAAAGACAGCACAGCAATGGATACTTTTAAGTTTTCTATTTATCACTTAATGCTTCTATTTGTTGCTCTTTTGGTTGATCACTACCTAAATTTGTAAAATAACTCGTTTTTATGAGCATTTTTTGTCGAACAAATCGCATTAAATTGTCTTATTAATGAGACAGATACAATTTTACAGTGTAAATAGTGATGGCGATGCAAATCTATTTACTAATAAACCCTATCGGATCAATAAGATCAGAGCTACACTAAATTCGAGTTAAAAAAAGATGACATTACATAACAGGAGTGTGCATGAATAACAAATTACTAATAGCAGTCGGTATGGGTTCTCTTCTTTTACTAGGAGGCTGTGCCTCTGGACCCGATGAAGAAACAACCAGTCAACTTGCCGCGCTATCTTCACAAGTAGATGAGTTAAGCAGTGAAGTTTCTTCGCTTAAATCAAGTCAATCAGCTGCTGAAATGAAAGCAGGTAAAGCGACTGATGCAGCTATGTCAGCTCAAGATGAAGCAGCTAGAGCAAACGAGCGAATCGATAATATCGCTCAGTCTTATACGAAGTAGTTTTCAAATACTAAGTAGTGATAGACAGCTTTACTAAATAGTAACAAAACAACGCTAAGCCCTAACCTTTGTTAGGGCTTTTTTTGATCTACGGTATGCAGTCAGTATTCGTCAAATTAATTATGTGATTAAAATTAATTCGGTTTATCGAATCGATCGCCACATGCGAGTGCGAACACTTTTCGTTTGGCCTATCTATTAGTGGTACTGGTATAAATACCTAGTATCTCAATTGAATTAACGCGAATAGTGTAATACATTCGCTCTGTCTCTAATTCATTAGGTTTAAAAGCATAATTTGGCAAAATTCTATGTCGTTTGGCAAGGCCGTAAAACGGGCATTTTTACTGATTGGGCAATGTGTAAAGCCCAAGTTGAAAAATTCCCTGGGGCTCGTTATAAATCATTTCCTACTCGCATTGAGGCTGAAGAGGCATTTGGTCAATCAGCGAATACCGGCGTAATATCCAAATCACCCGCCGTTAAGTCCGGATACGGAAGCAAATCTATCGCGGGCACTAAAAAACCAAAAGCCTCAGCTTTAACCGATGAACACATTAACGCCATGCCTTATGAAGTTAAGATTTTTACCGATGGTGCTTGCGAGCCAAACCCTGGTGAAGCAGGATCAGGTATTGCTATCTATCATTCCAACAAGCTTACTGAGCTATGGTTTGGAATCTACCAAGCGGAAGGGACCAATAACACGGCAGAGCTGAATGCTCTTCATCAGAGCTTATTGATCAGTCAAGCCTATCTGAATAACAACAAAACCGTTGGTATTTATAGCGATTCTAGTTACTCAATCCAGTGCTTAACCACATGGGCGAAAGGGTGGGCAAAGAATGGATGGGTTAGGAAAGGGGGCGAGATCAAAAATATCGAGCTCATTAAAGAGATGTTTGCTTTATACCAAACCCTTGAGAGTAAAATAGCGATCCACCACGTCAATGGCCACATTGGTGTAGAAGGCAATGAACTCGCCGACAGAATGTCTATTTTAGCTATCGAAACGAAACAAGATAAGCTGAGCTTATACACTGAAGCGTTAGATATTGACGCTATTCTTAAAAAACGCCGCGGGTAAATCAACGCTAAATAAATCGATATATAATGTTGCTGATATCAACAGTAATTATACATGCTAAGCAGTAAGGAAAGACCCAGAATGAGTAACCTCACTCAAGAACAAGAACACGCTATTACTCTTTTTAAAGGTAACCTTCATCTTCCTGATGGCGGCTTCCATCGCCTTATCCTTGCGCTTTGCATAGAATTTCAGTTGCCGTTTCAGAAGGTAAGAGCGGTATTGAAAGAATCACAGGTCTTTGTAGAACACAAAATCATTAATGAGTTTGAAAGTGTTGATGAGAACACATTAACCAAAGCAAACTGGCTAAGCATTATCAAACAAACGTTGTCATCTTTGTCAAAGGATAACAAGCCGATTATGGAAAGCCTCGTTAATAACCTGCACTACATAAAGGCAGTAGACAATGCGAATAAGCCAATAGGGAGTGAATACGATCGTGAGATGATTATTGCGGATCTATCTCAAGCGTATGAAACGGAAGTATACAAGACCCTATCCGCTATGCTTTACACCTCGGATTTATATTGGTTATTATCCAACGAGTTAATCGAAATGGATGACGTTCGCTGCCAACCATTTCAAGACTACCCTCAACATATCGAGGCAATAATGCACCTGACTACACTTCTTCAACGCGTCGCTTCACTTTCCTTAACGATCAAATAGATCGCAACATACCCAACTCGAACCTAATCAGATTCGAGTTGGTCAAATTCGCTTCTCTTATTATCGAACCAAACCTTCATCGCTTCAGGGTCTGACATCAATTGTTGAATTCTAGCCATCGCTTGCAAGTGCTGAGCATCTTGTTGTTGAAACATCACCATTCCATGCTGTTTGCTTAGCTCGACCAACTCTTCAAAAGTATTGGCACTAAATACTTCATCACAAGCACCACCGAGTTGTTTACACGTCATCGTCTTCATTACTTCATCCTCTTCAGGGCTAAGTTTGCCTGTTGCATGTCGGTTAATTGTAGTTCAAATACCAGTGACATTATCGCTATGCACACTTCTCTACATTCATTTTATACCGCAAAAAATGACGGCATTATCAAAAACAAGATCTACGCACCTAATCACCTAACCCAAAGCAATATTTGTCGTTATACTCATAGAATAATAATATGTGATTGGCTAGAAAAGAGACCTTCATTTGGGCTTTATTAAAAAATACAAAACCATCATCAGTATGTTGCTTGTGTGGTCGATTTTGATTGCTGGCTCACTTAGCTGGAATATTATCGCTGCGAGAGAAAACATCATAAGCCGGGCCTATAGCGAGGCAAAAACGTCTATCAATAAAGACATCACATTTCGTTTATGGGGGTCGTCTCATGGCGGCGTCTATGTGCCTGTCTCAGACAAACAACAACCAATTAAGTGGTTAAGCCATATCCCAAACAGGGACGTTAATCTACCTGATGGTACGATGCTCACCCTAGTGAACCCTGCCGCAATGCTTCGTCAGCTATCTGAACAGTATGCCGAGTTATTTGGTATACAAGGGAGAATTACATCCTTAAAGCCAATCAACAACGTCAATGCGCCCGATCCTTGGGAAGCTCAACAGTTGATCGCATTTGAACAGGGTGTCATATCAGAAAGTTGGGATACAGCAATTGTTGACGGAGTGCCTACCCTTCGCTACCTGAGAGCCATGAACGTTGAAGAAGGTTGCTTGAAATGCCATGCCTCACAAGGCTATCGACTTGGTGATACCAGAGGTGGTATCGGCGTAAGTTTACCACTTACCGAACACTATCAATTAGTTGAGCGATCCATCAACAATCTGTCAGCTAGCCATTCTATCCTTTGGGTTTTAGGCGGGTTGGGTATCTTCTTATACTCAAATATATCGTCTTCTCAGATCAGAGAACGTCAACAAAGAGACATAGAAAGAGAGGAGTCAGCCGAGGTTCTAGGCCTTTATGCTAATGCCTTTTCCAGCAGTGGTGAAGCCATGTTAATCATTGACGAGAACCAAAACATCATCAATGCAAATCGTGCGTTTTTAAAACACAGTGGTTATTCAATTGGGGACGTTATTTCCAGAAACTGGGCAATATTGCACGCCGATAATACGCCAAGTTCGACCTATCTTGAGATGACGAATACGTTAGAAGACAAAGGATTTTGGCAAGGTGAAGCCTACGGCCGGAAGAAAGATGGCAGTGTATTTCCTAAATGGCTTTCAATTTCCAAAATACAAAAGGAAAGCAGTGATTCATCCTTTTATATCAGTACCTACAGCGATATTAGTGAACGAAAAGAAGCAGAAAAGAAAATTGCCCATCTTGCTCATTTCGACATTTTAACCGACCTGCACAATCGCTACAGCTTAGAAGAGAGGCTAGAACGGGTACTGGAGCAAGCTCAAAAATATCACTACAAAGCGGCGATGTTGTTCATTGATCTTGACCGATTTAAGACGATTAACGACTCACTTGGTCACGCATTTGGCGACAAACTGATCATAGAAGTGGCGCACGAACTTTCCAAAATAAAGCGAGATCAAGATACCCTTGCAAGGATCGGGGGTGATGAATTTGTACTGATTCTCCCTCAAGTAACTGATGCTTCAGATGTTGCTCTTGTTGCTCAACGGATCCAAGAGAAACTAAACAAGCTCTATCACATTAGTAATCGTGATGTGGAGACCTCTGCCAGTATTGGTATCTGTTTATATCCAGATGATGGTACGACGACGGTCGAACTGATGAAAAATGCCGATATCGCCATGTATCAGGCAAAACTAAAGGGGCGAAATAACTACCAATTTTTTACCACCGCTTTGTCCCAAGCAGCGGATGAAAGGCTGAAACTAGAGAACCAAATGCGGGTTGCAATGGAGTTGGGTCAATTCGAAATCTACTTTCAACCTATCGTGGACACAAACTCTCTGTCTATCGTTAGTGCAGAAGCACTTATCCGCTGGAAGCATCCAGAGCACGGGTTCTATCCACCCGACAAATTTATACCCATCGCAGAGGACACTGGATTCATTCACACCCTTGGCGATTGGATATTAGACGAAGCTTGCCATTCATTCTCTCAAATAAAACAGCGTGGTTGTGGCTTAAAGAAAATATCCATCAACCTTTCAGTTAACCAACTGCAATCCACTAAACTGATCGACAAAGTAAACAAGGCAATGAAAAAATATGGCATTTCAGTCGGTGAACTAGAATTTGAAATCACTGAGACAGCCGCAATGCAAGATCCAGACTTTGCCGTTTCACAACTTACCGCTCTCAGTAATCTAGGTATCTCATTGGCTATAGATGATTTTGGCACAGGTTATTCATCGCTGAGTTATCTGAAAAAACTACCTATCCAAACCCTTAAGGTAGATAGGACATTTGTTAGCGATATAGGAAAGGATACCAATAATGAAGAGATCTGTATTACAACGATTTCCTTAGCT
>Ga0316197_10001899_pt1 | contig 14875 bp, 19 predicted proteins | sample OudBiesiAoxic_MG_FD_204939 | JGI IMG/M metagenome (GOLD analysis project Ga0316197, IMG submission 204939) | Coastal sediment microbial communities from Oude Bieten Haven, Netherlands - site A oxic | ecosystem: Environmental > Aquatic > Marine > Coastal > Sediment | place: Netherlands...
ATGCTCGTCGCCGGCGACGGGGCGCTGGATGCTGTCGATGTGCTGCTCGCATCGGGGTCCGACGTGAGCCTTCAGGACGATCAAGGTGACAGCGCCTACTGCCACGCTCGGAACAGCGAACGTCGGCTCACCGAGGTCCTCGCGACCGCCTCGGCGGAAACGGCCGAGGCCGTCCGTGAGCTCCGCGATCGCGCCCACCGATGTGCAGAACGGCTCGCTGCGTTCGAAACCGGATAGTTGATCGGTTCGCCCTCACTCGCCCACAAATGAGCCGTCAGGGGCGACGATGAAATCCGTGGACAGAGGGCTAAATGCCCGCCACCCGCCGTCGTCAACCGCAATCATCACTCTCAGGTTCCCGGGCTGGTGAGGATCATCCCAGAAGGCTTGCACCTCAACTTGGTACTGGACACCGGACGCCGCCACAACCTCGCGTGCGTCTGATTCGTGCAGGAATCGAGCCACGAGTGCGCTGTAGGGCTCACTGCGCAGCTCTGCGTACACGCCGTCGAGGACCCTCTTTGCTTCCTCGTTGTCCACCTGACCGATTGTGCCATAAGTATCTGCGCCCCAGTTGCTCACCGCACCTCGAGGCTCTTGACCGCTCGAACCGACACCAAGCGGTATTCTTTCGCGAGGTATCGGCAGATGGTGACGCACTAGTACGTTCGCTGATCGGAGTAGCGGTGAACCCCAACGTAGATGCCTACATCAAGCGGTCGGAGAAATGGCCGGAAGAGATGACCGACTTGCGGCCGACTCTGCTGGGCTGTGGGTTGACCGAAGAGATCAAATGGGGCAAGCCCTGCTATGGCCATGAGGGCAAGAACATCGTCATCCTCCAGGAGATGAACGAGTTCCTCGCCCTTATGTTCTTCAAAGGTGCCTTGTTGAACGATCCAGATGGCGTTCTCGAGGACCAGGGACCGAACTCACGATCGGCTCGCCGCATGCGGTTCGCCTCAGTGCAGGATGTGGAGCGGCTGACCGACACCGTCAAGGCGTACATCGACGAGGCCATCGAGGTCGAGGCGGCTGGCCTGGAAGTAGGCCCGGCTCCCGAGCTCGTCCTTGTTGAGGAGCTCCAGAATCGCCTCGACCAAGACCCGGCACTCGCGGCTGCGTTCGAGTCCCTGACCCCGGGTCGGCAGCGGGAGTACAACCTGCACTTCTCAGACGCCAAGCAGACCAAGACGCGCGAAGCGCGAGTCGAGAAGTATGCCCAGAAGATCCTGTACGGCAAGGGCTTCCGCGACCGGTGATCCTCGGCCCGCCCAACGTTGCCTGGGCGGATATCGCTCGCTCGATGCGGCTGAACGGGGCAGAATGGTTTTGAGGAGGCGTCATGGCCACGACCACCAATTCACCCGGCGTCGGGGTTCTTGCTGCTCTCGAAGGCGCCGGCTTAGTTGCCTGGAATCTGGTCGCGACCCCGTTCGTAGGACGCAAGCGCCTGCACTGGGGTACACAGGAGACGGAGGCGACCGATCCACTTCCCGGCGACGAACTCGTTCCGGACCCGAAGTGGTCCTACACCCTCGGCATCGACATCGCAGCGCCGCCGGAAGCGGTCTGGCCATGGATCGCTCAAATCGGGCAGCGGCGCGCTGGCTTCTACACCTACCAGACGCTGGAGAACATGGTCGGGTGCAAGATCAGCAACACCACCGAGATCCTCCCCGAGTATCAGCATCCGGAGGTCGGCGATGAGGTCTACCTGCATCCGACGGCACCGCCGCTACGGATCGAAATCGCGGAACCGCCGCACACGCTGGTTCTCTTCGGCTCCCCAGCCGATGTCGCTGCCGAGGAGAGCTGGGGGATCTCCACGTGGCAGTTTGCCGTCCTGCCCGGATCAGCCGGGAAGAGTCGGCTCCTCACCCGAGGCCGCAGCGACTACTCCCCCGGGTGGGCAACGAGGCTCGCTTTTGGGCGCTTTCCCATCGAATCCATCACATTCGTGATGAGCCGCAAGATGCTGCTGGAGATCAAACGCCTGGCCGAAGCGGGGCACTAGCTACCAGGGTGCGACAGACACTCCGTTCGGTGTTCGAGCAGCCCTTGGGCGAACTCGAGAGGATTTCGTTCAGTGCGATCTACCGCGATGCGGGTTGCCGATTTCGTCGATCTCGGACACGAGCGACACGCGGCGACCTTCCTGGGTCGATTTCGTGACGCTCATCCGACTGACTCGGGCGGAGATTCTCCACCGTCCCGCACGTCACCGCAGTGGCTCACGAGGACCGCGAGATCTGCCTGATTCGGGCCGAACAGATCACGACGGAAGACATCGCTGGGGCAATCAGTGAAGGACTCCCCCACAAGCACGATGTGTCGTGACGCGGTTGACTGTGTCGCCGGCGGGCGGGAGGTCGTTCGCCGGGATCGAGTCAACCCGCAAGGATGGCAGTGAAGGGCCTTCTCAGGGTATTGGCAGGGGAATCACCCATAGGCGCGCCTGCGCGCAGGTCGCATCATCGTCGCATGGATTCCACTGAGGAACCACAACTCCGCACCAAGCTCGTCTTCTGGCTCCTGCTCAGCGTGCTTTCGGTGGCCCTGGCAGAGGTCACCGTGGCGTCGGCGCCTCTTGCCTTCGTCAACCCGGTCGAAGCTGCCTTCTTGCTCACGTTCTACGGCAGCCACCTGCTCGTGTTCGCCTGGTTGGCCTTCCGCTGCGGCTGGCCCTCGTTAGCGGCCCTCTGGTTCGCGGGCGTGCTCTTTGGGTTGTACGAGTTCTACATCACGAAGGTGCTGTGGTCTCCACCCTGGGGCGACACCATCTCGATTGGCCATGTCGACATCATTTCGTTGATCGTGCTGGCCTTCTTCTGGCACCCGTTCATGGCGTTCATCTTTCCACTCGCCGTCGCCGAGACTGGCGGAACCAAGAGCCGGTGGGTGGCAGATCAGTTGCCAACGCGAGTAGCCGGCCTGGTGCGGAATCGCCGGAGTTGGCTGTTTGTTCTCGGGATGGGCGCGGTCATCCACGGCCTGCTGACTGGTTCTCCCGGAGTGGCCATCGTCTCCATGGGCTCGGCTCTTGCAGCGGTGGGCCTGGCCATGTTGTGGTGGCGGCACGGCGATCGGCAGCAGCGATGGACACTTCGATCCTTGCTGCCGAATGATCGGCAAGGGCGCTGGATGGCGGTGCTGCTGGCGGCCCAATACGTCGTGTTCATCCCAACGTGGGCGCCGGAACGAATGCCACCGTTCGCGGGACATGTTGTCGTGTGGATGTTCTACGCCACCTTTGCCCTGCTGCTGTGGTCAGCGCTCCGCCAGTCCCCCAGGACCGAGCTACGAGACCAGCCGGCGGGACCGATTGGACGCGTGACGATCGCGACGATCGCCGGCCTGCTCGCCATTTCGGCGCTCGCGTCGCTCGGCCCCACCGAGATTGGCTCCGTCTTCGTCTGGCTGGTAGCAACCATCGTCGGAATGGGCATGCTCACCACGTCCATACGACATGTACTCCGGGACAAACGCTCCGCCCCCAGCCGATAGGCGCTGTGGGCGTGCGGTTGCTGGTCGCGCGTCGCGCCGGGTGACATAATCACCCGGTGAAAGACGAGAGAGCTCCAGTGTGGCTGCGGCCCGTCCACCGTTGGTTCTTCTTCTGGGAGGACTTGGTTCTTCCGGTGTATCGGGTTGTTGCCGTTGCTATTGGGGCAGCGATCACGGCGGCGGTCGTGGTGCTCGGTGCGAGGGTGAGGTGGCTGGTGGCTGCCCCGCTGGTAACGGCTGGGTGGATCGCTCTCGGCGTCGTCCAAGAACACGACCAGCGTGTGCTCCTCGATGGCGAGTTTCTGGACCTTCTTCGGGAACATGCCGATCCGGTACTGGCTCGAACCGGGTTCACGTTCAGAGTAGTGCTTACGGACCGTGCCGAGCGCGGCCCGACCGGTCTGACACGTTCCTGTACGAAGCCGCCGACCCGGAAGGGAACGGGTGCGTCGACGTGTGGATCCGCCGCGATCGCTCCAACGGGCAGATGAAAGTATCGGTAGACGGCCACAACCTGGAAGAACTTGTTGCCTCGCATGGCGACCCACAGTTGCCAGCGCGAGTCACTCGAGCAAAGGAACCGGCGGGCGACGTGGCTGCGCTCCTGACTGCGTTCGATCTCGTCCTCGCCTAGCTGCGCACGTCGTCCCTTCTCAGATGGCTCGCATCCGATTGCCGCGTGCGTTGTGCTCGACTTCCGCCAGACCAAGCGCTTCGAGCACTGGAGGCACGTAGTTCCCGAAACGTCCTCGCAGGCCCTTCTTCAGGCCATACCAACCTCCGACGGGGTTGTCCTCGGAACGCGCCCACGCCTCTACGGAGCCCTCGGCGGCAGGCTTCTGCTCGTCTGCATTGCCCAGTGGCATCCAGTCGCCGTAGGCCTCCAACATCTGGTGGAGATCCTCGATCGCGCTGAGGCGGTAGCGCAACTCCGTCGTGCCGACCAGACACACCAGGGCCGGTGGATCGGCGGTCTCGTCCCGGTAGATCTGATACTGCGACCTGAGCGACGGCGTCTGCAAGGTCCAAGGGTCATCGGGAATCCCCGACCCGGTGAAATCTGCAGCTGGCATGGACGGACCTCCCGTGCGAATTGGTAACCTTCGCGTTACCGTAACAGAAATGTTACCGTACCAGGTTGGATCATATCGAAAGGCACCAGGCGATGACGACCTACGCAGCACGGGAGACGATCAATGCTCCTGTAGAAACCATCCGGAAGCTCCTCACCGACGCTTCGAGCTACCCGGAGTGGAACCCCACGATCGTATCCTTGGACGGCACGATTGCCCTCGGGGAGAAGATCACGCTCGTGTCGACCGTCAACCCCAAGCGGAGCTTCACCCTGAAGATCACCTCGCTCGACGCGCCGCGGCGAATGGTCTGGGCCGATGGAATGCCGCTGGGGCTCTTCAAGGGTGTACGAACGTATCTCCTTGAACCCCGAGGAGACGGAGCGACCGACTTCTCGATGGAAGAGGTCTTCAGCGGGATCCTCGAACCGATGATCTCGAAGTCAATTCCCGACATGTCCGATTCCTTGCAGCAATTCGCCGCAGGCCTGAAACGAGAAGCGGAGCGGAGTCGTGACTGAACCAGCGGCCATCGAGCGGGACCCATTTAGTGCTCTCGGAGACAGGAACCGCCGCACCATCGTGGCGATGCTGCGCGACGGTGAGAGGTCGGTGCAAGAGATTGCCGATGTCCTCCCAATCAGCCGTCCGGCGGTTTCGAGGCACCTCCGCCTCCTCAAGGAGGCCGGTTTGGTGACCGAGCGGTCTGAAGGCAATCGCCACATGTGCCGGCTCGATGAGACTGGGCTCGACTCCATTCTGGCGGACCTCGAGGAGCTCTGGGGTGTCGCCGCCGCCCGGAACCGAATGGCGGTTGAGAATACCGCCGAGCGGGAGGCGCACTAGTGGAGCCCCTCGTCGTGGAGTTCGCCGTGGCCGTCTCGCCTGAGCATGCCTTCGACATATGGGCGAATCGGCCGGCGTTGTGGTGGCCAAGGACCCACACCGTGAGCAAGGCGGATGACCTCGAGATCATCATGGAGGGACACCCGGGTGGACGAATCTACGAGCGAACAACCTGCGGGACCGAACACGTCTGGGGCGAGGTCACGCCATGGGAGCCACCCCATCGGTTGTCGTACGCCTGGCACCTCTTCTTCGACCCCTCCGAGGCGACACTCGTTGAGGTGACGTTCACCTCAACCGAGACGGGGACCGACGTCCGGATCGAACAGAGCGGATGGGACCGGCTTGGCGCCGACGGTCCGAGCCGGCGCACCAACACCGGCCACACGTGGGCCGCACTCACCCCGCTCTATGTCGACGCATGTTTGGTGAAGTAGGCCGAGCGCCCGCACGGCCAGAAGAGTGTGTGTAGTCGTCTCCGTTGACAGCGACACCCTCGCCGGTACCGTGCCAAGCACTGGTAGACCGAGGTGGATCAGCGGAGGACGAGAATGCGCATTGCACCATTGAGAAGAACGTGCGTCGGCCAGAGTTCGGTGGTCGTACGATGAAGACGAGTATCCAGGTCGCCAACTTCACCTGGCCGGGCGGTGATCCGGCTATCGGGCCGGCGTTGCGAACCATCGGAGAAGCAGCCGACGCCGGCGGGTTTGACACGCTGTGGGTGATGGACCACTTCTTCCAGCTGGAGCCGATGATCGGTCCCGCGGACAATGCCATGCTCGAGGCCTACTCCGCCCTCGCCTACCTCGCAGGAATCACCGAGCGGATCAGGCTCGGCACCCTTGTGACCGGCGTCAACTATCGCCATCCCGGATACCTCGCGAAGACCGTCACCACCCTTGACGTCCTCTCCGGCGGCCGGGCCTGGCTGGGCATCGGCGCAGGCTGGTATGAACGCGAAGCGCTCGGACTCGGCCTCCCATATCCCCCATTGGCCGAGCGGTTCGAGCAGCTCGAAGAAACGCTCCAGATCATCTTGCGGATGTGGGATGGTGACCGCTCCCCGATCAACGGTGAGCTCTTCACGCTGGCTGAGCCGATCAACAGCCCGCAGGCGCTCACCAAGCCGCACCCACCGATTCTGATTGGCGGCTCTGGGGAGAAGAAGACGCTGAGAATGGTCGCCCAGTATGCAGACGCGTGCAACTTGTTCGTTTTCGGCGGCACCGAAGGGCTCAGTCACAAGCTGGATGTGCTCAGAGCCCACTGTGAGCGTCTCGGGCGGGACTACGAGGAGATCTCCAAGACGGTCGGAGGGTTCTTCTACACCGGGCAACCGGCGTCTGAGATCATCGACCAGATCCGGCCTATGGCCGAACTCGGATTCGACCATGTCATCTTCAACGTGTTCGACGACTACCAAGGCACACCGGTGGAACGCCTCGGTACAGAAGTGGTTCCTGCGCTGGCCGAGATGTGACTATCACCAGTGACCTCGACAGTCACACCATGTGCGATGTCACGACGGTCGGGCGGATATCCGGACGGCCGTATCGGATCGAGATCTGGTTCGCTCACCACAACGGCACTGCGTACCTGCTCTCAGGTGGCGGCGACCGCTCCGACTGGGTTCGCAACCTCATCGCGAACCCGGCCGTCACCGTCGATGTTGCGGGCGTGAGCCTCACGGGAAGCGGCCGCGTCGTGGAAGCCGGCACAGGCGAAGATCGTTTGGCCCGCGACCTTGTTTTCGCCAAGTACACACCGACCTACGGCGGTGACCTCACCGAATGGCGAGACACCGCACTCCCCGTTGCCATCGACCTGCAGGGTTGAGCAACCAGACGGATGGGCACTCGCCTAGCCTCGCCCGTCGATCACCTAGGTTCGGGGGATGTCCACCGTGCTCCTCGTGGCGATGGCCTCGGCGAGCGGACGCATGAGCCGCTCCAGCGTTGCAGCGTCGGGAATGGAGCCATCTGCAGGGGTCCACGTAACGAAGAGGCTGTCCTGTTTTCCCGCTGCGTCGGTGGTGCGCATCGTCAATGGTGACAGCCAATTGCTCCCCACGATGACCTCCCAATCTCCGATTTGCTCGGAAGGCGCGGTGCCTTGCTCGACGGCCAGGTCCCATATTGCGCTTCCGGGGTTCACACCGATCGTCGTGAAGTTCTCACCGTCACCAACGGCCTCGCTGATGTTGCAGAGGAATCCGAACGTCTCGTACGCCACGGCGTCGTAGGCCCCGCTGCCCTCAACGGTGGCGTCGGTCGAGGACAACAGACCGAAGGTCACGAGGTCATCCAGCGAGATCGCACCATTCAACGGCTGACCGCCCGCGCAGAGATCGGCCAGAATCACGCCATTTCCATTGGACGTGCTCACGCCGGAATCGTCAGGAGGCGCGTCGGCGCCGTCGGTCGAGGTCGTGGTGGAAGCTGCCGTGGTTGTCGTTTCGGGCGACTCATCGGCCGGTGTCCCCTGCTCCGGGGCTGACGTTGTGCTGCTGGTGGTGGCAGCATCGCTGCTACTGCACGACACAAGTAGAAGAGCGACGCTCGCGGCAAGAATGAACAAACGGACCATCGGTGGTTCCCCCCTGGGATTGAGACAGGCTCTGAACCCTACGCGCGGGTTCCGGGCGGCGAGGCCGTTTTCTTCAGGGCTTCGCAGTGGACCCAGTCACGCCAGATCATCCCCGGCTGGTATGGAGTCGGCGCCGGGCTCGAGGCCATGCGCCGGGACGGGAGGTGGGAGGTGGTCGAGGAGATGTTCGACCATTTCCTCTTCCTCCAGACGTTCATCTCGAACGTGGAGATGACGCTCGCCAAGACCGATCTGGACGTTGCGTCACGATACGTCCAGCGGTTGGTCGACCCGGCCCACCATCACTTGTTCGGCCGCATACGGGACGAGTACGCACGGACCATCACCGAGGTTGAGCGATTGACCGGGACCGGCATTCTCGACCGGCTTCCCGTCCTCAAGCGAACGTTGGCCGTTCGGGACTACTACCTCGATCCGCTCAACCTCCTGCAAGTGACACTCCTGGCCCGGCGACGTGAGGGAGAACCCGACCCCACACTGGAGCGGGCATTGCTGCTCACCGTGAACGGAATCGCCGCCGGGATGCGCAATACGGGGTGAGTTCGTTCGCGCTTTGATGGCTTCCCACAGGAACGTTGACCTGCTGGAGTTCGCCGCCCTAGGCGTCGGCGGCCTCGTCTCCGGCGGTGACGAAGTCGATCAGCTGCTCAACTGCTCTGACAAGTGGCGTTTCGACGTCGCGATACGAGTCGACGGCGTCCAGGACGATTCCCCAGAAGTACCCGGATGGCACCTCGAGGTTGAGGCGCTTGATCACACCTTCCTTCCACGCCTCGCCAGGAGGAACATCAGGCCACGAGGCGATGCCGATCGTCGCAGGTTTGATGGCTGCCCAGATATCGACGTAGGGGTGGCCGCGAATCAGCACGTTGCTGTCTCGGACAGTATCGGCGATACGCGATTCCTTCGACTTCGCAACAAGATGATCAAGGAGCACCCCGAGTCGGCGAGTGGAACTCGGAGCGAAGCCGGCGACGGCGTTCACCAGTTCGTCGGCTCCGTGCAAGGGTTCGACGACAACAGCGGCGTCCCTGAGGTCATCGCCCCAGATCTTCTCGATCAGCTCTGCGTCGTGGACACCTTCAACCCAGATCCGACTTGCCCTGGCGATCGGTGCCCGCAACACCCCGGCTTCGATCGAACCCGAAGGTGTGAAGCGGGGCTTCGCTCGCGGGGACGCCGCAGGCTCCCGCATGCTGACGCGAGTTCCGTTGTGCATGAACGCGCCATCGTGTGCCGGGAATGTTTGCTGTTCGCCCCACGTGTCCGTGAGCACGACGTCACCGCCTTGGGTGAATTCAGCAACCGTGCCGGTGAACCTGGACCCGGTATGGGTCAACGTCATACCAACACGGACTTCCAGCACGCGGTACTCGCGCTTGTTGAACTCGGCGAGGATGTCGGATTCAGCCCAACGATCTTGCTTGACCATGGCGGGGCAGCGTAGCTCCCGGTGCCCGTCTCTCCGCGGACGTCTCGGTCAACGAACGAGCCGAACCGCGCCGGGTTCTTGCATGATACGCGGCAGGCTCCTGCGGACGTGTCGTACTGGGACGTTGCCTCGTCGGCTCGGCTCGACCGGCTTCACGCCAATGGGGCGGCAGCAAACGGAACGCTGAAACGATCACACCACACCAACACGAACCGATGCTCGTCTGGGTCGAATTCCGTCGGCAGCGCGTAGTTCTGTCCGCCGACGTTGCCCTTGATCTTCCCGAGGTCGACGTAGTCGGCCGGCGTGCCGCCCTGGTAGTCGGCTGCCGGCAAGACCCAGACATAGAGATCGGGTCCGTTCTGGATATCGGTGTCATCCTCGAAGCGCAAGACGTACGTGCCGTCCTGTTCGTACACCGCCGCGGTGCCTTCGGCCGAGTGGTCGATGCCGTAGAACGCGCCGGTGGTAACTAGCACCGGCACAGCGGGCGTTGTGGTTGTGGTGGTCGGAGGCGTAGTCGTCGTGCTCTCCTCCGCCGGCTGTGTGGTCTCCGTCGCAGCGGTGGTCGAGGTCGTCGTTTCGGGTGGAGCAGCTTGTTCAGTGGTTGTCGTGAACGCATCCGCAAGCGACTCATCGACCGCGTCATCGACGAACAGTTTGTCGGGCCGGAACGCCAGGAACGCCAAAACGGCCAGGGCGATACCGACTCCGATGATGGGCCAGCGGAAGCGCTTCAGGGTCTCCACGTTGTATGTCCTCTCTGGGTATCAAAGAACTCAATGGCGACCTTACGACCCTCTGTTCCAGATCGAGGGTGTGTTCAGCGATTGTTCACAATCGCTCCGAGTGTGCTTTCGGTGTGCGGTAGCCTCACGTCGTCATGAACGAGTTCATTCTCACACTCAAATGCGCCGACGCCCGCGGCATCGTTGCAAGTTTCGCAACCGGTTTGCTCGAACTGGACGCGAACATCATCGCGAACAAGCAGTTCACGGACCATGCGACGAACACGTTCGTCATGCGCACCGTGTTCGAGGACGATCTCGATGATCCGCGTCAGGTCATCGACCACCTCGAATCGCGCGTTCAGGAGTTCAACGGCGAACTACGGGTGAGGAGAGTTGACGATCGGCCCCGCGTCATGATCTTGGTGTCGAAATACGACCACTGCCTCCTCGACCTGCTTATGCGCCATCACTCAGGAGAGCTCGAAGCCGACATCCCGATCGTTGTGTCGAATCACGAGGATTTGCGCGACATCGTCGAACGCGAGGGCATCGAATTCCACCACATCCCCGTATCCCCTGAGAGAAGACCCCAAGCCGATGCGGAGCTCCTCGGCCTCATCGAGGGCCATCGGATCGATCTGGTCGTTCTGGCTCGCTACATGCAGATCCTGAGCCCCGAAGTCTGCGAACGGCTCGCCGGACGGATTATCAACATTCACCATTCTTTTCTCCCCGGCTTCAAGGGCGGTCGGCCCTATCACCAAGCGTGGGAACGCGGGGTGAAGCTCATCGGTGCGACCGCGCACTATGTGACGGCCGACCTCGACGAGGGTCCGATCATCACGCAGGATGTGACCCCAGTGAACCACGCGGACACACCGGGGTCGATGGTGACGGCCGGTCGAGACATTGAGCGTTTGGTGCTGTCGCGGGCCGTCCGGGCTCACGTCGAGGAACGTGTCTTCCTCATCGGGCACCGCACGGTTGTGTTCTCCTAGGAGGAGGTTTCCGCCGCTGATGCGATGTCGGCCAGGTCCTGTTCGAAGGCTCTGCGAGTTGCGTTCACAAACAAGCGTCCGATCGTCGCCGACATGACCTTCGCCATGGTCCCGGTTGGGTTGCCGGAAAACGACATCAACAGCACACTTCCCCCATCGCCGTCCGGTTCGACACTCTGGGTTGTTCGATACTCGGCTCCGTGGGAATTGGCTTCGACCACATAGGAGTGCCCGGGATCGAGCTCGGTCACCCACATGTCCTCGGTCGCGGTGCGTCCGAACAGCGTGCGTGTCTCACGCCACTTCGTCCCAACGTCGAAGCCGCTGCCCTCATCGAGGCGCTCGACGTGCTCGATGCCGCTGATCGCGTCCGGGAATCCCTCGAGGTTGGTCATGATCGACCACACTTCGTCAACGGGTGCATTGATCGTTTTCGAACATGAGATCTCCACGTGAACCTCCCCGGTCGCCGAACGGCAAGACTATCCGACCAACACGTCCGTGGCCTGAGAGCTTTGTCGAGCACATTCGGCGAAGGTCACCAGCGCGATCGCGCCTCCTCCGCGAAGCCGAGCAGGTCATTGACCGCGATCGAGGAACCGGCGCCGTTGGGAAGCCGGCCTGACCAGCGGCCAAACACTTGATGTACCTCGTTCATAAGGACGCCAAAGTTGAGTCTGGTGTGCCGATCGTGAACGGGGGCGAGCGTCACGTCGAGGGTTCGGTCGGCGTTCTGGACACGCCACGGATCCAGTGGGTTGTCCCAGTCGTAGGTCCACTGGAGGTCCTCACCAATCTTGACGAGTCTCCCGCTGATGATGACGCCGTTCTCGGTGAAGCCGGTGCCGTCAGTCCATTTCCCTCCAACCTGGAGGCCGACGAGTTGGCCGGTCGCTGCGTAGCCGGAGCCGCCTCCCCAATTCCAGGTCGTCTGGTACGGCCACCTGCCCCGGCCGATGTCGAGTATTCCCCACGCCTCACCGGCAGATCCACCGACCTCGATTGTTCGACCTTCAACGATGACCGAGCCGATGGCGGGTCGTGCCTGGTGTTTCGACGTGAACTGGAACTGCGTCGGCGACCACGGAATCACAACATTGAGCGAATCGTGCCCCTCCGGTTCGGCGACCGTCACCGAGAGGCTCCCCGACCCGCCGTGTTTCTCCGTCCAATGGGCGATGAGCTCCGTGGAGTTGTCGCCGTAGACGATCGACACGCCGAGGTTGCGGCTGTTGAAGTCGAGCCGGCCGGTGGCGGGATCGTCTGGGAGGTCGACGCCGCTGCCGAGTGGAATCGTGATCGACCGGCCCCCCGAGCGGTGAGTGTCGGGTTCGATCCAGTCGAGGGTGACCAATCCGGCGTAGTCGATGTCGGCCACCGTGATCGCAACGATGATGTGTTCGGCCTGGATAGCCCAGTAGTCCCACCGTTTGGTTCTGCCCCACTTGCCGGCGAGGTTGGCCCGGTGAAGGATGCGCCTCGACCATCCTTTGGCGGACGGGTTCAACGATGCCCCATCCTCAACACAGAGATCAACCGGGTCCAGGATCTCATGTTCGGTGGTGGTCATGGCGACCAGTCAACCACGTTGGAAGGCTGCGGCGTCCCACCGTCAAGAGTTGAGAGCGTCGACCTCAGCTTGGGCCGCCGCAGCGAGCTCGTTCCGATCGATGCGCATCGTCTCCAAGGTTCGGGCGATGGTTCCGTACTCCATCTGAGACGCCACAAGAACGATGTACGCGCCCGAAAGCTGTGACTTGTCCCGTTTGACCAGCTTGACGACCTCCGGGAACACTTCCCTGGCGGACGGCGCGCTGCGATAGACAACGGCCGGCCGGTCTGGCGGCGGGGGAATCAGGTCGTCGATGCCCGCCCCGGGCTCGTCGACGCCGACGGAACGCAGCGCCTGCTCATGCTGAGCGACGACGGCTGCTCGATACTGGTCAGGGTCGGCGCCGACGCGCTCGAAGACTCGGCGTGCAGAGCCTTCCTGGAAGTCGAGCGCCACCAGGATCAGGTGTTCCGCACCTGGTTCCTTCTCCCCCATCGCAGCGGCTTCCGCCTCGGCTGCCGGGAAGAGCGATTGCATAAACCGAATGTCGTACATCCTGCTGCGTTTCACGAATCATCCTCTCGATCGGACCGAGCTCGAATTCGGTGGGCGTGCCGCTTGTGGGCGGCCTGACGTGTCACACCAAGCGCCTGCGCTATCTGGGACCAGGACCATCCCTGATCGACCGCACACTGGACGGTCGCCAGTTCGAGCCGATCCGCCAGGCGGCGCAGGGATACCACGGCGGCGAGGGCCTCGGCGGGGTCCTCGGGGCTTGGGATGCTGCGGAGATCGTCCATGTCGTCAACCGTAGTTGACATCCTTCATGTCGTCAACCGCAGTTGACAGCATGCCTTCTCCGTCCTCGAGGCCGCCCGGCCGGACGGCTCTACTCCTCTGGAGGATGGGCGGTCGCCCGGTCGGCGTACCGGATGTCGGGCAGTTGGGTCGAGAGGAGGAAGCCGAGGAAGACGAACGCAACCGCAACGAAGCCGGTCGTCTGGGCTGCGGAGGCAAACGCCTCAGATACGGCAGCAACGACCGCTTCCGATCCCGGCTGTTCGGCGAGCGCCGGGAGAACCTGGCCTGCCGAACCGGCCACGGCTTCGACGATGCCCTCTTGCGCCACAGGAGGCAATTCCGGAATCATGGCCAGGTTGTCCGCCGTGCCGCTCCGAAGTCCGGCGGATAGAACCGTTCCGAGGAGCGCAATCCCCACTGCGGCCCCCACCTGGCGAAAGGTCGACTGCATGCCGGATGCCTGCCCGGACTCTCGGGGTGGAACCTCCGAGAGGATCACACTGGTGAGTTGTGCGCTCGCGAGCCCAACGCCGACCCCGTAGACGAACAACGGCAGGATGAACGTCCAGCCACTTCGGTCGGGAGCGATGAGGAGCGCCACCGAAGCGATCGCAACCGCCTCGAGCCCCATACCGGTGCTGACCACCCGGCGGGGCCCGATCTTCGTGGCGATCATCCCCGCGGTTGGGCCGCCGACAAACGCCCCGATCGCCAAAGCCAGGAGCAGCAGCCCGGTCTTGAAGGCGGAATAGCCAAAGACGGCTTGGAGGAAGAGCGGCAGCACGAAGATCAGGCCGAATTCTCCGAGGCTCAGGATCGCAGCCGCCGAGTTGCCGAGTGAGAACGACTTGAACTTGAACAGCGAGAGGTCGAACAGCACGGCCTTGCCGGCTTCCGATCGGAAGTGCTCGTTCACGACGAAGCTGACCAGCAAGACCAGGCCGACCACGAACGTCACGACCACCGGCGAGATCCAGTTCTCGGGCCAGGTGAATGGGCCGGCGCTGAAGGTGTCGATCTGGTTGAAGAAACCCAGTCGCGGCCCTTCGATCAGGGCGAACACCACCCCGGCCATACCGAGGCCGGACAGGAAGATGCCGGGGATGTCGAACCCGCGCTGCAACTCGGTGTCACGCGTCTCCTTCACCCAGAGGAACGCGCCCACGAGGGCAGCCGCTCCAATGGGGACGTTGATGTAGAACGCCCACCGCCACGAGTGCTCCGTCGTCAGCCATCCGCCGAGGAGTGGGCCGAGCGCCGCCATCCCGCCGATGACCGAACCCCACACGCCGAATGCGATTCCGCGTTCCTTCCCCTGGAACGTG
>Ga0316197_10001900_pt1 | contig 14875 bp, 13 predicted proteins | sample OudBiesiAoxic_MG_FD_204939 | JGI IMG/M metagenome (GOLD analysis project Ga0316197, IMG submission 204939) | Coastal sediment microbial communities from Oude Bieten Haven, Netherlands - site A oxic | ecosystem: Environmental > Aquatic > Marine > Coastal > Sediment | place: Netherlands...
CAGCTCGTGCAGCAGCATTTCCTGCGGCAGGAGGAATCTGCCTGCCGATCGGTTGAACTCGGTGAATTCCCAGGATTTGAGGAAGATCATCTGCAGATCGTCGACAACAGACCCCTCGAGCCCCACTCCAAGATCGAACCACCAGTTCTCGAGATCGTAGTAGTCGTCGGAAAAATTGCGCCCACTGAGGATCGCTTTCCGTCCATCCGCAATAAACAACTTATCGTGCATGCGCCCGTCATAAAGGGCCGTCAAACCCCATGTGGAACGGTTAAAGCCCCGCACCCGCGCACCGGTTTTTTCGAGCGACGCGAACATTCTAGTGAATGCAAACAGCGCCGAGGCATCCACCAGCACCCTGAGGTCCAGATCGATGGCTTCGCCCTTTTGCTGTTTGAGAGAACCAGTCAAGATGTCCCGGAACACTTTGCCTGAGGTGTCGTTGTGCCAGGAGAAGGTACTGATAAAGATATGGTGCTGAGCGTTCTGGCTCAGGTCGACACGCGCCTGCCAGGCGTCTCTCGGGTCAGCGAGCAGCTCGATCGAGTTGTCGAAGGTCCACCGGGCACGCCCCACCCGGGTCACCAGCTCCTGCAGCGACTCTTCGTCACCTGCTTGCACTATTCCGCTGCCTGCAACCAGCAGAAGAACACTCGCGACCACTCGCTGAAACACCCGCCCCCCAATCATGCGGGAGGCAATGTAGCAGATTCCGGCCGCCCCGCCATCCACCCAGATGCAAAATACAAGATGCAAGACGCAAGATAAATAACGGGTGTGAGTCCGAAGGTGCAGGACAGCGGAAAATCCGAAATCCGAAATCCGAAATCCGAAATCGGATTTCCGGAATATAATCCGCGTAGCGCAGTACAGGAATGTGAGATCAAGGGGGGGGACACGATGGAAGACGCCACAGATCGTCCGAGCTACGAACCCGACCTGGCGGAGCCGCCGACTCCGTCGACCAAACAGAAATACAGTGCGATGCAGCGCCTCTGGATGATGTTCACTTCACCGGGCGACGTGTTTTCGGACATCGGAGTCAAACCGACCTGGGTCCTGATCATGGTCACTCTTGTAGTTCTCGGCGTCGCCTACCAGGCGATCGTCATACCCCACGTGGATATCGAGCAAACTGTCCGCGCCCGCTTTGCCGAGCAAGATCGTGATGTCAGCGAGACACAGGTTGAAACTGCAGTCAAGGTAACCGAAATTATTGCCAGGCTCAGTCCGATAGTCATCCCGATCGTGGGGCTGATCATCGCGGCCCTGTTCTTCTTCCTGATGTTGAAGATGGTAGGGTCAGAAGCTGATTTTACGCAAACCCTGTCGACATCGTTGCACGGATACTGGCCTCCCACGCTTGTACAGCTCGTGTTAACGGCCATCCTGGTTCAGAGGATAGACAAGGTACAACCAGGGCAGTTGGAACGCGTCGTCAAGGCCAACCTCGGCGCCTTTCTTTCACCCGACATACCCGCGTGGATGATGGCGGCCGCGAGCACATTGAGTGTCTTCAACATTTGGGCGATCGTCCTGTTGATCATCGGCTTCACAACCGTTGGGAAGCTATCTCGCGGGAAGGCCACAGCTGTGGTCCTGGTTCCGTGGGCCGCATGGGTTGTGTTCAAGGCCGCTCTGGCCGCCGTGTTCTCATAAGAAAAATCCGAAAAAGCGGCTCCCGTGTCGGGTTCGGAGACAAAAAGTGAAAATGAAGAAACCCCTGATAGCGATTGGTGTGCTCGTGGTGCTCGTCCTGGTGATCTGGGCCAGCCTTCGGGATTCCGGCCCACGCGGCACCGAGGTCGAGGTGCAGGCTGTGGAGCTGCGAACCGTCTCCTCGCGGGTCAAGGCGACCGGAGAGATCACACCGGAGACGCGAGTCGATATTTCGGCCAAAGTCGTCGGCGAGATCATCGACCTGCCAGTGGTCGAGGGCCAGGAGATTCGCAGCGGCCAGCTTCTGCTCGAGATCGAGAGCGACCTGTACGAGGCGGCCCGCAACCAGGCGCGAGCGGCCGTCCGCCAGGCTGAGGTTTCGGTCCGACGGCAGGAGGTGCAGCTCGCCGATGCGCGCCGCAACATGCGACGCACCAAGGAGCTGATTGCCGACGGCCTGGTCAGCCAGGAGGCACTCGACACCGCGCAGCTCGCTCTCGATACGGCGATGGTCGAGGTCGAGGCGCAACGGCACGGTGTCGACCAATACCAGTCGGCGCTCCAGCGCGCGGAGGACGACCTCGCGAGGACGACGATTCGCTCGCCAATGGACGGAACCGTCATTCAGCTCAACGCCGAGCAGGGCGAGACGGTGGTGCCGGGCTCCACCAACCTGCCGGGTTCGGTGATCATGACAGTCGCCGACATGTCGGTGCTGCTCGCTGAGGTCGAGGTGAGCGAAGTCGACGTGGTCAACGTGGCTCTCGGTCAGGAGGCCGAGGTCAAGGTCGACGCCCTCGGCACCGAGCCCCAGAAGGGTCACGTCGTGGAAATCGCCACCTCGGGGCGCAGGGACCCGACCCAGGGTACGATTCGTTTCAGGGTCAAGGTCGCACTCGACGACCCCGACCCCTCGCTGCGACCGGCGATGACCGCCAAGGTCGACATTCTTACCGCAACAAGCAACGATGCGATGACTGCCCCGATCCAGGCGGTCGTCAAGCGGACCCTCGATGACCAGGGAGAAGAGGTCAAAGGCACCGCGGCCAAGGGAATCGAGGAGTCGGAAGTGGTCTACGTCATAGCCGACGGCGAGGCCGCCGCTCGAGTTGTCGAGACCGGTATTTCGGATGAGCTCTACGTCGAGATCATCGACGGGCTAACCGACGGCCAGGAGGTCATCATCGGTCCCTACCGGACGCTTAAAAACATGCACTCCGGCGATGCGGTGAAGATTGAAGAGAAGAAGGACGACCAGGAAGAGGAAGAAGAGGACTCCGGAGGCGTCGAGGTGCGCGTCGACTGATGCTGATTTCGATCTCGAACCTGCGCAAGATCTACCAGATGGGGGAGGCGGAGGTGCGCGCGCTCGACGGCGTCGACCTCGAAGTCGAGGCCGGTGAATATGTCGCGATCATGGGGCCGTCTGGCTCTGGAAAATCCACTCTGATGAATCTGATCGGCTGCCTCGACACCCCGACATCGGGCGAATACATCCTCAACGGCAAGCGGGTTTCGGACCTCGACGACACCGAGCTCGCCACAATCCGCAATCACGAGATCGGCTTCGTCTTCCAGACCTTCAATCTGCTGTCCCGGGCGACAGCGCTGTCAAATGTCGAGCTGCCGCTCATCTACGCCCGTATTTCGGCCCGCGAACGACATCGCCGGGCGAGGGAGGCGCTCGAAAAGGTGGGTCTGGGTGATCGCGCCAAGCACCAGCCCAACGAGCTCTCCGGCGGCCAACGCCAGCGGGTGGCGCTGGCGCGCGCACTCGTCAACCAGCCATCGATCCTGCTCGCCGACGAGCCAACCGGGAACCTCGACTCACGGACCTCGGCCGAAATGATGGAGCTCTTCAAAGAGCTCAATTCGGCCGGCAACACCATGATTGTGGTCACGCACGAAGAGGACATAGCCGCCCACGCGCGACGGGTCGTTCGTCTGCTCGACGGCAAAATTGTGGCCGACGAGAAGGTCGGGGAATCGAAGGTGTTCTCATGATCTGGGACAACCTCCTCATCGCCCTTCAGGCCATCCGGGCCAACAAGATGCGATCCCTGCTGACGATGCTCGGAATCATCATCGGCGTCGCGGCGGTGATTGCCGTCGTGTCGATCGTGCAGGGCCTCAATCACGTCATCGCCACCGAGTTCGAAGGCGTCGGCGTCACCTACATCATGGTTGTCCCGCGCCAAGACCAGCAGGACCCCGAGCTCGCCGGACGCGAGGTCGTTCTGACCTACGAAGACGGGTTGGCGATCATGGAGCGCGCCACCGGCATCAAGCACTTCAACCCGATCTTCTTTCGCGGCGAATCGACGAAGGCCGGCAGCCGCCAGTATTCGACGATGCTGCTCGGAGTTGGCCCATACCATCAGGAGGTTTCAAATCACTGGGTCGATCGGGGGCGGTTCTTCTCCGACCTCGATCTTCAGCGATCCGCGAGAGTGTGCATGGTCGGCCAGGAGGTCATCGACGAGCTCGAGCTCGAGGAGCCGATCCTCGGCACGGACCTGATCGTCGGCTCCTCCGCCTTCACCATCGTCGGCATCATGGAGTATCAAGGCGAGATGCTGGGCCAGAACCAGGACGACTTCGTCCTCATCCCCATCACCACCGCCCGCGACATCTACGGGGTCGAGGCCTTCAAACAGCTGCGCCTCGATTTCCAGGCGGAAAGCCCTGAGACCGTCGACCAGGCCAGGGACCAGATGCGGGAGATCCTGCGCGAAAGGCATCGGTTGCCCGAAGGGATGAGGAATGACTTCCGGATCCTGCTCCAGGAGGAGCTCCTCGATACCATCGGCGGAGTTCTCGGAACCATCACTTCAGTGGTCGCCGGCGTGGTCAGCATCGCCCTCTTGGTCGGCGGCATCGGCATCATGAACATCATGCTGGTATCGGTGACCGAACGGACGCGCGAGATCGGCGTCCGCAAGGCGGTCGGCGCCCGCAAGTCTGACATCCTGGTCCAGTTCCTCATCGAGGCGGTGACCATCTCCCTCTTCGGGGGTCTGCTCGGGGTGCTCGGCGGATGGGGCCTCGGTATCCTCGGCGCCAGCGCGATCCCGGGCTTTCCTCCGGCCCACGTTCCGTTGTGGGCGATTGCTCTCGGTTTCGGCTTCGCCGCGCTGGTCGGGATTTTCTTCGGGACCTATCCTGCGGCCAAAGCGGCAGCGCTGGATCCAATTGAGGCGTTACGGCACGAGTAGCCCAACCCGGGGAAATTTCGGATTTCGGATTTCGGATTTCGGATTTCGGATTTTGGATTTGATCCCCACCCACTCTCAGGACAAACGAGGCGAGGTGGATGGATGGAAATTCAGAATTCGGAACCCGCCGGCGACAGCGAATAGTGGCCGAGGCCGAGACGGAAGGTTGGGCTGCAGCCGGCCAATCGGCCACTCGCTGGTGACGGTGCGGCACGACGGCCGAAGGTCGTCAGTAACGGTCCGAGCGGAGGGATCCATTCGACTCGCTTCGCTCGCTCAGGACGAGCCTATGGGAATGGCAATCATCGCTCTCCAACTCAAATCCACAGATCCCTCGACTCGCTTCGCTCGCTCGGGATGAAAATGAGGTGGGCGCCCGCGCCGAGTGGGTGGGCGGAAAATACGAAATACGAAATCCGAAATCCGAAAATGGAATCGAGCGGGCAGGCATTGGGGAACGGAGACGGGTTGGGCGTTCTATTCTTTCAACGGTTCAATGGGCTGGGTATCAGCATCATCTTCGTTGGCGGTGTTGTTGTCGCCATCGATCCCGATCTCGGGCTCGGCTATCGGAGCCGGTCCGAGATACTGCGGTTGGACTTCCCACGGAAGATCGCCGAACACCAACCCAACAGGCTCCAGTAGGAGCTTCCGGTCCTTGCCGGGCTTGTAGTCCCATTTGGTGGCGTCGAGCGCGTCCGCGAGCGTGGACCGGCGTTTCTTTTCTTTGCCGCTCATTGATCGGAGTCCATTTCTTCGGACGAAGTGATTTCAGCCAGCAGATCGTGGTCCGCCGAACCTGGGGTCGCGATCAGGAGTTTGGTCAACCGGTCCTCTGTAGCGACCAGAAAAAGACACTCATCCCCAGGTTCTCGGCTGCAGTGGACCTCGCGGGCGGCCAACTGGCGCCCCGCAAGGTACGATAAGATCGCGGCGTGGAAGCCTGAGAGAATCGGGCATGCACCACCCGCTCCTGCAAAGATGCCGGGAAACGGACTCGTCTGGTGCCGGATGATGACGAGGCCGTTGTCGCGGTAGCTGAGGTCCGCTTCAAAGCTGCCGAGACCGAAGACGCCCACCGATGCGGATAGCAGCTCCAACGCCATCTGGGATTCCATCTCGCGCAGGGTCTTACGGTAGTCCCTCTGCACCACTTGCTCGAGACGCATGGCGTGGCGCAATCCCCATTTCTTGCCAAAGCGCTGGAGAAGCTCGTGATGACGGTGCATCAGGCTTCGCGCAAACAGGCCCTCGAACGCCCGCAGAAAATCTTCATTGGCAACCAGGAGGCGGTCGGCCTTCCCGTCGCGAAGTGAACCCGTCACGGGGTCTCGCTCGATCTCAGGTGACAGGGATCGACGCTGATCTCTGAGCCGGTTGATCGTCACGATGCAGCCGCGCCCCGATGGCTGCTTCACAACTGCGATGCGCAGCAGATACTCCTGGTGGCCGCAGCCGATCACCTCGCGGCCGATCACGACCCCCTCGAGCTCGCGTGCGCCCTTCTCGAGACGATCCGTCAACCGATCGGCGAGTAAGGCAATATCGGATGGCAAGATCTCGCTCAGGGTTTTTCCTGCGATGACTACCGGGTCGACGCGACCTACCCTGGGGCCATAGATCGACACCGCCTGCACCACCCCATCGTCGTCCAATACGAGACAACCGACCGGAACCGGCGAGGCCAGGATCCCGTCAGATTCGTGGGTATCCTCCTCGGCGCCATCTTCCGTCTCTGCGATGCCGAGGATCTTTGAAAAGCCTTTCTCATCAAGCTGATCGATCCACGGCGCCAGCAGTCGGGCAAGACGGTTCGAGCTGAAACGCCATGCCAACGCGCCGTCGAGTCGCTGGAAGATCGCCTTCACCCACAGCGAGACGCCTCTCACGAGCTGATCCTCTTCGATATCTTTGAGATAGGAATCTGACACTGTGATGGCGCCCTCGTCGGTCACATTGAATATGCCGAGAAGAGGATGCTGCCCCTCGAGTTCAGACCGAATCTCCTCAAACCGTTGCCGGATCAGGGTGGGATGCAGATGGTTGAGAGCGTATGAGCCGACAACGTTGAGGACAACCAGCGACATGTCGACGATCGCGTCATCGGGCTCCGACTCTGGTGCCGGCTCCTGTTCCGCCGTTGCCGGAATCGTCATACCGCTGGCGCTTTCCTCGTCGAAGCGTCGCATCGCCTCGAGGAGCAGGCTCGATGGTGGGATACTGAACCGTTCCTCCCTATCGAGGTCTCCGAAATCAGCCTCGAACGTGCCATTCGACCATAGGGAAATGGTGTACACCGCCTCCTTGCCTTGGCTTCCCCCTTCGACCTCGGCATCGATCACGAAACCGTCTCGCAGCCAAACGGTACCCTTCGAGCCGTCGTGCTGGAAGCTCACCGTTCCGGTGCGTCGCCCCGCTTCAGCAGTCTGCAACAGATCCGGAACAGACAACTGTCCCAGCGATCCGAAAAGCAGCTGATCAGAGCGATGTTTTGCGATTGCGAGCTTTGTCGTCAGCACGACCTCCTCACCGTCATACGGTGGGAAGACAACACTCAAAAGGCCCATCCTCAGGGCGCGACGTCGATCTTCTTTCTCCTCGTTTGCCACCACGACGAGCGGGATCTGCTCCATCAGTGGATTTGACTCAAATAGCGTGACCAGGATGGAGTCACCGGCGCCGCCACCACCAAGAGGCGTCAGGATGGCGTCCGGAATCGTGAATTGGCTTTTGGATGTGATGGACTCGGCGTCGTCGACCGTGGACATTGCAACCACTTGGTAGTCCGCGGCCTGCAGCCCGCCCCGCAGCTTGGCTGCAACGCTTAACTCGGGATGCACCACGTAAACGAGGTCGCCAGCCATCATCGTCCCCGTTGCCAAAGGCGGTAGGGTAGCCGGAAGGTCATACGAATACCCTCAGATCAACTTCGAAATCACCGGCCATCACAAACGCAGGGGTGCACGATTGCATTTCGCCAGCCGGTTCATTGCCCTCAGTCGAAAACGGCGGTTGAGGACGGAGCCTGAATCCACTGGCTTCAAGCCGAGTACAGGCATTGCCACCCATGATGTTGACACACTCACAAACCGCATCGATCGCGACTTCGCCATCTTCCTCAACCGGGATTCCGATGAAAATCTCTGCAATCATCGTCGCCAGTTGTGACGGCAGATCGAGCGCACAGTAAAGCTCCCCGTCACCGACGAGCTTCTGCGCGTAGCGTCTCCGGCCGCTCGCAAGTACTCCACCATCTGTCGACAGGGTGAGCAATTTGACCGGTCCATTGGTGAAGCGTTGAAGGTGGAAGACCGAAAGCTCGATGACCGTCTTCACGGTTTCAGGATCTTTGGAGGCACAAAAATCCGCTGCCAGCTGCTGATTCGCCTCGCGTTGCGACTCGTCAAATGCGGCCAGATGTTCTTCAACCTGATCGCAGGTCAGGTGCCCACTGTGAATCAACGCTGCTCCGATTCTCACCCACTGTGACCGCTGAATCCGAAGCAACTCGTCGAGCTTCTCACGACTGATCTTTCCGTATTCGAGGCAGAGTTCCTCAAGGCCGGCATCGGTGGTCCGGTAGCGGGTGAGAATCCCCTCCGCACATTGTGGATCGATACAACCATCGCGAACCGCCAAATCGACCACAGAGAGGTTCGTCTTGCGCTGCCGCTCGATCGCGCTGATCAGGGCCTCGCGGTTGACAGCGCCTTTGGAAAGCAAATATTGACCAAAAAACATCGAATCCTCAAGCTACCTGCGTCAGGTCACGCATGAAATCGATGAAATCATCTCTGGTGAACGGTTTCTGGAGAAAACTCCGCGCACCCGAGGTCAGGCACTCGTGGACCGCTTCTTCGGTTCCGAGCGAAGACACAATCACGACAAAGGCATCGGGGTCGATGGCGAGGATTCGCTCGAGGGTTTCCACACCCGACTGGCCGGGCATGATCAGATCTAACAGCACGATATCCGGTCGCTCCTGAGCAAAGCGCTCAACTGCCATGATGCCATCTCGCTCAGCGGCTATGACCTCAAACTCAGAGTCTTCCAGATAGGCCGCGATAATCGTCAAAATCGCGGCCGAATCATCGACCGTCATAACCCGCCATTTGGACATCCGCCCTACTTCAACCTTCGTCGCTCACTCCCGAAATCGCCGACATCGTTTGTTCGATCCAGTTCAGTTTCTCAGCGAGTACATTCCGTTCAATCGCCAATCCAGCTTCGATCATCAGCAGCTCGAGCCCATGGATCGAGGTGATTGGATGCCCTCCCGGCAGGTTGTCACCATAAAAGACAGCCGACACCGTGCCACTCACCACGATCGGGGTAACCACCACCTCCGGCGGCATCAAGCCGCCCAGCTGGTCCACTAGATAATTGTTCCACGGACATCTCTCAAGGTGACCATGAAATGTCGAGATTTTTTCAATGACGTCTGAAAAAACCGAATGGCCATCACCGGGAATATGGATCTTTCGCACCCGGCGATCGACCATTGGAGCCTGATCGTCACCCCGACCGATCCCAAACTGGCCGATCCCAGAGATGCCATCCTCAGAAACTCCAAAGAGCACACCGCGGTTCACGACTCCCGTTGCGTAGCGCAAGATCAGGAGCGTAACCTCGCCGACTGTCGCTCCAGGTCGGACCTGGATCTCGGCCATCAGTTTGCGCAGCTCAGAGAAATCTGACGGCCAGTCGGCGACCACGTAGGCCGGGTCGTTCCGTAAGACACTGTGGGCCGGTTCGACGATGTAATCCAACAAGTCACGAACGCTTCTGCCGGACCGATCTTCTATCTGGGAATCCTGTATCAGCCGAGGTACTGGTCTCACGGTGCCATCGCCACCAACAGCATCAACCTTGGCCAGGAGGTCGAGAATAAACGGATCGACGTTGATGAACTCGGTCAGCTTTGCCTCATCGTCGTGAAAGTTCTGTTCCGGGTCTTCATCACGGTTTTCGACTGACTTGAAGTTGAAGAACCCCGAGTCCCAACGGAGAAACTCGCGGGCAATGTCCTGAAGTTGGTCGCAGAGCACATCCTGCAGGGTTTCGTATGAAATCGCGCCCATTTCCACTAGGATCGCTCCCAGCTTCTTTCTCTCTTCGGAGAGGCGCTGAGTGGCCACGGCCGCGTTGAGGGTTTCCTGGCTGATCAGCTTTCGGTCGACCAGGAACTCACCCAAAGAGGGCGACGAGTAACCGTTGCTTGCGTGGAAGACCTTGCCATCGTTGAAGAGGAATAGCCCCGTCGTATCACCGCGACTGAGGGTCAGCCTACCCGACTTCCGAAACAGCGCGATGAGCTGGAAGAGCTCAGCAAGCCGTAGATCTTCGAGACGACCGACGAGTGCCATGACTCACTCCGATCCTGAAGGGTCTTTGGCGACGAGTGTTCCGCCCTTGCCTACCACGATCGACCCTCCATTTCCGATCCGTGGGGTTGGCTGTATTTGCTCTGAATCCCGGTCTTGACTTCCGCCCGTTCCCGGGTAAGCAGCCGCCCCCGCAATCGTATACGCAAGATTGATACCAGATTGAGACTCGGCGTTCACTACAACAGTATATCGACTTTTATCCCGTAACGGGACAAGCGTGCCGGGACGGGATGAAATTCGATTTCGGATTTCGGATTTCGGATTTGCTGTCGGCCTCCGGCCGACGCGTCGCACCGTCGCCTGCGGGCGGCTCATGGCCTCCTCCTTCAGACGAGGCCTGATCCGCCTCAGCAGCCGCCGGCGGGGTCGGATTTTCCACGCCTTCCCCATGGCCGGATTGTCCAGGGTGGGTGGGTAGCCTGCCGAATTCCGAATTCCGAATTCAGAATTCGCGGCCGAACTGTTCGCGTTCAATTGAGGCAGTTTACTGCTGTTCGGCCGCGATGAGGTCCATAGCGCGTTGGATTGGGATGTGAACGGTGCCTTCGGCCTCACTGACCCACCCATAGCTGTTGAGGAGCTCAAGCTGATTGGCATCGAGCTGCTGCAAGGCCTGGTACGGCTGCGACCAGATCTTTCTCTCGAGTTCGCTCTTTTCAGCGCCGTAGAAATACGCCTGCAGAACAACGATGATCACAAAAAGAAGAATTGCAGAGATGATGCCGACAATGGCAGACGCGGCGACGTTAGGGTCGTCATAACGCACGGGCAAACTCCGTTTGATTTCGGATTTCGGATTTAGGATTTCGGATTTTCCATCCGCCCTCCCTCACTTTCAGAGGGGCCTGGGATAATTCCGAATTCCGAATTCCGAATTCTGAATTCGTCTTATGCATTTTCGAACGCCAGGGATTCTTCGAGGCGGGGGTCCTTCTCGGCGATAACCGAGTGTCTGCTGAGGCGGAACAGCACCACAGCCGAGAACACTCCATTCATTCCCAGGAAGCACAGAACATCGAGCAGGCCGAAACGCGCCACGCCGGGGCTGAACTCGGGAATCACCAGCCAGTAGATATCAACCCAGCACATCAGAGCAACGTAGCCGCCAGTCAGTGCGAGCAACAGCGGTCGGCGCTTGATGAACCGCGAAACGAGCAAAAGAAACGGCACCACAAAGTGGCCGAAAATCAGTATCAGGCTCACCGTCGTCCACTCACCGGTCTGCCTTTTGAGGAACCACTCGGTCTCCTCCGGAAGATTGCCATACCAGATCAGCATGTACTGAGAAAACGCGATGTAGGCCCAAAATACGGTGAATCCAAAGAGCAGCTTGCCGAAGTCGTGGTAATGCTCGACAGTGACGGCGTTCTTCAGGACTCCCCGCGTCTGCATTCCGTACAGGATCTTTGGCATCACGGCCAGGAATGCGACCACCGACACGGCAAAGTAGTAGACCCCGAAGATCGTGCTGAACCAGTGGGGGTCGAGCGACATGAGCAGATCGAAAGCGGCAAAGTTGAGGCTGAGGGCGAAGAGCACCATCCCCGGAGCGCTGAATCTCTCCATCCGCAAGGTCAGTGCTGGATCTCCGTTCTTGTCCTGGGCAATCGAGGTGCGAAAAAGAAAGCTGGCCATCACGCCCCAAATCATGAAGTAGGCAATCAGGCGCACAACGAAGAACGTCGGATTGAGAAAGCCGAGCTTGCCGGCGAGCAGCGGATCGTGGGCCGCGGCCGCGGTGTCGGTCCAGTGGTAGAGATGATCCATCCCAAGGACGATCGGAATCGCGAGCACCGCCATCAGCCAGACGTTGCCGGCCAACGCCTCCGCAACCCGCCGCACGACCACGCTCCACCCGGCACGGGTGCAATGCTGGAGGAGGACAAAGAACAGCGCCCCGAGAGAAATGCTGAGAAAGAAGGCAAAGCTCACCAGATAGGTTTCGAGCAGGTGGTCCATGCCGCCTTCGCTGCCCCTGGCGAGCAGAAGCGAACCGCCGATGCCGATCGCTGCGAAAATGCCGCAGACGATCAACGCGGGCCGTAAGACCCCGTCCAGATGCCGGGTTTCGGTAGTGATGTCGAGTACGTTGCCCTGCATGGAATCCTCGCTATCGCAGTTGCGCCCTGATGTCGGGCGGGACATCGTCGACGGCGGCGTTCTGGCTCCTCTGCAGGGCCCTCACATAGGCGACGATGGCCCAGCGATCCTCGACCGGGATCTGAGGACCGTAAGCCGGCATGTTGCGGATGCCGTTCGAGATGGTGTTGAAGAGATGGCCAGCAGGTCGCTCGCGCAAGAGATCGGTATGGAAAGACGTGGGCGGCGTCCAGGTCCCCTCGAGCAGCTCGTCGGCTCGCTTGGCGACCATACCGTCGCCAAATCCTGCGAGCCCGTGACACGGCGAGCAAAACACGTCGTAGCGCTCTAGACCGTGTTGGAGAACGCCACGATTGACCTCGACCGGAATGGTCTCCACCCAGTCCTCGCCGACCTTGCCGCTCGTCATGGGCGGATCTCCGAGGGTTGCACCACGAGCCACCGTGCCGGCCACCGGGGGCCGCATGGCCCGACGGTCGGCGAACATCGGGTTGCGCGACTGGGCCTTGTACTTCGGCTGGTTGTCCATGTCCGGAACGATGTGGATTCGCGGCAGCGGCGACGTGGTAACGCGGGCACGCATGATCAGCGCCAGCGGCACCCACGACATCACCACCAGAATAGCCACGGTGTAGAGGAGCCAGCGAGGAAGCTTCATGACAGGTCCTCGATTTCTTCCACCGGCTGATCGGAAACGGACTCCAACAACTCACGGGTCTTCGCTGTATCGAAAAGCGGGTCCCGGGCTTCAATCGAGATGAAGAACCGGTCGTCGGTCACGCGCTTGAAAGACCGGCTGGAAAACAGGGGGTGCGAGAGCTGCGGCAGCCCGTTGAGAGCGAGCATGCCAACAAGTGCGCTGATCGCAGCGAAAAGGATCGTAGTCTCGAAAGCGACCGGAATGTTGGCCGGCAGGCTGAAGAGAGGCTTGCCACTGATCAGGAACGGGTAGTCGACGGCGTTGGTCCACCACTGGAGGAGGATGCCTGCCGCGGTCCCGGTGAGCCCGGCCAGAAACACGATGTACGGAAGTACCGTCTTCTTGACGCCCATCGCGGCGTCGAGACCATGGATCACGAATGGTGTGTGGGCATCCCACTTTTTGTAACCCGCGTCGCGGACCTTGGCGGCCGCCACTAGGAGCTCGTCCACCTTGTCGAAGGCCACCAGATAGCCGTAGAGCGCGGCGCCGTCTTTGAGAGTGGTGTTTTCGGTGCTCATCACACCACCTCCACGCCGGCAATATCGCCGTGATAATCACCGTGGCCCCGGTGCCCTGGTCGATCGAGGTGGGCCTGCGGCATCACGCCCTTGACCTCCGCCATTCCCACCATCGGCAGGAAACGAACGAAGAGCAGGAAGAGCGTGAAGAAGAGGCCGAAGCTGCCGACAAAGGTCAGTACGTCGATCGCGGTCGGTCGGTAGTAGCCCCAGCTGGTCGGCAGATAGTCGCGGCTGAGGGAGCTCACCACGATGACGAAACGCTCGAACCACATGCCGACATTGATCAGAATCGAGGCCACCCACAGAACGAGGGTTTTGTTGCGGAGCTTTCTGAACCAGAAAATCTGCGGCACGAGGACATTGCAGGTGACCATCGTCCAATACGCCCACGCGTATGGCCCAAAGGCCCGGTTGAGGAAAGTGAAGGCTTCATAGGTGTTGCCCGAGTACCAGGCGACGAAGAACTCGGTCGAGTAGGCAAGGCCGACCATCATCCCGGTCGCGAGCATGATCTTGGCCATGTTCTCGAGGTGGCGTGCGGTGATGATCTCCTCGAGACCGAAGAACTTGCGAGTCGGGATAATCAGCGTCACGACCATTGCGAAACCGGAGAAGATGGCGCCGGCCACGAAGTAGGGCGGGAAAATCGTCGTGTGCCAGCCGGGCATGATCGAGACCGCGAAGTCGAAGCTGACCACCGAGTGCACCGAAAGGACCAGCGGCGTGGCAAGCGACGCCAGCAGCAGGTATGCGAACTCGAACCGGTGCCAGTGACGGTTGGAGGAGCGCCAGCCGAGGCTGAGTACACCATAGATGTAGAAGCGGAGCTTTGTCGTGGCGCGATCGCGGATCGACGCCAGGTCGGGGATCATTCCCATGTACCAGAAGAGCAGCGAAACCGTGGCATAGGTCCCGACCGCAAACACATCCCAGAGGAGCGGCGAACGGAAGTTCGGCCACATCGACATCTGATTAGGAATTGGGAACAGCCAGTAGGCAAACCAAATGCGGCCGACGTGAATACCGGGGAATATCCCGGCGCATACGACCGCGAAGATCGTCATCGCCTCGGCAAAGCGGTTGATGCTGGTTCGCCAGCGTTGGCGCAGTAGGAAAAGAATAGCTGAGATCAAGGTCCCGGCATGCCCGATGCCGACCCAGAACACGAAGTTGACGATGGCGTAGCCCCAGCCAACCGGCACCTGGAGACCCCAGACGCCGATGCCGGTCGTCACCAGATAGCCGATGCAGGCGAAGAGAACCAGGGTCAAGCTGGAGGAAGCGGCAAAG
>Ga0316197_10001901_pt1 | contig 14875 bp, 13 predicted proteins | sample OudBiesiAoxic_MG_FD_204939 | JGI IMG/M metagenome (GOLD analysis project Ga0316197, IMG submission 204939) | Coastal sediment microbial communities from Oude Bieten Haven, Netherlands - site A oxic | ecosystem: Environmental > Aquatic > Marine > Coastal > Sediment | place: Netherlands...
ATTTCAGGAACATATGGACTCATATTAATTAAAAACTTGAACTATATTCCAATGGGTTCTCATGCCTATATGTGCATTTTTATAAGCGGCCATCGAAGTATAGCAATTTTGGATCAAAGTCATGTAAGCTTAATAAGTTAATCAAATGAATATTATCAAATATTTCGAGGATTAAATTTTGATCATGACAGCAAATTTGAGCAATAAGCGGGTCTTTTTCAAAGGCCTCGCTTAACGCGCCCAAGCATATTTTATTAATAAATAATCACTCTAATCCCGCTTTGTAAAGGGGTGATACTAAATCAGCGCTTAACGACCGCAGCACTTTTTATATTTTTTCCCACTACCGCAAGGACACGGGGCATTTCTCCCGATTTTTTTCTCTTTTCGTTTGACCGGTTGGCGCTTCGGTGGTTCCGCATCCCCACTACCTGAAAACATCAGATCCTGCTCCCGGGGCTTTTGCATGTCCTCAATTTCCCGAGGGGCGGCTACGGCAATTCGAAACAGAATGCCCAAGGTTTCCTCGTTTATCCGGTCCATCATGTCGGCAAACATCTCGTACCCTTCTTTTTTATATACGAGTAAGGGATTTTGCTGGGCATATCCCCTCAAGCCGATTCCTTCTTTAAGGTGGTCCATGGAAAGCAGGTGGTCTTTCCACATGCTGTCAATCGTCTGGAGCAGCACATAGCGTTCCAGATTCCTGATATCCGCCTCACCAATCTCTCTTTCCTTTTCACGGTAGGCTGTCAGGGCCGATTCGTTAATTAACCGAACCAATTCATCCCCATCCAGATTTTCCATCGTTTCGTCGTCCGGGGCATGAAAGTGGAAATTAAACTGCTTAAATACCGCCGTGTCCAGAGCTTTAAATTCCCATTCCTCCGGGGGAACCTTATCCTCAATAATACCGTCAGCCAGTATCTCGGCCTTTTCCAGAATCATATCCTCGATATCAGTTTTCAGGCTTTTTCCCATAAGTATCTCGCGTCGCCGGCGATAAATTACCTCACGCTGCTGGTTCATCACATCGTCATATTCGAGGAGCTGCTTCCGAATTTCGAAGTTCTGCCCTTCCACCTTGCCTTGGGCATTTTCAATCGCCCTGCTGAGCAGGCTGTGCTCAATGGGCTCCCCCTCCTGCATGCCGAGCTTTTCCATCATACTGGTCATGCGCTCCCCACCGAAAATACGGAGCAAATCATCATCCAGGGCCAGATAAAACCGTGAAGATCCAGGATCTCCCTGGCGACCCGCGCGCCCCCTGAGTTGGTTATCGATTCGGCGACTCTCATGTCTTTCAGTGCCTAAAATCCGCAAACCACCCTTTTCAACCACACCGTCGCCGAGGACAATATCAGTTCCCCGGCCCGCCATGTTGGTGGAGATGGTTACCGCCCCGGGCTGACCAGCTTGAGCGATGAATTCCGCCTCTTGTTCATGGTTTTTGGCGTTCAAGACATTATGTTTTATGCCTCTTTTTTTCAGCTTCCGGCTGATACCTTCCGACACATCAATGGAGATCGTCCCTACCAGCACCGGCTGCCCCTTTTTATTAAGTTCGATGATCTCCTCGATGGCAGCTTCGTATTTTTCCCGTTTGGTTTTATAAATCATGTCTGGATCATCAATCCGGATCATCGGCTGATTGGTTGGGATTACAACCACATCTAGGTCGTAGATCTTTTTAAACTCGGCCGCTTCAGTATCGGCCGTGCCGGTCATGCCGGCCAGTTTGTCGTACATGCGAAAGTAATTCTGGAATGTAATGGTTGCCAGCGTCTGATTTTCGTTTTCAATCCGCACCCCTTCCTTGGCCTCCAAGGCTTGATGCAACCCATCACTGTACCGTCGGCCCGGCATGAGGCGCCCCGTGAACTCATCGACAATGATGACTTCTCCGTTCTTGACGATATAGTCCACATCCCGTTTGAACAATGCGTGGGCCTTGAGAGCCTGATTGATGTGATGCAGAAGATCAATATATTTGGGATCGTACAGATTATCGACTTTAATCATTTTCTCTGCCCGGGCGACCCCTTCCTCGGTCAGGGTCACATTGCGGGCCTTTTCGTCGATAGCGTAATCTTCTTCGCGTTTAAGCCGTGGAATGATTCCATCTACCTGATAGTATAGATGGGTCGCTTTTTCAGCCGGTCCTGAGATAATGAGCGGCGTGCGGGATTCGTCGATCAGGATGCTGTCCACTTCGTCCACAATCGCGAAATTGAGATCGCCCTGGACCAGTGCCTCCCGATCAAATTTCATATTATCTCGCAGATAATCAAACCCGAATTCGTTATTGGTTCCATAGGTAATATCCGCATCATACGCTTTTTTACGTTCGTCTTCGTCCATACCGTGGATGATGGTACCAACACTTAATCCTAAAAACCGGTAAATCTGACCCATCCATTCCGTATCGCGGCTGGCCAGGTAATCATTCACGGTGATAATATGCACGCCTTTACCGGTGAGGGCATTTAAATACGCGGGTAACGTGGCCACCAGCGTTTTACCCTCGCCGGTCTTCATTTCAGCAATTTTACCCTCGTGAAGGACAATACCACCTACGAGCTGAACATCAAAATGCCGCATGTCGAGGGTGCGCAAGGACGCTTCCCTGACCGTAGCGAACGCCTCCGGCAACAGTTCTTCCAGAGATTCACCCTGATCAAAGCGTTCCCTTAGGACGGCGGTTTGACCTTCCAACCCGCCGTCGCTTAAGGCTTGAATCTTTGCCTCAAGGGAATTGATCTGATCGACCATGGTGGTCATTCGTTTCAACTCCCGTTCATTTTTACTGCCGAAAACCTTGGTTAATAGATTCCCGATCATTTAGGGGGTACTCCTTTTAAGAGATTTTGGATCAACATTGTCACCACGTTGGTTTGAACCTGTTTTAGTTACCTTCTATATCTATATGAGACTTTTGAATAATGTCAATTTTTCTGCAAGTTCAAGAAAGACGATCCACCCTAGGCGGATTGACCGCAAGCGCCCGAAGGAAGTGCCCTTGGGGTAAATTGATTGAATATTTCGAGGATTGATTTTTGAGTAAGACGCCGGAGTTGGACAAAACGACTGTTTTCCAAAGGTCTCTATATATCATGGGTAAAAACCAATTAGGATCAATCGAAATTTTGAGTCGCACGAATGGTTAGAAATACAATAGTTTTACGGCTTATAGCCCTGTCCAGACTAGATTATGGGAGGGAAAATCAAACAGCTAATTGAGAAAATATTTTTGGGGATTGACCGCTACCCCCTTTTTAAGTACTTCATAATGCACATGGGGACCGGTGCTGCGACCCGTGTTTCCAACCAGGGCGATCATATCACCTCTTTTCACCCGGTCTCCCTTATTTTTCATGATCTTGGAAACATGGGCATAACACGTCGTGTACCCGTATCCATGATCAACAACGATCATTTTACCAAAAGACCCTTTCCGTCCGACAAACTTAATAGCCCCATCAGCAGTCGCTACAACAGGCGTTCCTCCTGGTGCACCGATGTCATAACCCTTGTGGTATTCGCGTTTATTGGTAAACGCTGAGCGACGGTATCCGAATTTCGATGTAGTCCTCCCCTTCACCGGACGAATCGATGGTGTGCAATTCACCCGTTTTTGTTTCTCCAGCAGTTCCTTAAGCAGGTCTCTTATTTTCTCACCCTGCCGGGCCGATGACAGTTTCAACTCGTCCGCCTGCTGATGCATCTCATCAATCAATTGACCGTGTTTTTTCTCCAAATCAACAGTCGTATTGATATCTTCCGGTAAGGGACCGCCCACGCCAAGGTTTTTATTCTCACCCTGGTTTTCTATTTTGTCCTGTTTTTTTGTTTTGCTGATATCGGCAAGTTCTCTCACCCGCGTTTCATATTCCTTCAACGCGAATAGCTCATCTTTCAACATGCTGATTTTTTCAGAAAACGCCTGGATCTCCTTCCGTTGGTCAATTATTTCTTCTTGTTGAGAAACAATACAATCTTCCATTACTTCCATTTCGGCTATGTGCTTGCGTAATTTCCGGTAATCGTAGGTTATATACCCTGCTGAAACCAGACCCACGATAAGAATTCCGATAAAGGCCGAGGATACTATTTTTATCGTTTTTTTAGAGGTGACATACTGACGGGAAGCCGATCCCTGATGATTCAAAATAAGAAAGGATATTTTATCACGCATTGTTACCCGCTTTTTTCGTAATTTTATTGAAATCCTGGTTCATTCGGTTTTGTTAGTGCAGGAAGGGTTATTTTCGCTTGACTTGCCGGCCGCCCTATACAAGGTTTGTATCGCTTTGCAAGGCGGCCGGACCGACTAAGCTGGTTCGCCCAAATCGAATCAGGCAATTCCCTGACTCAATTTAAGCGATTTGAGGGTATTTTTCATCAGCATGGTGATGGTCATGGGGCCGACACCGCCGGGTACGGGTGTAATCGACCCGGCGATCTCCTTGGCGGCGTCAAAATCGACATCACCGCTGAGAATCGCGATTTTCTTGCCGGTTTTCTCGCTGATCTTTTCACCTATCCGGTTAACGCCCACATCAATGACACAGGCGCCCGGTTTGATCCATTCCGGTTTGACCAGGCCGGGTACACCAGCGGCCACGATGAGAATATCGGCCCGCTGGCAATGAGCCGCCAGATCCTTGGTGCGCGTATGAACAACGGTCACGGTTGAGTTGGCGCCCGGTCCTTTTTGAACCATCATGTTGGCAATGGGTTTGCCCACAATATTAGAACGCCCTACCACCACAACTTCCGCGCCGCTGGTCTCAACCCCGGCTCGGACAATCATTTCCTGAATACCGGCCGGTGTACAGGGCGGATATTTAACCTCGTCGCCCCCAATCATCAACCGACCGACATTGACCGGATGAAATCCGTCCACGTCTTTATCCGGGTCAATAGCATTTAAAACTTTTTTATCGTCAATATGTTTCGGCAAAGGGAGCTGGACAAGAATACCGTGGATACTATCATCGTTATTATATTTATCGATCAGGGCCAGCAGGTCCGCCTCGGAGATCGTTTCCGGCTGATTTTCCTGGATCTCCTTGAATCCGAGCCGGTTCGCCGTTTTAATCTTCAGGGTAACATAGGAAATCGAGGCCGGACTCTCCCCCACCAGAATCGTCACCAGACCCGGTACGGCACCGTGTTTTTCCTTGATTTCCTTTACTTCAGCAGCAATCTCTTCTAAAATCTCTTCCCGGATCTCGGTCCCCTTGATCAATTTTGCGGTCATCTCCTCGCTCCTTTCCCAAAAGCTGGTTAACAAACTATAATTTTATCAAGAATTACTCTCTCAGATGTTTCATACCGACCCTTAACTATGCGATGGCCGACACGATGTCAAGCCCCCTAACCGAATTAATTTATACAACAAATTCATATTACCTTAAACCGTTCAAAGAGGCCGGGGTACTGCATCGAGACCGGTGGTTTCTTTCAACCCGCACATGAGATTCATGTTCTGGACGGCCTGACCGGCGGCGCCCTTGCCCAAATTATCAATGGCCGAAATCAGGATCAGCCGGTTGCAGCGCCGGTCGATTTTAAAACCGATATCGCAGATATTGGTACCCTTGACATGAAGGGTATCCGGCAGTTGGTGATCGGCATCCAATCTGATAAAGGGTTCCTTAGCATATGCCTCGATTAAGCTGCTTTGAATTCTTTTTTGTGATACACCCGCATTTAAGCCGGTATAGATCGTCGTTAACATCCCCCGGGTCATGGGAACCAGGTGAGGGGTAAAGGTCACCTGGATCGATTGACCGGCTACATCACTCAGGATCGCTTCTATTTCAGGATTGTGTCGATGCGCGGCGACTTTGTAGGCCTTAAAGGATCCATTTACGTTACAATAATGAGCGGTCAGTGACAGGCTGCGCCCGGCGCCACTCACCCCCGACTTTGAATCGATGATAATACTGTCGGCATCAATCAACTTATTTTTAATCAGCGGGATCAGCGGCAAGAGCGCACTGGTGGGATAGCAGCCCGGATTGCCGACAAGTTTAGCCGACCGGATCTTTTCTCGATATACTTCACAAAGACCATAAACCGCTTCATCCAGCAATGGCCCGGCTTGATGCGTCTGATAATGCGCTTCATAGACGGCCTGATCTTTAAAGCGAAAGTCGGCCGAGAGATCGACCACCTTTTTATCATTCGCGATCAGGTCCGGAACGATAGACATGGGTATTTTATGCGGTAATGCCGTAAAAACCACGTCGGCCTTTTGATAAATCACATCCGTGGAGAGGGTTTCACACATCAGATCGGTGAAACCCCTCAAAGAAGGATACACCCGGTCAAACCGGGTTCCGGTGTATTGCCTTGAAGTCAGGAGGGTTAGTGTCACTTGGGGATGACCGGCCAGCAGTCTCACCAGCTCCGCACCCGCATACCCCGTCGCCCCCAAAACGGCCGCTCGAATCATTCTATCTCCTAATAGTAAATATCCGCTCTTATTGTTTTAATCATAGAAAAATCATGCCCTGTGTAGCAGACCCATGTCTCATTTTCAAGTAAGCGCCTCAGGAAACTATATTCTCCGGGTACTGGGCCGAATGTATGAAACAGTCAAGGTAAATTGACCCCTAATTCATCAGTAAACGGTTATCCTTGACAGCCCCATCTTTTTCGGGAATCATCTGGCCGTTTAGTCGGCTAAAATGTTACCCGTGGAAAGATAAACGCTAAAGGAACCGCTCCTATGAAGATATTAATCAGCGGCAAGGGTGGCAGTGGTAAAAGCACCATTTCGGTTCTTTTGGCCAAAGCCTTGAAAAGCGCCGGCCATCCGGTTTTATTGGTCGATGCGGACGAATCAAATCTGAGCCTCCACCGCCTCCTGGGGGCCCCGGCCCCTGAAAACCTGATGAAAGAAATGGGTGGTCGTGAAGGAGTTCGCGAGAAACTGCCACGATCAAAGGCCGCCCCGGCGGACGACCGCCTTTTCGCCAAAGACTTGTCCCTGGATGATCTTCCGGAAAGCACCCTAACCGGGATTGATGGGATTAAACTGCTGGTAATGGGTAAAATCGAGCATTTTGGTGAGGGCTGCGCCTGCCTGATCGGATCCTTATCCCGTACCCTGCTATCGAAACTTCAAGAAAAAGATCATACTTATGTGATCATCGATGCCGAAGCCGGGATCGAGCACTTTGGGCGACGCGTGGATGCCGCCTGTGACCTGATTATCGGAGTGGTGGATCCTACCCACGAATCCTTTTCCATGGCCACGCGTATGGCCCAGATGGCCGCTACGGCCGGTGTCGATATTCGTTACGTGTTGAACAAAGTGGATCAACGGGTGGAACGGATTATGGACGCAAAGATTGATTCCACCCGAGTGATCGCCCGTATTCCCAGCCACGAGGCTATCTTCACGGCCAGCCTTGAAGGGCGACCCTTGGAAATTGATTCGCCCCATATCCGCGGTGTGCTAACTTTCCTTGAATCCTATCAACCGGTGACGAGGCTGAATGTTCTTTAGTTTCCATCCATATTTGGTCTTTTTGCCCGATCTCGGCGTTAATCGGCGGGATCGCTTGTGCGGCATACCCCGTTATGCCTCCGCGCAATCCCTTGATTTCCTTGACCTTGGACAAAAATCATTATGTCTGAATTGGAAACGCCACCAGGTGCCCATCTTTAAAAAAACAATTAATGGATGGGCACTATTTAACCGTCCATCTAGCGTATTGCCCAGGAACTAAGGTATGAATGTCAAGAAAACAACCGATGATCCAGTTCGCTCAATCGCCGAATGGTTCGAAAAAGGTGTTCGGGCTTTTAAAAAACCGGATGGTGTTGCCGCCGTCAGGGCATTTAATAAAGTCATCGATTTGGACCCAGCCTACCGGCATACCGACGGTGATAATCCCTACTTTTACCTCGGCAAGATCATGGAAGTGGAGGGAGATTTGGAAAAAGCGGTGGCCATGTACACCCGGGCACTGGCCATCGACCGCTGGGATGAGGAGAGCCTCATCGGACGGGGAAGCTGTTACACCGTTTTAAATCGACACGCGGAAGCCGTGGTCGATTTCAAAAAGGTGCTGGCCATCAATCCCAAATACCGGCGTGTAGCGGCCGACCAGATCTATTATGTCATTGGCGAAAATTACCGGAAGAAAGGTGACTGGGCCGAGGCCTGGAAATGGGGCAAAAAAGCCCTGGCTGAAGACCCCTTTAATGATCGAATCAAGCAGCTGGTCGATGAGGCGGCTAATAAATTAACTGAATGAAGATGGCGGAGATTGGGGCCGCTTCCGTATTCGAAATGACCCGTCAAATGCCCCCTTTGAACCTTGGCTCCGATACGACTGGTAGACATAAGAGACCACTCCAGCCCGTCGACCTTGTCAGGCAAGGGGATGCGGGCGTCGGACGGGAAACGCAGATCGCCAAAGTCGCGATCATTGTAAAACGTTCCCATCCGGACACTTCCGTAAAACTCCCACTCGGCGGCAGCGGAGCTTACCGCAAAAATGGCAAATGCCGTTAAGGTCCACGGCAAAACGAAAACGTTTCTCATATCATTTTCCCACCGGAGTGGTCGTTAGCCGACATTTCCGGATGAACAATAAAATTCCGCCAGTCGAATTCGACTTTTTTACCACACTGCCATGTCTATTTCCAGATATAATGGGGGCCCGATCACAAGGTTTTAACCGTATGATGATTTGTTTTTGATGAAGTTAGAACACTCAGATATAGTTGACAAGATCATCTCCACCCGATATTTTATGGCAAATTTGGTCTGACGGATAAGATTAGACCCCTTTTCTTCGTCAGTATCCGATGTTGTTATTCCTTCAATGGAGGATCTTTAACTTAGATGGAGAAGGCGATGCATCAATCAAAAGGGTATAATTTTCTGGTGGTAGTGTTGGGAATTCTGATTATTGGAGTCACCGGCGTTGCCATTGCCGATGATGTTGAGGATTCGGTCAAAGAGGCCCTGGAATATTATAAAGACGGTGATTACTCGAATGCCGCCGGCAGTCTTGAATATGCTGCCCAGCTGATTCGCCAGAAAAAAGGCGGTCAACTGGAGGTGTTTTTACCCAAACCGTTACCCGGATGGACGGCCGAGGACGCCTCTTCGCAGGCCATGGGTGCAGCCATGTTTGGCGGTGGGGTAACCGCGGAAAGAAATTTCAAAAAAGACAACAGTCGCATCAAGGTTCAGATTATGACCGATTCACCCATGATGCAAGGGATGATGGTACTGTTTACCAATCCAGCGTTTGCAACCGCCGACGGTGGAAAAATGGAAAAAATCAAACGTCAAAAGGCGATTGTTAAATATACCCCTGGCACAAAAAAGGGCGATATTAAGATTATGGTCGTAAATCGCTTTTTAGTTTCCATCGAGGGAAAGAATGTTAGTAAAGAAGATTTGATGAACTATGCCAACGCAATCGATTACAAGAAACTGGGAGCACTTCCTTAAATCAAGGTCTTTCAGCCGTATTCAAACCCATCTTCTTATTATCAAACTATTGAATAAATGGAACACTACCACTCAGCTACGATGAGCCAAAAAATATTCAGGCTCGGCCTTGATACAGAAACAATATCCCTCTACCTGTTATGTTGCGGTCTGATTGATGTCGGTGATACCTTGTCGACTAAAAATCTGAAGGGAATATGGAACAGCTCCCAAGAAGCGCTTGCGGCAGGATTGAATGATTTGACTGCCCATGGCATTATACGGCGAGTGATCACCCCTGGCTCTGAAGAAGTGGTTTACCGGTTGAATGGCGAAGACCAGTGGGGCTGATCCTAGTTCCAACTCGTATCAGGCACCACCCGTGTTGGCTTTCTCCGCGAGTTCCCCAGTGTACGATGAGTACACCTGCGTCGTCTTCTCCTCGCCTCGGCCTGGATATTACGTTGAATGTAAAATGGATTTGGAATTAGACCGATCCCGCTGCCTGATTTCATCCGACGTTTCAGCTCGAATCCGGTCATCCGGCACATCGGTCCGCATACCTGGACAGCTGCCCGCCATGATGCGCCAGTTGGCTACATCGATCAAGATGCTTTCAATATGCGGCCACGCTTTGCACATCTTTGGCTTAACTGGATGAATCATGCAGAGTTCATCCCAGAAAACACAGTATCCATTTTTTTTCTGACCCAGGATAGGCCGATCTCCGGAAAACTCGCAATAGATTTCGATGAATTGCTCCGGTGGGATTTGAAGATATTCAGCGATGGCCCGGATTTCATCCTCGGTGACGAACGTGCCGCCGTATCCCTTGCAACAGTCCCCACATTGAGTGCATTGAAATACAGGCTTCATGGGTTTACATGCCGTGGCGTCGATCCATGGCCTTTTTAAGGGTCACCTGATCGATGTATTTCAAATCACCGCCCATGGGAACTCCGGAGGCGATCCGGGAAACCTTGGCCGAATAATTACTAAGCCGTTGGGCGAGAAATGATGCGGTCGACTCTCCCTCCGTGTTAGTCCCGGTAGCCAGAACGATCTCCTTGATCTCCTCCGCCGTAATGCGCCCCAAAAGCTCCTTGATCCGCAGCGCCTCAGGCCCGATCCCGTCGATGGGGGACAATGCGCCTTGCAGGATATGATACAACCCGTTCCAGCCGCCTGATTTTTCGATGGAGACCATGTCAGCCGGTTGCTCCACCACGCAAATCCTGGACCGATCCCGGGCCGGATCGCTACAAAGCCGGCAAAGCTCACCGTCGCTGAGAGCAAAGCAGAGGCGACAAAGGCGGGTTTTCTCTTTCACCTCCATAATACGGTGGGCCAGCGCTTCCACCTCCCGGCGAGGCGCCCTCAATACATGCATGGCCAGCCGATCAGCCGTTTTGGTGCCGATGCCCGGCAATTTGGACAAACTCAAAATAAGCTGTTGAATGGACGCAGGATAGTGACTCATCGGTTGACCCTATGTCAATCCAGGAATATTGAGACCGCCGGTCAATTTGCCCATCTCGCTGCTGACCATTTCCTGGGCCCGGGCCAAAGCGTCGTTTACGGCTGCAAGGACCAGGTCCTGGAGCATATCCACATCCTCCGGGTCCACGACCTCTTTTTCGATTTCAAGGGAAACGATCTGCTGTTTACCATTGGCGATGACTTTAACCATGCCACCGCCGGCACTGGCCTCAACCGTTTTCTGAGCCAGTTCCTCTTGCATTTTGGCCATTTTACTCTGCAATTGTTGCGCTTGCTTCAGCATGTTGCCCATGCCTTTCATTGATCTTCCTCCTGTATGATGTTAATTTTCTCGACTGTGCCGTTGAATATTTCCAAGGCATCATTAACAATGGGATGGTCCAGGGCCTTCTTTTGAAGTTGCTCGGACCGTTTTTTATGCGTTTTTTTGTGCTTGTTAATCGTCGAATTGGTTCGGATCGTTACAATCGCCGGTTGTCCGAAATATTCACTCAGCATCTCCTCAATCCGGGCCCAATTTTTTTTGCGTCGAATCATTTCCAGGTTGAACTCGCCGCCGTTGACCTCGATTTCAAACCGACTATCATCATTCGCTATCAGACTGCTGCCAGCCAAACTGGCCGCCAAAGCTGGAGACGATTGACTCAACTGTTGGCAAATTCGCTCCCAAATCACAGCCGGGTCTCGAATCACACGCTCCAAATCCCTGGGCAAATCAGCCATCGGCTTCACCTGGCGTGGAGATGATACCGGAGGCGGGGACGAAATGTTTTCAGATCCGTCCCTCTGATGGGGCTTGTTTGTCAACCGGCCAGTAGAGACACCCCCAGGCGCCTGATCAAATGAGGTCTTCAACTGATCAAGCTTTTCGATGAGCGTATCGATCGGTAACACCGGTTTGGTTCGGCCAAGCTTCATCAATACCATCTCCATGGCCATCCGGGGCTGGGGAGAAAGCCGGACCGTTGCCTCTTCCCGATAAAGCAGTTCAAAGATCTGGTTTAGATGTGCTTCCGATAGTTTTTCGGCCTGAAGGGCCATCTCTTTCATCTCAACTTCGGGCAGGTCAACCAGTTTTTCGGGAACCTTAGACAATTGAATCACCATCAGGTCCCGCAGGTAGGCCAACAAATCGATGTAAACCCGGTGCAGATCCTGGCCATTTTTATAAATTTCTCCTATTTTCGAAAGCATCAGGCAGACATCGGCCGATAGCAACGCGCCACTCAATTCCGACAATGTTTTCCGATTCACACTGCCTAAAATGTCGAGTACAAATTCATGCACAACCATCCCCTCCGAGCCGGCCATGACCTGATCGAGCAGGCTCAAGGCATCGCGCATGCTACCATCGGCTTGCCTCGCAATCAGGGACAGGCTTTCGGGCTTGATCTTTACCGCTTCCTTTTTACAAATGGTTTCTATATAGTCCGTTATGGCCCCATGATCGATGCGACGCATGTCGTGACGCTGGCATCGGGATAAGATGGTAATGGGAATTTTCCGAATCTCGGTGGTGGCAAACATGAAAAGGACATGGGACGGCGGTTCTTCTAAAGTTTTTAACAGCGCGTTAAAAGCGGACAGGCTGAGCATGTGAACTTCATCGATGATGTAGATCTTAAAGCGGCTGGCGCTCGGCATGAAGACAATATTATCCCGCAGTTCGCGGACCTGATCGACACTGTTGTTGGAGGCGCCGTCAATCTCAAACACGTCGGCGGCACTGTCAGCGGTGACCTCACGACACGAACGGCATTCATTACACGGTTCGGGGGTTGGACCTTTTTCACAATTCATGGCCTTGGCCAGAATTCGTGCAACCGTGGTTTTCCCTGTTCCCCTGGGGCCGGAAAACAGAATGGCATGGGCCACGCGATCCGCGCTAATCGAATGCATAAGGGTCTGGGTGACATGATCCTGACCCACAACCGCCTCAAAGGTCTGGGGCCGATATTTCCTAGCCAGAACGAGATAGGACACTAAATGGATTTCCTTTACAGGCTACCGAGCTAACCGGCCAATCCCGTCGCCGAGGGGTTGGCCGAGTAAGATCCAAATGGATTCGAAACTTATGAAAATGTTCAATTTCCAAAGGTCTCGAATCATCACCATCGTGGCGACAACAATGACGTGGCGGAGAGAGAGGGATTCGAACCCTCGGTACTGCTATAAACAGCACACACGATTTCCAGTCGTGCTCCTTCAGCCAACTCGGACATCTCTCCGTTGAATGCATCGATTATCGGTATGCGACTTTTTTGCGAGGGGGCCGCCCCATTGGCAGATTAACACACTTATTTTATTATATAAATTATTTCGGCGGCATTAATACCGTCAAAAGTACCGTCACTGGAATCCTGCTACCCCCATTAAAATAGCCTTGAAAATTTAATCTATACATTCCCAAGGCGACGTTCAGCGAACCGAATTTTTAAACTATTAAAAGATAATAAATCACACTGAAAAAATCAAGCCAATTATTTCGGTTGTTACACCCCAATTGAGCGAAAGTCGAGGATGCCCCAGATACAAGGCATCAAGGGTGACGCTGTAGTTGTACTACCGCAAACCCTTGATTCCTTGATTCCTTGACCCCTTGAATCCTTGGCCCCTCTTCTCCAACTAATATGGGAGAAGAACCATAAAATGAAATTGTTTTATGATTACACATCTGATTCATTGAAGCATTATGAAAATTTAACCGAACTGAAAATTTATACCACAAATCAAAATACTTAAGTTGAGTTTGTCATTTTGTTTACGCTCGTTTGGGGTTAAAGGCATCAGTGTCTCGAGAATTACGTTACCCTGTTGTAATCGGCAATGGCGCGGTCATAGTCACCTTTGGAATACCAAGCATTTCCCCGACGCCTGTAAATGTCGGTGTATCCGGGATTTATTTCCAACGCCTTGTTGTAATCGACAATGGCGCGATCATAAACACCTTGGAAATACCAGACGCTGCCACGGTTGATGTGGGCACGAGCGTCCCGTGGATTTATTTCTATGGCATTATAAAAATCAAAGATAGCGCGGTCATATTCGCCCTTTGAGCCCCAAGCGATTCCACGGCTATTATAGGCGTCACCGTCGCGAGGATCTATTTCCAGTGCTTTGCTGCAATCAGCGATAGTGCAGCTATATTTACCTTTGAAATACCAGACAATTCCTCGGTTTCTATAGTTGCGAGCGTCCCGTGGATTTATATCTATAGCTCTGTTAAAATCGGCAATAGAACGATCATAATCGCCTTTGAGATACCAGGCGATTCCTCGGTTTTTATAGTTGCGAGCGTCCATTGGATTTATTTCTATGATCTTGTTAAAATCGGCAATGGCGCGGTCATATTCGCCCTTTGAGCCCCAAGCGGCTCCTCGCATGTTGTAGGCGCGAATATCTTGGGAATCCATTTCTATAGCCTCGTTGAAATCTGTTATGGCGCGGTCATAGTTATACTTGAAATACCAAGCTATCCCCCGACGCCTGTAAATGTCAGCGTGTCGGAAATCTATTTCTAACGCCTTATTGTAATCGGCAATAGCGCGATCATATTCACCTCTAAAATACCAGGCGCTGCCACGATTGTTGTGGGCACGAGTGTCCCGTGGATTTATTTCTATGGCTTTGTTAAAATCGGCAATGGCGCGGTCATATTCGCCCTTTGAGCCCCAAGCGATTCCTCGCATATTGTAGGCACAAGCGTACAGAGGATCTATTTCTATTGCCTTGTTGAAATCTATTATGGCGCGGTCATGGTTGCCGTTGGAAAGCCAGACGAGTCCTCGTTTGTTGTGGATTTCAGCACGCTTTATAATGATTCGGATTAGTACCCTATTCGCAGCGCCGATCTGTCGCATCGCACCTGCAAGGCCCTTTTGTATGTACAGTATAGGAATGTGGTCACCC
>Ga0316197_10001902_pt1 | contig 14874 bp, 8 predicted proteins | sample OudBiesiAoxic_MG_FD_204939 | JGI IMG/M metagenome (GOLD analysis project Ga0316197, IMG submission 204939) | Coastal sediment microbial communities from Oude Bieten Haven, Netherlands - site A oxic | ecosystem: Environmental > Aquatic > Marine > Coastal > Sediment | place: Netherlands...
GCGGCGAGGATGTCGGCGCGCACCAGCGGTTTCGCCTCAAGCCGGGCGATCTCGTTGCCGAGAAGCGCCGCGTTGGCGGTCTTGTACTCCGCCGCCTCGGTCACGCGCTCGGCGCGGTAGGCATTGATGGTGGCGAGGTTGCGGTCCAGCCCGGTCGCGAAGGTGCGCCCGTTGCCTTGCGGCTGCGCCAGCCCGCTCACGAAGGCGAGGCTCTCGAGATTCGCCGTGCCCAGTACCGGGTTGCGCGCGGCACCGGCGGCAGCGTCGCGCAACTCTGGGCAGAAGGTGTTGTCGAACTCCAGGTTGGCGGCATCCACCAGCCGGGGCGTGGCGCTCTGGTCGAAGGCGTAGATGCAGTGGTCCCCCTGGTTCGACGTGGTCACGTTCATCGCCGTGCTCAGCGAGATCAGCGACACCTGGAGCGCCAGTTCCGGAGAGCGCAGCGGCTCGCGGAAGCGGTTGCCGGTGGCGCGGATCGTGCGCGCGAAGATGAGCGTGTTCATCATCAGCGAGCGGTCGCCGATCTGGAAGCCCGCCTGCAACGCGTCGATCTGGTTGGCGTCGAGGCTCAAATCCTCGCCCGCCGCCAGTGCCACCGCCGTGAAGGCGTTGCTCTCGGTGCCGAGCGCGATCTGGTTGGCCTGGATCATGCACCCGCCCGAGGGCAGGCGTGCCAGCCCCGAGAGGCTGATCAGCAGCACCGTGCCCGCGATCAGGTCCAGCGCCTGCGGCCCGCTGCGCTCGGCGGTCAGGTGATTGGCCACGATCGACACCGGCCCCGCCGCGAGCAGCGTCAGCGTGCGGCCCTGCGGATGCTGGACCACGTTGTCGTGGATCCGGAGCGCGGGCTTTACGGTGAGCGCGCCGCGATTGTCATCGGCGCCGAAATCGTCGAGCCCGACGGAGGCGAAGATCCCCGCGATGCCGCCACGCTGGCCCTGCACGATATCCTCATCCACATTCACAAAGACGCCGTTGTCGCGAATGAGGTTGTCGGTGATCTCCACCTGCTCGCCATAGAGGACGAAGATGCCGCAGACCGGATCGATGTGGCGGCGGCCATTATCCTCGATGCGGTTGCCCGCGATGGTGAGCGTCTCGGCAAGCCCGAGGCTGATCCCGCCGAAGCCGGTGAGCCGCGCCGCATCGCGCATGGCCGCGGTGAAGGGTGTGCGCAGGTTGCCGGTGATGCGGTTGTTGAGGATGGTGAGGTCTATCGCCGGGTGGCCGAGCAGCGCGAGCAGCGGGTTGACCGCCGCCGCCCGGGAGAGTGCGAAACGCGCGTCGGTGGCACGGGTGGTGAACCGGTCCGTGGGCGTGGTTGGCACTGGCGTCTCGGTCTGGGGCGCGATCACCTCCAGCGCGGGCGGGATGCCGATCCCGTTCAACCCCATGGCGGTGATCTCGTTGTCCTCGACGCGGATGCCGTAGACGAAGGCCAGCCGCGGGTCGGGGGCGGTCTGCTGGCGGTTGAGCGTGACCTGCATCACCACCAGCGAGCCCTGCCCGAAGTTGAACACCTGCACGATCTCGGCGCTGTCGATCCCGTAGCCGGGGCTGACCGAGGAGAAGGTGTGGCTGCCCTGCTGGCCCGTGCCTTCGATGGAGAAGGCGCCGGCGGCCGAGGTGGTGAAGCTGCGCGGTGCGCCCGAGGGCGGGGCGATCTGGAGCGTGACACCGCCTGCCGGTTCGCCGTCCGGCCCGACCACGGTGCCACGTATGGCGATCACGCTCCGCCCCAGGTTCACCGCCTGGGTCAGCGGGCCGCCATCGTCGCCGCCGCCTGCGTCCGCGAGGTGGCTGCCGCCCAGCGTGATGCCGTTGCCCGCGCCGCCTGTGATGCGGTTGTCGAGCACGCCGACGCGCTCGGCCCCCGCGCCGATCTGGATGCCCCCGAGCGCGCGGTAGGGCGGCGGCACGATGGCGGTGAGGGTGAAGCCGAAGATGAACTCCACGAAGCCGATCAGGAAGCCGATATTGGCGTAGATGAGATCCTGGTCTGCGCAGGGATCGTTCGGATCCTCCGGTTCGTCGGGATTGTCCGGATCCTCCGGCGGGCGCGGTGTCGCCTCGGCGGGTACGACGCCGATGTCGTTGTCCTCGATCCGGCTGTCATCGGCGGCGAAGTAGATCGCCACGCCTGCGCCCGCCTTGTCGAGCATGCGGATGCGGTTCTGGCGTACCACGACCTCCGTGCCGCCCTCCACCTGCACCGCGCGGGCGCAGGCGACGATTCGGTTGCCGCGGATGTCAAGCTGGCGCAGCGAGCCGTCCTCGGTCTCCTCCGCGAGCACCGTCACGCCCGCCAGCGAGATCATCTCCATGTCCACCAACTCGATGCATTCGCTGTCGATGACGTGGAAGATCGGCACGTCGCGCGCGCCCTCGCGCGGCACCACGCGGGTGTGCTTGCCGCAGCCCTCTATGCGGACGTTGGCGCGCTCCGAGATCACCGCGTTGGTCTCGTGCAGACCCGGCATGAGGCAGATCCGCCCGCCCGCCAAGGGCAATCGGTCGAGCGCGGCCTCGATGGAGTCCTCGTCGCCATGGGTGGTGCGCCCGTCGCCCACCGTGATGGTGCAGCAGTGGCAGGGATCGGTCAGCGGCGGGAAGCTGTCGCGGCAATCCTCGATGTCGTCCGCGCCCGACTCCACCGGCACCGCCGAGGCCCAGGTGATGATGCCGAGCGGTGCGCGGTGGTAGCGCACGAACTGCGGCAGCGCGGCGTCAGGCCACGTGGAGGGGTCGAATTCCGTGCCTGCCGTGCGCGCCTGGAAGAGCCAGCGGTCGCCCTCGCGGTAGTTCGCGCCGCCCGCCGCCACGGGAGAGAACTCCAGCCGGATGCCATCGGCCATGTCGGTGGCGCCGCCGTCGAAATCGGCGATGTCGCCCACCCCGTCCCAGAGCCGGAAGACCGCATGGTCGACCGCGGGCCATGTGCCCGTGGGGTCGGTGACGCTGAGCATGTCATCGACCATGGAGACGGTCGCCTCGAAGGCGACGCGCCAGCAGCCGGTCGCGCCGTCGGGCTCCAGCGCCTGTAGCAGGAAGCCCGAGACGCCCGCCGCGTCGATCATGGCGCGGTTGTGGGTGATCGAGATCGTGCCCGCGATCGAATCGTAGCGGCCGCGACCCATCAGCCCGCCACCATGGCGGGACCACACGAAACGCGAGCCACCCCCGCCCCGGGGCGCGGCCACCTCGATGCAATAGAGCCTGTGGCCGTCGCCGGTATAACCGCCCCCCGCCTCGACTGGGCAGTCGCCCGCAATGGTGATGGCAGGTGATGGCGTGACGGTCAGCCGGCCGATGGTGTCGGGATCATCGCGCAGGCTGGGGCCGATGGTGGCGCAATCCTCGTCCTCGCCGAGCCTGCGCAGGCGAAGCCGGTGGCAGACCTTGACGCGGGCGGTGGTGTCCACCCCGCCAAGCGCGGGCTCCAGCAGGTTCTCGATTTCCTGGAGGGCGCTTACCGCATCCTCCCACACCTCCAGGATCACCGCGTCGCGCGTGCCCGCCGCGATCAGGTCTGGCGCGGGCTGGAAGGGCGGTGGCAGGTAGGTGGCGGGCGCGGTCGTCTCTTGGCCCAGCAACAGCGGGATGCCGTCCACCCACACGCGGCCGGGCCGGTAGGTGACGTCGATGCCCGCATCCGTGGCCGAGGCCGACACGATGCGCAGGCTGTCGCTCGCCTCCGCGGGCACCGCGACGCGTCCCGGCCCGAAGGCGTCACGGCCCATCAGGCTGCGCAGGCCGCGCGCGATCTCCTCGGCGGCGTTGCCGTCGCGGTCGAGCCTCACGCGGCCCTGCTGCTCCAGCACGCCCGTGTAGTTGTCGAGCGGCCGGTGATCGAACCAAGAGAAATCGCCCTTCATGATCGTGCCTCCTTCAGGTGACCGTCGCAAGGATCGGCCGGACGCCCACGGGCGTGAACTCGCGCAGCCGAATGCTGAGGTTCTTCCATTTGTGTGTGTTGAGCAGGAACCCGAAGGCGCCGATCTCGTCGGCGTCCGGGCCGTCCTGCAGCAGCGCCGCCGAGCTTCGCAGCCGGTGAAGCTGGCCATAGCCGGGCTGCAGGTGGGTGGTGGTGGTGAAGGCGGGCTGCGTGCCCGGCCCGAAGACGCAGGCGAAATGCGGCGGCAGCCGGTCCATGTCGCCGGAGAAGAAGCAGTAGGAGAGGCAGCCCGTCTGGTGGTCGCGCACCTCCAGCCTGTCGCGGAAGAGCCCACCCTTGCCATCGGCCGAGCGCACGCGCGTGCGGCCGAGCACCGTCGCCCCGCTTATGCTCACTGTCGGCCCGTAGCCGGTGGCGGGGCTCTCGGTCGCCGCGATGGCCCGGCCCTCGCCGCCATCCACGATGCTGTCGGTGAGCGTGAGGCGGTAGCGCGGCCCCATGGCGATCGGGCCGGCGACGGAGCGCTCCAGCGTGATCTCGGGCAGTTCCTCGAAGGCCTCCAGATCGCCTGCGTCGGCGAAGCCCAGATCGGGGGTGAGGTTGAGCGCAGGCTGCGGGTCTGCCCGCACTCCTTCAGCGCTGCCATCAAGCACCCTGTGGCCACCGGGGTCGAGCGTCACCGCGTGGAAGGACAGTGTATTCACGGCCGCCCGGGTGACGATGGCGTCGGTCACCGGCGCGTTTCTCAGCGTCAGGAACACCCCGTCCATGCGGATGTCGAGCGACCGTGCCAGACCCTGGTCGGCCGGGTCCGAGGGGCGCATCCGCAGCGGCTGGCGCAGCTCGATCACCGGGCGCTGGCCGGTGCGCGCGCGGATCCAGAAGGGCCGGGCCAGGGTCAGGGTCGGCCCGTCCTCGTCCACGATGTCGTCCACCGCGTTGAGGTTCACCCGGTGGGTCATGGAGTCCGTGATCTCGATGATCCGGGGTGGCCCGGCGGTGGCCAGCCCCGAGAGCGCGGCCCTGAGCCCGGTGCCTCCGGGGTGGGCGGTCACGGCGATCACCTCCGGCTCCCCGAGGTCGGGCCAGATGGTGTCGGCAAGACTTCGCGAGACGGGATGCCCACCGACGGGGCCGGGGGCGGCATAGGTAAAGGAGGTGCGCAGCCGGTTGCGCAAGGCCGCGCCCTCGTTCGCGTCATCGGCGACACCCAGCAGCACGCGGCCCCGCACCGGGTCGATCACGATCTCGCGCTCCAGAAGTGGCGTTGCCAGCCCCTCCTCCCAGGCGCAGAGATTGGCGCCGCGCGTGGTCCAGCTCGTGCCCGCGAAAGCGCTGGCGGGCAGGTGCAGCGTCAGCCCGACCGCATCCGCGCCCGGATCGTCCGGCCGCCCGCCGGTGTAGATGTCCACTGCCACGTACTCGGCGGAATTGCCCGTGGGCGGGCCGTCCTGAAGCCGCGCGGCGGGCATCGGGCCGGGCGTGCGGTCGGGCACCGAGAACTCCGGCGGCTCGGCGCCGGGATCGTAGCGGAAGGTGTTGAAGAGCCGCAGCGGCCGACCGAGGGGCTCCACCACGTAGCGCGCCGCAAACGCAGCCTCGTCCGGGCCGGCCGCGGTCTGCTCCACGGTCGCTACATGCTCGGGCCGGGTGACAGGCACCATGAAGTCCCGCAGCCGCCACAGGAAGAGCGCCATGTTGGGCAGGTTCGGCCGTGCGTGCACGCCCTGCGTGGGCTTGAGATCGGCGGTGCGCGCGAAACCGTCGAAGGCGCCGCCGAGGAAACTCAGCACGCCGGGGTCGCGCAGCGTGACGGTGCCATGGCGCACCGGGTCCGCGATGTGGTGGGGCAGCGTGCGCGGCGGCGTGCCGCCCCGGTCCGGGCGCTGGTGGTTGAGATGCTGGTTCCACACCAGCCGCTCGCGCATCTCCACCGCATGCGCCGCCCAGCCGGTGAGGTTGAACGCCAGCGATTCCATCGCCCCCAGGGTGCCCCGCCTGCGGCGCAACGCGACGGTGCGGGCGGTGTCGGCGCGCAGGGTGAAGGGATCGCCAATGAGCGGCGTCACCCCCAGCAGGTCGCCGATATAGGGAACCATCCAGTCCGCGCATGTCTCGATGAACTGGTCGTGATGGAGCTGGTCGATATCGGCGTCGATGCCCGACAGGATCTCGTCCATCAACCCGATGAAGGCCTCGAACTGGCCCATCCGGGCCGGATCGGTGTCGCGGGTGCGATAGACGGCGGGCAGGCGCTCGAAGAGGGGCTTCCAGGTCATTCCGGGCACTCCGCGTCGGAGGTGACAGTGCTGGCCGAGAGCGTCAGATGCCGCGCCGAGAGCGACAGCACCTCGGCTGGCCTCGCGGTGAGCCGGGCGATCAGCACGGCCTTGGCGGGCGCGGACAGATCCTCCGGATCGTCGGAGGTGGCGGGCAGCTTGCCGAACGCCACCGGCCTGACCCACACGACGCCGGTAACGGACTGCGCGGCGGCCACGGCCTGCGAGATATGCACGTCCTGCCCGAACCCGCGCGGCGGCAACGCGAAGAGACCGGTCTCCGGGGCCGCAGACCCGTCCGAAGGCTCCGCCCCGAGCGCCGCTGTCACAGCGGCGTCGATATCCGAGCTGCGGTAGGCCGGGTCGTATCCGAGCAACAGCGACACATGGAGCCACCGGCGGCGACCCGGCACTATTTCCAGCGGGTGGCGCGCCGGGCCCCGGCAGCGATCGGCACGCAACAGCGCGGCCTCGGCCGCCGCCACCGCCTCGGCGCTCCCGTCCTCCGTCAGCACGGTGAGCGAGATGGCAGGCCGCTCGGCCTCGGCCGCGAACACCGCGCCCGCCTTGAGCACGCCCGGCACCATCAGCGCCTCGGCCTCGTAATCGGCAAGGCCCACGAGCCGCCCGAGGCTCTGCATCCGCCCCGGTGCCGCACCCCGCGCGTTCGCCTGCGTCTCCGGATCAGCCCCACCCGTGACCGGGCCGGGCATCAGCACCTTCGAGAGCGGCTTCAGCCGCTCCCTCGCCTTGGCCTCCTCGCCCTCGGCCAGGTCACCCCGCGCGCTTGTGCCCACGCGCCAGGCGGCGGTGACGTTGTTGCGGCCCGAGGTCAGCCGCGCGCCCGAGAGCCCGTCCCCGAACTGGACCACATGCCCCCCCGCGCCATCCGCACGCACCACGTAAACCTCCGCATCCGTCGCCTGTCCGAAGAGGGTGGGCACACGGGTCCAGAGCCGCCCGTCCACCCGCACCTCCAGTTCCGGCGCATAGGGGGGCGTGCGGGCGCTGTCGGGCAGGAAGGTGAGCGGGGACTTCGGCACCGCGAAGGTCTGGAACGCAAGCCGCGCATCGCCCGTGCCGATCGCCGCCTCGGCCTGGCTCTCGCCCTGCGTGGCGGTCACGATGTTGCCATGCACCGTCACCGCCGGATCGCGCTCCGAGAAGCCCGAGGCCGCCAACTTCGGCACCGTGCCGAGCGAAACCGGCCACATGCGCCTGTCTCCCGCGGGGCCCCTGCGCAGGGCGGCGAGGTCCGGCTGGTCCTCGGCCACGGTGATTTCCTCGGGCGCCTCGGTGAGGCCCGTGAGCAGGATCGCCCGGCCCGCCAGTGCCTCGGCTTCCTCGCGGGTGCCGAAGTAGTTCACCTTGCCGCCGGCAAGTCCGCTCTCCTGAACCGGAGGGGCCTGGAGGATCATCCGCGCGCCGGTGGTCTCGTGCAGCCGCAGGCGACGGATGTCCTGGGTCTCCACGATGGTGAGGAGGACCGCCTGCACCTGCTGTATCGCGGTCTGCACGACGCCGGTGATCTGCGCCGCCTGGGTCTGCGCCACGGCCTCGATGCGGCCCAGAAGCTGGGGCAGCGCATTCAGCACCAGCGGCCCTTCCGCGATGTCGAGAACACCGCCTGCCTTGGCGTTCTTGAAAGTGCCGCCCGACGCCGCCTCCATCGTGCCCGACATCGACGGTACGGCCTCTATCAGCGCCTCGCCCGTGGCCTTCGGCTCGGCCTTGGTGATCGCCAGTTCCAGCAGTTCGGCGTCCAGCGTCTGCGGGCCCATGACGCCGAAGCCGCCGATATCCCTAGCCGAGACCTTGCCCAGCGTGTCGGTCCTCGGCGCCGCGCTCAGCTCGATCATCGAGACCGGTGCGGTGGCATTGCCCCAGAGCACGTCACGCGGGGTGATCCGCTCCACCCGCCGCACGAAGACGAAACCGCGCGCCGTGGGCAAGACGGTGCGGCCGGTGCAGATCACGGTGCTGCCGGTGGCCAGATCGTCCACCTCGCTGTCGAGCGGCATCTCGCGCGAATTCAGCGCCGAGTGATAGTCGCTGCCCGCGTAGTCCGAGCCGGTCGCGCGGAAGAAGTTGGTGGTGTGCGTAAAGGTCTTGGGAGGCTCCTCGCGGAAGGTGAAGAACTCGCGCGGGGCATCGGCGCCATAGTGGCGGAAGGTGCGGGCGAGCTTGTAGGCCGTCACCTGCGCGGGATGGCTCTCGCGCACCGCGCCTTCCAGTTGCAGCGTTACGCGGTCGAGATGCTCCTCGGTCTCCCGCACCACGAGGATTTCGTAGGGATCGAAGGGCCCCGAGAGAATCAGGATCCGGTCGCCCGCCTCGATGCCATGCTCCGCGCGGCTGGCCAGATCCGTGGCGTTGCCCAGCCGCACGATGTCGAGTGATGTCGTGCCCGGCGCGATGGCCTGCCTGCCCTTGCGCGGCCGGTAGAGGTGGAAGGTGCCAAGGCCCGGCCAAGCGGTCAGGCCCTCCGTCGCCTCGAAGATGGCGGGCTTGTCCGCGCCCTCCAGCATGGCCTCGAACGCAAAGCCCGCAGGCACCTTGGCCGATGCCTCTCCCCGCAGTTCCAGCGCGAAGCGGGCGGTGCCGCCGAGGCCCGGCGCGGGGCGGTAGCCGGTGAGCTGGACGAGATCGAAGACGCTCTCCTCCCAGGCGGCCGTCCCGAGCTTCGTCTCGTTGGCGTAGAGCTCCTGGTAGAAGGTGAGCACGTCACCGAGTATCGCCGCGCCTTCCAGCAGCGCGATGCCCGGCTCGTCGGGCTTCAGATGCGTCCAGCCCGAGAGCGCCCCCTCCTTCACCAGCCGGTCCAGCATGTGGCCGCGCATGGAGGCATAATCCCCGATGCGGTAGGAAAAGCGTGACAGGCCGGGGCGGTTCTTCACCGTGGCGGGGAAGCGGGGCGGGCGTTCGCAATCGTGTTCGCAGCTCACTGGCGGCCTCCCTTCACCTCGATGGTCATGCGGCCCAGCTCAAGCGCATTGGGATCGTTGGCGACGCGGATGATCTGGCTTGCGCCCACGTCGATCTGCAGCGCCTCGGGCGGGGGCAGTTCGTCAGGCTCCAGCACCAGCGTACCGAGCGACGGGCCGCCCGCCTGGTCCCAGAGCCGCATGCCCACCTCCAGCACCCGGTCCACGCCCTCCACGGCGAGCGCGCGGGCGACGATCTGGCTGGCGTAGAGCGATTGGCCGAAGACCCAGTTGTCGGGGTGGAAGAAGCCCCGCTCGCCGGTGCCAGTGTAGCCTTCCGAGAACGCCTCCTCCAGTTCGGCCTCCAGGTCCTCGGGCCAGAAGCGAGGCGCGGCGCAGACCACTAGGCGGATGTCGAGCGGCACGAAATCGGGCGGGCGGATCCCGATGTCCTCGCCGATCAGCCGCACCTGGTCGAGATGGCGCGCGGCCGTCTCCAGTTGTCCGGCGCTCAGTTCGGTGGTGCCGCGCGGGTCCAGCGTCACACGGACCGTGCGCCAGCTTCCGGTCCAGCCATAGGCGGCGGCCGCGCGCTGCACGAAGGGCAGTTCCTCGGCGCGGCGCTTGCAGTCGTTGAGGGTGACGGCGCGGAGCTGGCGGGCGCGGTAGGCCTCGGGCGCGCGGCGGCGGATCACCTCGGGCGTCTCGGGCAGGCGGCCATTGACGACATCGAAGGGGTTCCACAGCCGCGTGATCTCCGGGAAGGCATCGTCATCGAAGTTCGAGACGGTGCCCGCGCCGACATTGCCCTCGGGGCCCAGGCCGGTCTGATAGCGCGCGGCCACGTAGCTGCCCGGCGGCGGGGCCTCGCCATTGGGCGCACGCCCGAAACGAATGGTGCTGCGGCCAAGCTCGTCGGTCTCCACGAGGAAGTGGTTGGCGTCCTCGCGGCTCTGCAACAGGTCGATCTGCTCGCTCCAGCCTGCGATGCCCTCCACGGACACGCGCAGCGTGCTTTCGGGCGCAACCTCGCCGCCCGGTTCGGTGTCGCGATAGGCGAGCGGGCCTTCGGGGAGTTCGCAGAGCCGGCCCCACCGGGTTTCCTCGTGGACGGCTTCGGTGATGCGGCCGAAGGGGAAATCGGTGCGGAACGCGCTGCGCTCGGCGCCAAGCGCGGCCGACAGGGCGGCGTCGAGCGGGCGCGCGGGGTCGGTGAACAGCGTCAGGTTGGGCCTTCCGTGGACGATCCCCACGAGGTTGCCGTGAAATAGGCTCACATCCCCCCGCGGATCCTCGCCGGGGCAGCGGGTGACGAAACAGAAGCGTGCGGCGAGCGCATCCTCGCTGTCCCATTCGATGCGCACCATCCAGGCGTCGGCCACCGGATCGCGCCGGACCTCGCCACCCGTCAGCCGCAGAAGCTGGCGTTGTGCCGGGTCGCGTCCGGCCGCGCGGCCTGTCTCGGGGTTCAGCACCTCCTCCAGCAGAAGCGGCGTCTCCATCCCGCGCAGCAGGTCGCGCAGATCCGTCGCCTCCGTCTCGGTCATGGACTGGCCGGGCAGCGTGACATCCGCCGCCGTGGAACACTTCTCCAGCGCGCCCACGAGGTTGCCCCAGTTGTAGAGCTCCAGCCGGTTCAGCTCGGGCCGCATCCGCCGCACCGCGTCGGTATCGTTGAGAAAGATCTCGGAGGTGGCGGTCCGCCGCCGCCCGGTCCAGCAGGCGAAACTCGCGGGCAGGTCCAGGTCGGTCGACACCTCCATCGCCGCCCAGGTGCCCGACTGGTTGCCCTGGTGGATGTGGTAATCCATCAGCCGGGCGTGGCGGGCGAGCGAGAGCCGCTTGCGGGCGCGGGGGAAATAGGCCTCGGTCGCTATGCGGTCCTGCTTGTCGGCCAGCTCGTCTCCCGCCGCCGCCAGAAGGCCGATCACCACCTGGTCCAGATCCGCCTCCGAGGTGGGTTGCCAGCCCGGCACCCGCTCGGCCATGGCGTTGATCAGAAGGTGGCGGAAGGAGTGGTAATCCCGCGCGAGGTAGTCGATCCGGGGCAGCGCGTCCGGTGCCTCGGGCGGCTTGCGGTCCGGGCGGCAGTTGAGGTTGAAGCAGCCGGGGCGGAACTTGAAGGGCAGCTTCGCGAAGACCGGATCGAAGAGTGGCGAGAGGGCCTCCAGCGTGTAGGTGGAATAGTCCCCGATCGGATGCACGGTCAGCACCAGGCCCGGCGCGGGGCCCGGACCGGCGGCGATCTCGCGCACCTGAACCTCGTCCGGTAACGTGCCGCCGCGCCGCCGCCGCCCGCCGGTGATGGCGAAGAGCCGGTTGGCGGGCACGCCGTTGTTGAGGTGCGCGTCCAGAATGTCCGCAAGCGCGATATCGTTGATGAACTCCGCCGTCAGCCGCGCATGGGGTGGGGTTGCGCCCTCGTCGAGTTCCACGAACACAAGGTCGAAGCCGTTCAGCCCGGTCAGGTCCCTCGCGCGGTCGCGGCGTTCCTCGTCGTTCAGGATCTCGGCCATCACACGTCTCCGCTGCCCGAGATGGCGTGCTCGAAGCGCAGCCGCCGGGTCTCCGAGGTGCTGGCCAGCTCATAGACCAGATCGACCGAGAGCGTGGTGTCGTTGGCCTCGGTCACCAGTTCACGCACCACCAGCCGTTCGCCGAGATAGAAGCTGAGCGCCTTGGTGAGCCGCGCCCGCGCCAGCCCCGCCGTCACCTCGCTGTTGGCCTCGAAGACCAGCCGCTTCATGCCGCCGCCGAAGCGGGGCTGGAAAGGCCGCTCGCCGGGGTCGGTGAGCATGAGCTGGATCACCTCGCCCTTCACGTGCTCGGAGAGATCGGCGGGCGTCTCGGGCCGGCCGTCCTCGCCGATGGTGAAGGGGAACTTCAGATGACGTCCGCTCATGGCGCTACTCCCAGTCGAATTCGAGCTGGTGGTCGTGGGTGGTCCCGGAGCCCCCGGCCTGCTCGTCGGTGGTCTCGATGTCGGCGCGGTGATCGTGGAGGTACTTCAGCATCCCCCGGGCGATGGCAACGAACATCAGCCGCCGGTCTTCCTTGCTGCGGGTATCGTTGGGCAGATCGGTGTCCTTCAGGCTTGCCCAGAGCGACACGAACTCTGCATCCATCGCGCCCGCGAGCGTGTCGGTCTGAAGGTTCCTGACGGTGCCTGCCTTGAGCCTTGCCATCTGCGCTCACCCTGTCTTGACGCGCGTGGAAAGCAGCGCGGGCGTGGGAGGGGTCTGCGGGGCGACCGGCGGTGCGGGGGTGACGGGTATGCCGATCACGGTCTCGCCGGGGTGCGTGTGCGCGTTGAAGGCGATCACGAGCTGGTTGAGGTAGGTCAGCAGGTCATCGCCGAAGACGAGTGGGTGGCGGGCGCCGTCCACCAGCTCTATCTGCGGGGCGTCCACCAGCACCTTGGACGCGGCCTTGACCTCGATCTTGCCGTCCCGCGCGGTGATGGTGATCTTGTTGCGGCCGTTGCCGTCTGAGATCACCAGCGCCTCGTTGTCATCGTCCAGAGCCACGTTCAGGCCGCTCTCGGTCTTGAGCACCTTGGTCGGCTGTTGTCCGGCGCGGCCCTCCTCGGGCTCGGGCGCGTCGCCCTCCGCCCACCAGCCGCCCGACCAGATGGGGTTGTCGACATCGCCCGCCTCGAACTCGATCCACACCCCCGCGCCGACCGGCGGCACGGTGAAGAGCCCCGCATCCGGGCCGACATGGGGCGCGCAGGGCAGCGCCCAGCGGGTCAGCTCGCCGCCGGGCAGGATCGCGGGCACCTGCGCGCGGATCCTGCCCATGTTGCGCGGGTCGTCCACATCCGCGACGATGCCCTTGTACTTGCCGTAATGGCGGGCCTGCTGCTCCTCGATGAAGCCCGCGACCAGCCGCTCGAAGGAGAGCCCGCGCATCAGACGATCCCCCCGGGCAATCCGCCGCCGCCCGCATCCGACACCGCGTTGCGGCGCAGCGTGAAGGTCTGGGTGTATCCCATGTCCTTGAGGCTGTGGCTGACCTCACTCACCAGGTAACGCCCGCTCAACCGCGTGCCCGCACCCGCCACCGACACCACCCGGTAGGGCCTGAGCACGCCCGCATAGGCCTCCGCCGACACCTCGCCATGGCCCGACCACGCGAAGGCGCCGCGATCCACGCTGCCCTGCACCGCCGCGTCCAGTACCGTCTGGTCGCCATCGGGCGCGGTGGCGAAGACGGTGCCGGGGTCCGTGTCCTCGGTCGTGGCCCGCTCGCCCAGCAGGTCGCGGTCGGTCTGGTCGGCCTGCGCCGTGAGCACCGACAGGTTGGCCGGATCCACGTCCTCCGATTGCGCCGCCACGGGCGAGAGCACGTCGAGCTCCAGCACCAGCTTGTTTACATTGCGCTCCGCGCCGGTAAGCACCATCTCCGGCAGCCCGTCCTCATCCTCCAGCGGCAGGGTGCGGAACCGCCCCGTGCTCTGCCCGGGCGCGGCGCCGGGCTCCACATAGACCACCATGTTGGCCTCGCGTGCGAGCCTGCGCAGAAGGCCGAAATCGGTGCCCCGTTGCGTGACCACCCGCTCCAGCGACGGCGATCCCACGCCGCTCGGGTCCGTGCGCGCGTCGATGCCGTATTCGCCGAAGACCTGCGCCGCGATGTCCTCCGGCGCCATTTCCTCGAAGAGCCGCGCGCGGTCGGTGCGGTTCATCATGGCGCTCTCGTCGTTGACCACTATCACCGCTTGGCTCTCGTTCGGCCCGCCCGCCATCTCGAAGCGCTGCGCCACCACGCGGCCCTCGATGAGCGGCACGAAAGCGCCGCGCCCCACCTGTACCTCGATGCGCACCCGCGTCAGCGGCTGGATGGTGTCATCCAGCACGCCGGGCCAGTCGCCATCGTCGTCGCGCCCCAGCGGGATGGTGATCTGCGCCTCGGCCACCATGTCTGTCGCCTGATCGACCCGGATCTCCTCGATCAGCGCAAGCCGCTCGTCATCGGCGGGGCTGTTGTCGAACCAGAGGCGATATTCGGCGATGGCCATGCGTCAGCGCTCCGGAACGTCGATGACGCGGCCGACCGGATCGAGCAGTTCGTTGGCCTCCAGCTCGGTGTTGGCGTCGGCTATGTGCCAGAAGCGCGTGCCGTCGCGGAAGCAGCGGTCCGCGATGACGTCGAGCTGGTCGGAGCCGTTCACGGTGAGAGGTCGGCCCACGGTATCGGGCAGGCGGCGCAGCTTCACGGCCGCCACGTCCCGCCCGGCCGCGTCCTTGACGGTGACGGTGGGGGTGTCGGCGTAGCGGCTGTCCTTGGTGAACATTCTCAGGGCCTTCTCAGAACGGGATGATGTCGGGCGCGTCGGTGATAGCCTTGCCGAGGTTGAGCACGGCCTGGGCGTCCTTGAGCGTCTTCATGTACTCGGCCGCGCCCTGGCCGATGATGTCGTCGCTGTCGGGCGTGAAGGTCACCACCTCCAGCCCCAGCGACACCTCCGCCCGGATCGGCACCAGCGCTCGGCTGTAGAGAGTCTCGCGCGCGGAGAAGGAGATGATCTCCACCGGCAGGATGCGCGTGAGCCCGGCCACGAAGATCAGCCGGGGCAGGCGCTCGGGCGGGATCGCGCGGGTGGGCTGGTTGCCGCCGCCGCCAAGTGCCGCGCCCACGGCGTCTACGATGGCCCCCAGCAGCGCGCCGGTGCTCTCGGGGAACACCATCTTCTCCAGCGCGGCAAGCTGCGGCCCCACCCCGAAGAGCGCCGCCGTGCCGTCGCCCTTGTCCAGATCGTCGGCGGCGTCGAACT
>Ga0316197_10001904_pt1 | contig 14873 bp, 12 predicted proteins | sample OudBiesiAoxic_MG_FD_204939 | JGI IMG/M metagenome (GOLD analysis project Ga0316197, IMG submission 204939) | Coastal sediment microbial communities from Oude Bieten Haven, Netherlands - site A oxic | ecosystem: Environmental > Aquatic > Marine > Coastal > Sediment | place: Netherlands...
TTAATTTTAAATCAGCAGCAGGGGGAGCATTAGGTGCAGCTCTTATGCAAGGAATAAAAAGGGGATTATTCTCAAATGAAGCAGGTATGGGAAGTGCTCCTAATGCAGCAGCAACAGCTACAGTATCGCATCCAGTAAAGCAAGGACTGATCCAAGCATTAGGTGTATTTACAGATACAATATTAATCTGTAGTGCAACTGCATTTATAATATTATTATCAGGATATCAATCACTTGCAGGAGATGGAATCCAAATGACTCAGTCAGCACTTAGCCAACACTTAGGAAGTTTTGGTGGAATATTTATAGCAGTATGTATCTTCTTATTCGCATTCTCTTCAGTAATTGGAAACTATTATTATGGTGAAGCAAATATAGAATTTATGACAGAAAATAGATTATGGTTACAGGGATATAGAGGAGCAGTAGTTTTAATGGTATTATTAGGAGGAATTGCAGGATTAAAAGTTGTGTGGGGATTAGCAGATCTATTCATGGCATTTATGGCAATCTTAAACTTATATGCAATCGTAAAATTAGGACCAATTGCATTTAGATTATTAGGAGATTATTCAGATCAAAGAAAGCAAGGATTAAATCCAGTTTTAAGACCTGAAACAGTAGATGATTTAGATGGTGTAGAATGTTGGACTAAATCTAAAACTGCATTAAAAAAAACAGAAGAAGAATTTAAAACTGTATAGAAACTTTATTAAATATAACCTCTATTCTAATTTCAGAATAGGGGTTATTTATTTATAATTTCTAATTTTTTTGTATTCTCCTGTTTAATATAGTATAATTTCACTATATTATATAGGAGTTTAAGGCAATATAACATTAAATTATATTAGGAGGAAATACCTTGAACAAATATTTTACTTATTTTACCCTTCTCCTTTTAACTAAAAATATACGATACTATTTTTTCGGAGAGGACCTTGAACTATCTGGAGCAGTATTTACATTATTACTTCTTATTCTTATAGATAAAAAAATAAATTTTAAAAAAATTATGGGTTTATTTGTTGGAGTATTCTTTTTAGATATATTTCTATTAAATTGGGGATTTTTAAAGATACCTCCTAAGGAAGGATTTATTTTAGCTTTACCAGCAATAGTTTATTACTACGTTTTTTTATTGGGCTGTATAGTTTTAAATGTAAAAAAATATAAACATGGTAATAGGATGATTATACTTTTAATTATGGATTTCTTTTGTAATATTTTAGAGCTTCTAGTTAGAAATGGTAATTATCTTCTACCTATTAACTATATAGTAATAGCTGTTATTATAAGGGGAATGATAGTATATACAATATTTCTTGCATATAAGAAAAAAGAGATGTTGATCCTCCAAGAGGAACACAATGAAAAATATATAAAATTAAATTTAATGGCTTCAGATCTAGAGGCAGAATCTTTTTATCTAAAAAAGATATCTACCAATGTTGAAACTCTTATGAAAAAAGCATATACATCCTATAAAATAGTCTCTGATGTAGAGGAAGCTAAAAGATATTTTTTAGATCTATCGAGGGAGATCCATGAATTAAAAAAAGATTATACAAGGGTAGTACTAGGTTTAGATAATCTGTTTAATAAATTTGAGCATGATGAAGTTATATCCCTTTCAAAGATTGGAGATATAATAAAAAATAATACTAAACGTTATCTTATGCAAATAAATCTAGATATTAATTTTAAGATTAAATTTAAAGATGATTTTAAAATTAAATATTATCATAAAATATTTATAGTAATAAATAATCTTATTATTAATTCTATTGAAGCTATGGTTAAATCCCCCACCTATCTCATATCTAATTTAAAAATTGAAGTCTTAGAGTATAGTGATGATAACCATATCTATCTAATTGTATTTGATAATGGTCCTGGAATTCCTAAGGAGTTTTTTAAGCTTATCTGTAATCCAGGATTCACTACAAAGTTTGATAAAAAAACAGGAAATCCTTCTACAGGGATGGGTCTTTCCCATGTAAAAAATATAGTAGACGAAATAGATGGAGATATGGAGATAATATCTTCCCTTGAATCAGGAACCAAATTTATAATAAAACTTCCTATTAAAAAATTTAGAGGAGACTTAGCATGAAAAACAAGATAATAATAATTGATGATGATATTTCTATAAGAACAATGTTACGTTTTATAATAGAAAAAAATTACTTAGGAGAGATCATTGAAGAACTATCTTCAGGAGATAATGCTTCGGAGTTGATAAAAATTTACAATCCAGATATAGTTTTGATAGATTTTCTCCTTCCTGAAAAAGATGGAGTGGAGATTGTAAAGGATGTTATAAAAAATGGATATCAAGGAAAATTTATTATGATATCTCAAGTAAAAGATCCTGATATGATAGGAGAAGCCTATAAACAAGGAGTACTCTTTTTTATACACAAGCCAATTAATGAGATAGAAGTAAAAAGTGTTTTAAAAAATATTATAAAAACCATAGAGGTAGATCGTTCTATGGAGATTATAAGAACAACTTTGATAAATACTGTTTCTCCTAAAAAAGAAGAGGAAAAAGAAAACCTAACAAAGATATTTTCAGATCTAGGAATAATCTCAGAGTTTGGAATAAATGATCTAAAAAAAGTAATCATATCTATAATGATCTTAAAAGAAAAAAATCCATCTGTATCTTATCAATTAAAAGATATATTTCAAGAGGTAATAGAGAATTATAAAGTTAATGATAACGTTGATATTAATTTTAAAAGTTTTGAACAAAGGATAAGAAGATTGGTGTATAAAGCATTTGAAAATATATGTCATGTAGGAGCAGAGGATTTTTATAATCCTATTTTTTCAAAATATTCAAATATACTTTTTGATATAGGTGAGATAAGAAAGGTTATAAATAATTTTGATAAAGATGAGATAAAAAAAGGAAAGATAAATGTAAAAAAATTTATCGAAGGAATAGTTTTAAAAGTTATGTAAATTAAAAAAAATTTATAATTAAAAAAGGAAGATAGGGACTGTCCAAAAAAGTCTGTAAATAAAATATGAAGAATTAGCTTCCTGTGGTAATAATATTACTAAAGGAGGCTATTTTTTATGGCAAAAAGAAAACGAAAGTTCTTTTGAACCTAAAATTGTTCCCAAAAGACAAAAAGAAATTTCACAGATTGATGAAAAAATTATTGCTATCTATGCGCGTGGTCTTAGTACCAATCAAATCTCTGAACAAATTGAAGATATCTATGGATTTGAAATTAGTCAAAGCTTTGTTTCGAATGTTACAAATAAAATATTACCTGATATTCTGATAATGTGTGTAGATGGATTATCTGGAATAAAAGAAAGTATCTCAGTAGCCTTTCCAAAAACAAAATATCAAAGATGCATTGTACATCAAGTTAGAAATATACTTAAATATGTATCGTATAAAGATAGAAAAGAGTATGCGAAAGATCTCAAAGCAGTATATACCGCTCCCTCTGAAGAGAGGGGATATGAACTAATGGTTGAAGTTACAAAGAAATGGGCTTTTCCACTTCGAAATTGGGGAAAAGTTTATGGTGAGTTATCAATAATGTATGCTGATAGAATTCCGGAATAAAGTAAAAAAAATATGCCAAGAAGCCTTTTTTATTAAGGCTTGCTTGACATGCTTAAATTTTAAAATTATACTTAAATTAATAAAAAACATAAATTTTTTATCGTATTAAAAATTATCATAGGAACTTTTTTTCTATTTGCAGACTTTTCTGGACATCCTCATTTTTATACCTCTGTTACAATTTCATCGTAGGTTTTTCTTTTTTCTCTAGGATACAACTCTTGATCTTTTTTTTGATAACCTAAACTTATTAACATTACAACAGTTTTATTTTTATCTATATTAAAATTTTCTTTAACTTTTTCTTCATCAAAACCTATCATTGGATGGGTATTTACTCCTAAATTTTCTGCACTGATCATAATATTCATAGCAAATAACGATGTATTCCTAACAGCCATTGCATTTTTTTTAATATCATTTAAATAAAGAAAATTATCACAAATTCCAATTGTTTTAGCAATATCCTCTTCCTTCATTCCATTTTCTTTTTTTATATCCCATATTGGATTTTCCCTTCTATAGCCTAGGGGATTACCTATCATTACTAGAGTTAGCGGAGCTTCTAATATTTTTGGTTGTTGACAACCTTCATGGAGTTTTTTCTTACCTTCTTCACTCTTAACCATAATAATTTCCCAAGGTTGAAGATTAAAGGCTGAAGGGGCTAGTGTACCATCATTTATTATCTCCTTTAATAATTTATTGTCTACTTTTCTTTCTGTATCAAAAAAATTAATACTTCTTCTATTATTATTTAATTTTTTATAATCCATGTTTACCTCCTGTATAGTTACAAATATTATATTTAAGCTATATTTTATTTATTTGTTTGAAGGATCATTATATGAGATTTTTTCTCTATTTTAAATAAAACCTCTTCTTCTTCCCCTTTAAATGCATCACGAGTTTCTAATGTTTCGTTATTAATATTAACTTTTCCATCTATTACTAAACCATATATTTTTTTTCCAGAAGGGATCTCATAATAAGTGTCTTTATCGAATTCTCCTACGAATATATCAACATCTTGATTAATTTTTACAAGTCCTTTTCCACTTTTTTTAGAGACCAAATGAAAGAATTGATTATTTTTCTCCTTTGGATCATATTTATAATCCATATATACAGGCTCATAATTTTTTTTATCAGGGTTTATCCAAATTTGAAGTAATCTAGAATCCTCACTTCCGTGATTATATTCAGAATGAAATACTCCTGTTCCTGCACTCATATACTGAACTTCATTTGGCTTAATAGTTTTTAAATTTTTCATATCATCTCCATGGGATATTTCTCCACTTATTAGATATGTAATTATTTCCATGTTTTTATGGGGATGTGATTTAAATCCATTTCCAGCTTTGAAAATGTCATCGTTAATTACCCTTATATCTCCAAAATTCATATTATTTGGATCATAGTAGTTAGCAAATGAAAAATGATGATAGGTGTCTAGCCATTCATAGTTATCGTGATATATTTCTTCTTTTTTTATTTTTTTCATAAAATCCTCCTTTAATAAATCTAACTAGATATATTATGTTAAATTTTTTCTATTATATCACTAACTTTCAAATGACATTTATGATATAACAATTTAAGGGCAGAAAATTGACCTATGGTAAGGTTGTTCTCTTTAAATTACTCAGTGGATCCTTTTCCCTACCGATTGTGGGCATCTATTTAAAGTTATTTATAACTTTAAATTTAATCTATCACTTTTTTTTATAGTTCATACTTGATTATATATCTAACTAGATATATATTCAAGGGGTAAAAAAATTATTAAAAATTACTCTAATTTTTATACAAAATAAAGCTATTTGTGACCCCCTTAAGGCTACTCCTGATACCATTAAGGCTACTTTTTAGCATTTTTGTTTTTTCACCTCTGAGTCCCAGTAGTACCAAGGGATAGAAGGCTTTATCCTAGGGGGTAGATCTCTTCTAAGTGTATAAACACAAGGGGAAGTTTTTAGGGTGGTCTTAGAAGGGAAATGAGAGGGAAAAATTGAAAAGAGGTAATAAATAGTAGGAGAAATAATATAAATAACAAATATCTAAAAGATTGAAATATAGTTTTGACTTTAGTTTAAATATAAGTATAATTAAAATATATGCTCGAGTTAATTAAATTATATTTCTAAAGGTGGGGTTGTTCATATTAATTTTATATTGCTAGAAACATTTTAATTTAAAGGAGGAACAGATGAAAAAGTTATTTAGTATTTTTATGATCTTTGCTTTATTAGGTTGTACAGGGTTTTCAAAAAAAATGAAAGAGCTAAAAACGTCTTCTAAACCAAAAAATGTTATTAAAACAATGGTTAAGTATACTCAAGATGATCAAATATTTAATGGATATATGGTATATGAAGGTTCGATAAAAGCTAAACAACCGGGGATACTTCTTATACATCATTGGGTTGGTTTAGACGAGTTTACTATGAAGGAAGCAGATAAATTTGCTCGAGAAGGATATGTAGTATTTGCTATGGATATGTATGGAGAAAATGTTAAAGTAACCAATCATGAGGAAGCAGGTAAAATCTCAGGCTACTATAAGAAAAATAGAGAAATTATGAGAAGAAGGATAGCTAGAGCAATAGAGGAATTAAAGAAAAATCCAAATGTAGATCTTAATAAAATTGGAGGAGTTGGATACTGTTTTGGAGGAGATGCTCTTATTGATTACATGCTTTATACCGATGAAATTGAAGCAGGGGTTTCTATTCACGGATTTTATACAAGTCCATTATTACAAAACAAACTAAATGGAGCTTTACAGATAAATCACGGAGTATTAGATAAATCTTCGACAATGGATCAATTAAAAACTTTTACGAATATCCACCCAGAAGTAGAGGTATACCTTTATGATGACGCAGAACATGCTTATACAGTAACAGATGGTCCTAATTATAATGAAAAAGCTGCTAAAGAATCTTTTGAGAGAGCTACTTTATTTTTAAAAAGAGAACTTAAGTAAATATTTTTTACTAAAAATATGCTCATTAAACACAAATATTTAAGTTAGTAAAATAAAAACCCTAAAGATTTATATACTGTAACCTGTAGACTAGACACTAGAAAAAAAGAGTGTTAAAATCTACAGGTTTTTTGTATACTGAAAAAATTAAAATACTATCTAAAAATAAAAAAATTATTAAAAATTACTCTAATTTTTATACAAAATAAGGCTATTTGTGACCCCCTTAAGGCTACTCCTGATACCCTTAAGGCTACTTTAGAACCTTTTTATTTTTTTGCCTCTGAATCCCAGTAATACCAGTAGTTAGAAGGCTTTACTCTAGGGGGTAGATCTCCTTTGGATGTATAAACACAAGGGAAAGGTTTTAGGATGGTCTTAGAAAGCATATGAGAGGAGAAAATAAAAAGTTATATATCTAGAGAGATCTATGAAGTAAGGTTTAGTGGAGATAGATTTAGATATGAAGTTATCTCAAATCTTTATATTATAAAAATAATTAATTGATTCTCTTAGTTTATAGTAGTATCCTTGTATTGTTGAAAATTAAAAAAAGTATATAATTGAAACAGGAGGAAAAAAATGAGATTTGAAGTTGAATTGAGATTAGATAATAATGTTATCAATAAAGATTATAGACGAAATATAGTTAGTATTATTAAGCAATGTCTATCTGAAGAGGATTATGAAGAAATATATAAGGAAAGAAAAATAAGATCGTTTGTATTTTCGCCTTTCTTACAGATTGAAAGTTTCTCTAAGGATGAAATTATTCTTAAAGATAAAAAAATAAAATTATTTTTTAGTACCGACAGTATGAGTGATGGTTGGATCTTGATAAATTCATTTAGAAATAAGAAGAGTAAGGAACTTAATTTTGGAAAGGATAAGATTATTATTGAAAAGGTAGCAACTTTAGTAGAAAAAGAGATTAAAGACGATATTATTTTGTTTAAAACAATGTCACCAATATGTATTCGAGAACAATTAGATGAAAAAAAATCTTGGTATCATGATTTTGATGATAAGGGAATTCAGATACTAAAGAAAAATATTTTATATCAATTAAAATATGAATTTCCAAGATTACTATTAGAAGAACTAAAGATAAAACCATTTAAAATGAAGAGAACAATTATAACAAACTATGATATTCAATTTCCAGTAAATTTAGGAACATTGATAATTAGTGGAGATAAACGAATTCTTAAAAAATTATATAAAAGTGGAATAGGAAGTAAGACAAGTTTAGGACTAGGAATGTTAGAAATAGTTCAATAAATTAAGGTAGGAGGTGATTAGATGAAAGAAAAAATTGAACATGAAATATACGATACAAAAGTAGAATTAGGAGATTGGAGAAGTTCTGCCTCTGTTTTGGGACTTATAAGATATTTTACATTTTTAAGGGATGATTTAGGTAGAAAGGATATTAAGTTTAATTTTGATCTATTAGATGATAAAAATTCTGATTACATTGAATATAATTCTAATGAAATAACTAGAGAGAACTACCTATTATTTGCAGAAAGAGTTTTTGGAAGTGAGATGCATCATACAGAATTAGAAAAATTCTTTGAAAGAGATGAATTTAGTGAAAATGAAATAAAATTTATCAAAGAAAAATTAAAGAAAAATGAAATCATGAAAAAGCTATTTAAAGGGATTACCTATGAAAACCTAGAAGAAGCTAAAAGAATATTAGATATCAAAGAAAACAGACTAGAAATTATAGAAAATACATTTAAAAATGGAATAAGTCAATATAGAAATTTTTGTAATCCAAATGCTATATTCAGCGAAGGAAACAAATCTTGTAGAATTAATGGATACTCTGTAGATATGCCTAAAAAAGGAAAATCAGCAAGCTATATGCAGGATATGAATACGTTTGTTTATAAGGATGCTTTAGAATATGATTTTATTCCATTTGCTTTTACTATAACCTATAATGCTTATTTTATAAATAATAACTATTCAAATGACAGTTTAATCTCTGCATTTGATAACTTAGAAAGTGAACAAAATAAAAGATTTGATGAAGATAAAAATCAAAAGAAAAGACAAAATAAATTTTATAGGGGAGCTTTATTTGAATCTGTAAAAGGGAATGCTTCTTTTTTAGACTATGATGTAGAAGTTATTACTAAAAATAGAGATAATGATTATTTTGAAAGTTTATATGTGAGAAAAAAAAGTATAGAGATGTTTAAACTATTAAGTGATAAAAATATTAAGATAAATGGTTTATTTAAAGTAAATGAAAAATTCTATATTGATTTTGAAAAAGAAGTTATTAATGGGATCCTTAATTTAACAAACTTAGATAATTTAATACTAAAATTATTAAAGTATGATAGGGGAGTTGGAGCAATGATTAAAGTTAATCGTCTTATACATAAAACTATTATTGATATAGAAGATTTAGGAAAGGAAACGCAGAGAAATATTTATAAAAATGAATTAGGAGGAAAAGAGATGTCAAAAAACTATAAAGATACTATTAGTTGTGGAATTGAAGTTAAGAAAAGTATTAAAGATAAGAATAAAATAAAATCATATAAAAACAAATTAATTACGGCAATATCATTTAAAGATTATAATCAATTTAACTTAGTATTAATGAAATTATCTGATTATTCAGGTATAGGATTTAAATTTGCTTTTGATTTATTCAAAGATTTTGAAGGGAATATAAACCTAGCTTACTCGTTTATAAATGCTTTAAATGAATATAGTGAAGAAGGGAAAACAGTAAATACAAAAATAGAGGGGGAAAAATAATGAAAAAAGCTTTAACTTTGACAGTGGTAGCACATATGACATCTAACTATGGTGAGGGATTAGGAAATATTGCCAGTGTTCAAAAGCTATATAGAGATGGGAAAACTTATTCAATGAGATCAAGAGAAAGTTTAAAGTATTCATTAATGACTCAAAGTGGAATGTATAAAGATTTAAGAGCCGTTTCAAATGGAGCTACTCAAAAGCTAGTAGATGGGGAAAACAATGTTTCAAATACTAGAGCCTTAGAGGGTGGGTATATGAACACTGCTGTAAAGATAGGAAAAGACACTTTAACTAAAATAAGAAATAGTTCATTTTATTTAACCGATGCAATTTCAGTAGAGCCACTTACAATAAATGGAAGATTTCATAATAACTTAGGATTAGCAACTGCATTTGCCAATGATAAATTCCATGAGAAAGAATTAAATGTTCAAAATAATGCTAAGGAAGTTGGACTAATGCCTTACCAATATGAATATGATAAAGGATTAAAGGTCTATAGTTTTACTATTGATTTAGATATGGTTGGAAAGGATGAAAACTTTAAAGTTGAAGCTTCTACTGAAGAAAAAGCAAAAAGAGTAGAATTATTACTTGAAGGAATACAAAATTTAAGTTTAATTGTAAAAGGAAACTTAGATAATGCTGAACCTTTGTTTATAGTAGGAGGTTTATCTAATAGGATGACTCATTATTTTGAAAATGTAGTGAGGATAAAGGAAAACAAACTTCAAATAACTGAAGACTTTATAGAAAGGGTAAATTCTGGTTATAAGGTAGGATTATTAAATGGAGAAAATCTTGATAATGAAGAGGAGATCAAGGAAAAATTAAATTCTGTAAGTATGATAAAATTCTTTAACGATCTTAAAAAAGAAGTTAGAGAAAATTATGGTGTGTAGTTATGAAAGTCTTAAAGATAAAATTAAAACAAAATCAAGCTCATTATAGAAAGGAAGAGAGTCAAAAAAATAAGATGACCTATCCCTTACCACCATTTTCAACTGTAATTGGAGCCATTCATGCTGCATGTGGATTTAAAAAATATCATCCTATGAACCTCAGTATTCAAGGGAGGTTTCAAAGTCTTTATAAGAGACCTTATACAGACTATTGCTTTTTAAATTCCATTATGGATGATAGAGGAATCTTAGTGAAGTTTCCTAATGGAAGTCTACTTTCTAGTGGATATACAAAGGTTGCTTCTACTTTAAAATCACAAGGGAATAGTTTTAGAAAAAATATAACTATCGATATCCACAACCAAGATCTTTTAGATGAGTATAATGGTATAAAAGATTTAGGAGAGGAATTAGAAAACTTTAATAAAATTAGAATTACTAAGTTTAAGAATATTTGTAAACTTAGAAAGAAAAATCTTGCTACTAAGAAAAAGAAATTTGATAAAAAATCAGATGAATTTAAAAAATTGGCAGATAGAGAAAAGGAAATTAAGATTCTTGAAAAATTAGTATTGGATAGGTTTAAGGAATTTAAAGAAATAAAAATAGCTAATGAACTTAATAATTATGCATGTTTAGTTACTTCATTAAAATATTATGAGATCTTAACCAATGTAGAGCTAGTTATCCATGTTCAATGTGAGGATGAAAAAGATTTAGAAATAATTAGAGATAATATTTTCAATCTAAGAGCGATTGGTAGAAGTGAAGATTTTGTAGAAATAACTGATTGTGAGATTGTAGAATTAGTTAAAGCAGAAGAAGATGAAGAAATTGATTCGATATACTCTGCATATTTATCTATTGAAGATATAAAAAGTGAAGCAATCCTTGTAGATAGAAAAGAAGACCTAAAAAATGTAAGAGGAACTAAATACAAATTAAATAAGAATTATATTTTAGAGGATAAAAAAAGAGTTTTTAATAAAGTTAAAGTCATGTATACATCAAAGTATAGTATAGATGATGAAAGTTATCTACTCATAGATAATGAAAAATTAATAGTAAATCTTATATAAAGTAAAACAATTAATATAACCAATATGGATTTTAAAAAATAAAATTAAAAAGAGACCTAGATAATTTCTTATATTTTGATTTAAGTAAGATTATTAACTCTTAAAAAATATTAAGTATAGAAGGAGAATTATGTTGGAACTAGATAATTATTTAGCTAAGCCTAATGAGACAATAAGAGAACATACAAATAATTTATTAAGAGATTTAAAAAAAATGAAAGATCTTGGCTATATAAAAGATAAAAAATTGTATGAACTAGCAAAAGAAGCTTGCGAATACCATGATTATGGAAAGGTAAATAAATATTTTCAAAAAAGAATTAAGGCTGCTAAAGAAGGCAAAAAAATAAAATTTAATGAAAATATAGAAATAAGTCATAATATTCTATCGATATTTTTCATAGATAGGTCAAAGTGGGAAAATAAAGATGATTATATGAGAATATTAAATGCAGTTTTAAATCATCATTCATATTCTGAAAATTTTAAAGATTTAAGGGAGAAAAAAGATGATATAGAGGATATATTAAAAGATTTTAAAACATTTAAAGTTAAAAAAAGAGATATTAATAAATTGTATGATTTAATAGATTTAGAAGATAGAAATCTCCTATTAACTAAAGGACTTTTACACCGTTGTGATTATTCTGCTAGTAGCAGAAAAGAGGGTGACGAAGAATTAGAAGTTGAGTATCCAAATGATTTTTTAATAGATAAGCTAGATGACTTTATGAATAAAAGAAATTATAAATTAAATGAGTTACAACAATTTTGTAAAAAAAATTCTGAGAAAAATATCATAGCGATAGCTCAAACTGGGATGGGGAAAACAGAAGCAGGATTATATTGGATAGGAAACAACAAAGGATTCTTTATATTACCATTAAAAACTGCTATAAATGCCATCTATGAGCGTTGTAAGAAACATTTTACTGATGAAGAAAAAACAACTAAACAACTTGGATTACTTCATGGAGACAATCTAGCTTATTATATAGAACAGTCTAAAGAAAAAGAAAAAGAAACTACAGAAAATAATGATGAAAAGATGTTTACTTACTATAGGGAAACAAAGAAATATTCTCAGCCAATTAACATTTCGACTCCCGATCAATTGTTTGATTTTGTATTTAAATATAATAGCTATGAATTTAAAGCTACGATCTTGTCTTATTCAAAGTTAGTTATAGATGAGATACAGATGTATTCGCCAGATGTGTTAGCTTATTTAATTAATGGAATAAAAATGGTTTCAGATTTAGGTGGTAAATTTTGTATATTGACTGCTACTCTTGCTCCATTTGTAAAGGATCTATTTGAAGTTTCAGGGGTAAAGATAGATGAATATCAGGAATTTGTAAATGAAAATAAAAGACATTTTGTAGAAGTAAAAAAAGAGGAAATAGATATTGAATTAATTAGAAAAAATTATCTTGAAAAAAAGGGAAAGGTTTTAGTAGTTTGTAATACTATTAAAAAAGCTCAAGAGATTTATGCCGAATTAAAAGATTTAAAGAATATTAATCTATTTCATAGTAGATATATTAAAGTCGATAGAAAAAAGAAAGAGGATGAAATTCTTGAGTTTGCAGAAAATTCAGTGAATAGAAAGGATAATAGTCATGGAATTTGGATTGCTACTCAAGTTGTAGAAGCAAGTTTAGATATTGATTTTGATTATCTATATACAGAATTATCAGATATCAATGGTTTATTTCAAAGATTTGGAAGATGCAATAGAAGTGGGAGAAAGAAGAATCTCATAGAACCAAACTGTTTTGTATTTACTGATATAAATCCTAGATTAATTGGTGGAATGATACATAAGGAAATCTATAATCTTTCTAAAGAAGCCTTGTTAGATTTTTTTGATAAATCTAAAATAATAAGTGAAAGAGAAAAAATAGATATGATCAATAAATATTTTACAACAGAAAATTTAAGAAGAGGAGAAAGCTCAGAATACTTGAGAAATTTTAATTATTCTATGAATAAATTAAAACACTTAGCCAGTGGAAGTATAGACAAACATGATGCACAGAAGATGTTTAGAGATATTCACAATTATAATATTATTCCTCAAAGTATTTATGATGTTAATAGAGAAGATATAGAAAGAAGTTTGGAACTTATAAAAATTTCAAAAAATAGTAAAAGAGTAAAGAGTAAGGAATTTATTAAAGACATGAGTGTTTCAATACCTGTTTATGCCTTTGAGAAAAGGGATTCTATAGAAATTAAGTTAGATAGATATACTAGCTTATATATTGTAGATATAGAATATAATAAAGATGAGGGCCTAAAGTTTAAAAAGAAAACTAGAGAAAAATATGCTAAAGAAAGTGAAGAAGATTTTGGAGCGTTTTTATAGTTTTTAAGGGGGAAGCTTATGAAAATTACTGGAGTTATGTTTTATTATTATTTTGTATGTCGTAGAAAGTTATGGCTTTTCTCAAAAGATATTACCCTTGAGAAGGAAAATGAAAATGTTATGCTTGGAAAATTATTAGATGAAAATTCCTATAAAAAAGATAAAAAACATATTATGATTGATGAAACTATCAATATTGATTTTGTTCGTGATTGGAAGGTACTCCATGAGATTAAAAAAAGTAGGAGTATAGAAGAAGCTAGTCTATGGCAAGTAAAATATTATCTTTATTTTTTAAAAGAGAGAGGGATAGAAGTTGAAAAAGGAGTATTAGATTATCCTAAACTAAAAATGATAGAAGAAGTCTATCTAAGTGATGAAGATACTCTAAGAATAAAAAAGATTCTAAAAAACATAAAAAATATAGTTTCTTTAGAAGATGCTCCTACCTTAATCGACTCAAAGATATGTAAGAAATGTGCTTATTATGAATATTGCTATATATAATGGAGGCTTTTTATGAATGAGACATATTATTTATTTTCAAATGGAGATTTAAAAAGGAAAGATAATGTTATAAGACTTACAACACCAGATAAAAGATTTAAAGATATTAAAATAGAAACTACAAAAGATATTTATTTATTTGGAGAAATTTCTTTAAATACTAAGTGTTTAAATTATCTTGGACAATTAGGGATTAGTTTACATATTTTTAACTATTATGGTTTTTATACAGGAAGTTTTTATCCAAAAGAATCAAATATTTCAGGTAGACTATTAGTAAACCAAGTTAAATTTTATGATGATCCAGATAAAAGAGTTTACCTTGCCCAAAGGTTTATTGAGGGAGCTAGTCATAATATCAAAAGAAACTTGGCTTATTATAAAAGAAGAGAAAAAGAAGTAGGAGAACAATTAGAAGAGATCAAATATCTTGAGACGCTTATTGAGAAGTGTATCACAGTAGAGGAACTCATGGGAATAGAAGGGAATATTAGAAAACAATATTACAAAGCTTGGAATACTATTGTAGATCAAAAGATTGATTTTGAAAAAAGAGTAAAGAGACCCCCAGATAATATGATTAATACTTTGATCTCATTTATTAATACTTTGATCTATACAACATGTTTAGGAGAGA
>Ga0316197_10001905_pt1 | contig 14870 bp, 8 predicted proteins | sample OudBiesiAoxic_MG_FD_204939 | JGI IMG/M metagenome (GOLD analysis project Ga0316197, IMG submission 204939) | Coastal sediment microbial communities from Oude Bieten Haven, Netherlands - site A oxic | ecosystem: Environmental > Aquatic > Marine > Coastal > Sediment | place: Netherlands...
GCGGCCCAAGTTGAAGTAGCCGTCCGGATGGCCCCGCTGCGCCGCGACCCGAAAGTACCGGGCCGCCGAGATGTAGTCCTCGAGCCTGGTCATCACGTCGCCGAGGCCGTCCATCGCCTCGGCGGAGCCTGGGCGCGCCTCCAAGGCGCTATCGAAGTATGCACGGGCGCGGGTGAAGTTCTCGGCCGCGAGCTCGTTCCGCCCCTGCTGCATGTACCAGTCGTAGCCCCGCACCGGCGGCCGACCGTCGACGAATTCATCGCTGCGGGCCGCATCAGCCAATCGATCGTACTCGTCGTACGCAGGCTTGCGTGGGGGGGCGGGTGTCGGGGTCGCGGTCGGGGTGGAGTTCCCGGTCGCGTTCTCGGTCCCGGTCTCGGTCCCGATGGCCTTCTCGACCCCGCTCTCGGTCTCGGCCTCGGTCCCGGGATCGGCCCCGGTCCCGGGATCGGCCCCGGTCCCGGGATCGGCCCCGGTCCCGGGATCGGCCCCGGTCTCGGTCCCGGCGTCGGCCATCGATCCCGCGTCGACTTCGACCCCTGCGTCTGCCAGCGCCTCCGCGGCTTGCGCTGCATCGAGCTCGGCGAGCAGCTTGGTTGCCGTCGGGTGCCCAGGATAATCCGCCAAGATCATCTCCAACTGCTCTCGCGCAACGGTGTCTTCGCCCACCGCACGCTGCGCGCGCGCCAAGAGCAAGAGGTACGGGACACCATCGGGCGCAAGCTCGGCAGCCTGCCTGGCGCTTCGCAGGGCGGCCTGCATGTCACCGCCCGCTTCGGCGGCGCTTAGACGCGCGTCAACTCGAAAGAACTCGGCGGTGCGGCTAAATGACATCGACCGGACCTCTTCCAAGACGCGACGGGCTCGCGGGGCGTCTCCGGCGAGTCGCAGCGCGTCGGCCTCTGCGAGACGTGCGTCCAAGTCGCGTCCGTCGAGCTCCGTGGAGCGCTCTGCGGTCATCCGTGCGGCCGTCGTCAGGTTTTCGACGCTGTCGGGTGTGGCGCCATCGTCCATCTGAGCCTGCGCCGCGAGCGCGTATGCATGGGAGAGCTTCGCGAGGATCTCCGGGTCGCGATCACCGCCGGACTCGATCGCACGACCGTAGGCCTCGATCGCGCTTGCGTACGCTTCCGGATGCGCTTCGAATAGAGCGGCATCCCCGTCTGCGACACTCGCCGCGATGAGCGCGGGGTCGCCGGCAATGCCGAGCAGCTGCGCCACGCGCGGCCACTGCGCGAACATCAGGGCGAGGCCTCCGACCAAGACGATGAGCATCAGCCAACGCAGCGGGGAGCCGCCACGCCCGGGCAGGCCCGGGATGTCGTCATCATCGTCGTAGTACGCCGGCGGCGGTGTGCTCGGGCGTCCGGGGGAGAGCGGTTGCTCCTCAAACTCGGCCTCCTCCACCTCCGCGCCGCGCGACGGCGCGGGAGAAATCTCACGCGGCTGCGCCGTGTCCGCGCCAGGATCGGCCCAGGAATCGGATGAATAGGGAGACAGAGGGCTGCTCGGCCCAGTCCCTTGTACCGCGGCGGTGCTTTCCCAGGCCTCGTTCTTCGGCGCGCTCTCGGACTTGGCGATAGGCTCGGCTCGGGCTTCGACAGTGGGCGCCGGACCAAGGACTTCCGGCGCCGCACCGCCTGACGTCATCTTATCGACGGGCGCCACACCGAGCAGAGTCGGCTGCCGGGGCCGTCTCCCAGGCGGTAGGCTCGACGCTTTCGAGGTTTCCTCGGGCGGCGCGGAGGAGGTCGAGCGAAGCCCCGCCGGCGCCGCCGAGACCCTCACGCCGGCGGCCTGGAAAAAGGTCTCGAGCTCAGGGATGGAGCCGAGTGGCTTCCAGCTCTCGTCACCCCGAGCAATCTCGTTCTCAGGCGTCAGCTCGCCTGAGCTGATGCGGCGCTGAAGCTCCCGAAGCGAGTCGATCATATCGATTGAATCGTCTTCCAGCTTGAGGCGCCAGACACTGGTCGCGCGGTCCGCGTCGGCCCCCGCCGTCGGGTAGACCTTGAAAACATGCCCGCAATTGGTGCATTTCACGCTCGTTCCACGTCCGGAAAGCAGCGTTTCGTCGAATTCGTATTCTGTGCCGCAGCGATCGCAGGTAACGTCCATCAGTCGAGAAGCCCCCCAGGCTCGTGGTTGCGCGTGGTTGGTCGCAACCCCCATTGATTGCTAAGCCAACACAGACCATGCGTCCGGACCTCGCTGCGCTCATCGACCACACGCTTTTGCGACCGGACGCCGTGCGTTCGGATTTCGTACGCCTGTGCGATGAGGCTGCTCACCACGGGTTTGCAACCGTCTGTGTCAATTCGGCCCACGTGGCGCTTTGTACCTCACTGCTGGCGGACCGCCAGGTCCCCATTGCCGCGACCGTCGGGTTTCCCCTTGGAGCGAGCAGCCCGGCCGCAAAGACCGCCGAAGCCGCCCGGGCCGTGGCGGATGGCGCCACCGAAATCGACATGGTTTGCCAGATCTCCGCCCTCAAGGAAGGCATGTTGGGGCCCTTCGTGGACGAGATTCGGAGAGTGGTCGAGGCGGCCGACGGCGCCGCCGTCAAGGTCATCCTCGAAACCTGTCTGCTCAGCGACGAGGAGAAGCGGAGAGGCGCCCGGTGGACCCGCAACGCGGGGGCGGCATTCGTCAAGACTTCGACGGGATTCGGAGCGGGAGGCGCGACCGAGGCTGACGTGAGGCTGCTCCGCGAAGAGGTCGGACCCAGTTTTGGCGTCAAGGCGTCGGGCAGAATTCGGGACACCGAAACCGCCGACAGGATGATCGCGGCGGGCGCGAACCGGCTCGGAACGAGCGCGGGCGTCGCGATCGTGACAGAATCGGACAACGGAGACAGGGGATACTGACATGGCAGTTCTGGCGGTCACAGACGCAACTTTTGAAGCCGAGGTTCTTCGGTCGGAGCTCCCGGTGCTCGTGGATCTCTATGCGGACTGGTGTCAGCCGTGCAAGCAGCTCGCACCAATCGTCGCGCAGGTCGCAGACGAGCTCGCTGGAAAAATCAAGGTCGTCAATGTCGACGTCGACAGCAATCCCATGGTCGCGCAGACCTTCCGCGCGCAGTCGATCCCGATGCTGCTCGTCATCGCGCAGGGCCGGGTCGCGCAGCAACACGTGGGCGTGCTGGACAAAGCCGGACTGCTTCGTCTGCTCGAGCCGGTGATGCCTCGGTCGGCAGCCGAGGTTCGCTCCGAAGAGCTGGCGGAGTGGATCGCGCAGGGGAAGGCCGTACCCGTGGATATTCGGGATGCGGCCTCCTATGAGCGCTACCGGATCCCCTCGGCGATACACATTCCAGCAAACGAGCTGGCCGGCCGCGTCGAAGAGCTGCAGCCTTTCGATGGGCGTGTTCGGGTGCTTTACGGCCGCAGCGAAGAAGCCAAGGAGTGGGGAGAAAAGCTGCAGGCCGATGGCGTGCAGGTCGGCTTCCTCTCCGGCGGCTTTCTGCATTGGGAAGCCGACGGCCTCGAGGTCGAGCGCGGTTGAAGCGCTCGCTCCAAGTGTTCGATGAGAAGGCGGACTCGCCGGTTTGGACGCCACGTCTGCTGCGCGTCGGAGATCGACTGGTGTCGATTCTCGACACCGAAGATGGGACGCCGAGCCGCCGCTTCGCGGAAATGCTCGCCGAAGGCGGGGCGACGCTGCTCGAGCAGAGCGGCGATGCGAACCCCGATCTTCGCATCGTGATTCGCGGCGCAGCGGTCTCGGCCGAAGCACGCCGTCGTGCGGAGGTGCTGGAGGAAGCCGCAGATCTAATCCTGGGGGGCGCACGACCCGCATTTGCAAGGCTTTTCGCATCGGCTTGCGCCCATTGGGTGACCGACTAGGTTGCCGCCGGACCTTTGAGCCCAAAGGTCGAGAGGATGACGGAAGTGCCAGACTACATCCCAGGCCTCGCCGGCGTTCCGGCGGCACGCAGTAGCATCTGTTTGATCGATGGCTCCGTCGGGAAGCTCCAGTACCGAGGCTATCCGATCGAGGTCCTCGCGGAGCGCTGTTCGTACGAAGAAGTCGCCTATTTGCTGGTTTTGGGGCGCTTGCCGACCGCGGCCCAGCTCGAGGAGTTCCGCAATCAGATGATCGCCGAGCGCGGCCTCAAGTTCCGCATCATCGATCTGCTGAAGACACTGCCGGAAAGCGGTGAGCCCATGGATGCCTTGACCGCGGCCGTTGCGGCCATGGGGATGTTTTACAAGGGCGACCACATTTCGGACCCCGAATTCCTACGGCTCAGCGTGATCCGCCTGCTCGCCAAAGTCCCGACCATCGTCGCCGCGTGGGATCGGATTCGAAAGGGAGATGACCCAATCAAGCCGAGCACCGAACTCGGTCACGCCGCCAACTTCCTCTACATGCTCGAAGGCAAAGTCCCGACGAGCCTCGCCGTGAAGGTCTTCGACGTGGCTCTGATTCTCCACGCCGAGCATTCGATGAACGCCTCGACGTTCACGGCTCGGGTGACCGGCTCGACGCTCACCGACCCCTATGCGGTCGTCGCGTCGGCGATCGGGAGCCTGGCCGGCCCGCTGCACGGCGGCGCCAACGAGCAGGTGCTCTCGACCCTGGACGGCATCGACGATCGTTCCGCCAACGGCGTGCGGCGCTGGGCCGAAGATCGACTCGCACGCAAAGAGAAGGTCATGGGCTTCGGTCACCGCGTTTACAAAGTCAAAGACCCGCGCGCCACCATTCTTCAAGGGCTTGCGACCCAGCTTTTTGCGAAGTTCGGAAGCACGCCCGAGTACGACGTCGCCGTCGAGCTCGAAACCCAGATGGCAGAGCTCGTTGGAGGCAAAGGGATCTACCCCAACGTCGACTTCTACAGCGGCATCGTCTACCAGAAGCTCGGAATCCCGCCCGATCTGTTCACGCCGATCTTTGCAATCTCGCGCGTGGCCGGCTGGCTTGCGCACTTGCTCGAACAGCTCGAAGGCAATCGCATCTTCCGTCCGACCCAGATTTGGGTTGGTGAAGCCGATCGCGTGTTCATGCCGATGGACGAGCGAGGTTAGGGCTTGCAGTTCGGCAGCCTGCCGTCGACCAGATCCACATTCATCCGAATCCGCTTCTTGGCCTCCGGGCTCATGTAGACCTTGCAGTCGGCGCCGACGATGACCGCTTCGGCGGGGTAGGCGATACGCCTGAGCATCTTGAGAGCCTTCTCCGGACCCAGCACGAACGCTGCCGTACTCAAGGCGTCGGCATAGATGCCTTCCGACGTCATGATCGTCACGGATAGAGACTTGTCCCCGGGGCGGCCGGTCTTGGTGTCGATGATGTGGTGCCAGCGTTTGCCCGTGCCATCGAACACGGCATTCTCATAGTCCCCGGAGGTCGAAAAGGAGGCCCCGGTCGACTCCAGCGCCGCGAAATAGCTGCCCGTGTCGCGCGGGTGTTGGATGCCGACACGCCAGGGCCTGCCGTCGCGTTTGCCGTGCACCTGCACCTGGCCGCCTCCAAAGATCATGTAGTTGTCGATGCCAGCGCCCCGGAGGATCGCACCGGCATGATCGAGCGCGTAGCCTTTCGCGATTCCGCCCGTCCCGATGGCCATCCCGCGCTTCTTCAAGAACACAGTCTGGTACTTCTTGCTGACGCGGATGTTCTTGTAGTCGATCAGCGCGATGCGGGTCTTGACCTCCTCGGGGGTTGGAATTTTGATCGAGTCCGGGCGAAAATCATACAGGCCCCAAAGCGCCGCCCAGGATAGATCGAACGCGCCGCGCGACCAGTTCGACACATCCATGCCTGCATCGACGACACGTAGGGTGTCAGGCCCAACCTTGACCGATTTCTTTCCGGCCAGTCTGTTCACCTTGGAGACGTCACTATCGTCGCGCCATTCCGACAAGATCGATTCCAAGCGTTCGATTTCTTCGAACGCTTGACGGATGACGTTCTCCGCGTTCGGCGGCGCGGCGTCGACTTGAATCTGGAACACGGTGCTCATGAGCGGACGTGTTCGCGAAAGCACTGCGGGCGCGCCCTTCGAGGCCAAACCCGGTAAGAACGGATCGCTGGTCGCGCTGTTGCCTTCGCAACCGAATCCAATCGCGAGCAACGCGACCGCGGCGTAAGCGCGAACTGGGCCCTTCGACACGGCGGCACTTTCGTCGCGAACGGTGTCTAGGTCAACCCGGCTTGCGCTTTGACCCATGATTGGTAGTCCTGTGTTCATGCGGGCCATCTTCGGGGTGCAGTCGGGTCGCCTTCTGTTGGTACTGGCCTGCCTTTCAGTGTCTCCGGCACCGCGTGCGGCTGCGTTCGGCGATGCGACCGATGTGGAAATTGTATCTCTCGACCTCGGCAAGGGGGTGGCGGGCGCCCAAAGCGTGACCGAACGACTCGCCTGGGAGGTGCGCAAGCGATCCAGCGTCGAGCCCATCCTCGAACCAGGACGAGCCAGGCTCGACAAAGCGTCTCTCTATCGAAGCCCCTTCGTGTACTGGCGCGGGAGTGAAGACTTTCCGCCGCTTAGCGAAGAGGCGATCGAAGACCTCCGCAAGTACATCCATCGCGGCGGCTTCATTTTGATCGACGATGCGACGGCCGGAGGCGAAGCGTTTGATCGCGCCCTGCGTCGCGAGCTGCTGCGTGCGTTTCCGGCGCTTCCGCTGAAACCGATTTCCGAGGATCACACGATCTATCGATCCTTCTATCTCCTTACAAGGCCGATCGGGCGCGTTGAGGGGCCTTCGTTTCTCGAGGGCATCACGTACGGGGATCGCATTGCAATCGTGTACTCGCGTCACGACCTCGGCGGGGCACTGCAACGGGACAAGCTCGGCGCATGGAGCCAGGCGGTCGTTCCCGGTGGCGAGCGGCAGCGCGAGCGGGCGATCAGGCTCGGCGTGAACTTGGTGATGTATGCGCTCTGCACCGACTACAAAGACGACCAGGTGCACGCGCCCTTCATCATGCGTCGCCGTGGCTCGGGCCGCTGAGGTTTTCGCGTGACGGACTGGCGGTGGCAGCTCGGGGTTTGGGGAGGGAATACGACGGCCTGGGTGCTCGGCCTGACGCTCTTCGCGCTCTGGCTCATCGAGCTTCGGTCGATCCGCGGAGAGAGCGACCGGCGGAGAAAGTTTGCGCTGGGCGCGCTAGGGGCACTGGGCATCTTGGCGGTTTATCTGCTCACCCTTCAGGTCACCTTGGTGCGCGAGACGTTCGAAGACGTGGCCGGGGGCACCGCCATTCTCCTGGACAGCTCTCGGAGCATGACGCTGTCGGGCAAACAGGGTCCACGGCGCGAGGCGGTGAGCGCGCTGATCGGCGACTGGCAAGATGACGCTCGTGTCAGCCCGGTCGTTTACCTTTTTGGATCTAGCGTGCGTGCAGCGGTCTGGGACGGCCTCGGCGAGCGCTATGAGCCGTCCGACGACGACACCCGAATCCGCAAAGCGCTCAACTACGTGCTCGGAAAGGGCGTGGATCGAGAGGTCGGCTCTATCGTCCTGATCACCGACGCAGCCGACGCGAGCTTCCGCGAGGAGACGGTTGCCCTCGGCCAGAGTCCGCCCGTGATTCACAGCGTCGTCGTGGGTGGTGACGATCCGCTCGACGACCAAGCCATCGTATCGCTCCAGGCTGATACGACGGCATACGTCGGCGTTCCAGCGATCATCCGGGTGGATCTGCGTGCAGTGGGCGACCTGCGAAGTGCGGCGCTTCGCGTGCAGCTCTGGCATGAGAGCCGGCTCGAGCAGGAAATGGTCGCGGAGCTGGACCAAAACGGTCGCGGCACATTGACCTTCCAGGTGACTCCTCAGCGGACGGGACGCTCGCTTTATCGCCTTCTGATTCCCGCGGCCTCGACCGACGAGGTGCCCCAGAATAACGATCGCGCGGCCCTTCTCCGCGTGGGCAGGGAGCGGCTTCGCGCACTGCTGGTCGCAGGGCGACCGAGTTGGGACGTTCGGTTCCTTCGCGACTTCTTGAAGCGCGACGGCTCCGTAGACCTGGTGTCGTTCTTCATCCTGCGAGCTGCAGCGGACCTGACTGCTGCCCCAACCGACGAGCTGGCCTTGATTCCCTTTCCGACCGACGAGCTCTTTCGCGAGCACCTGGGCAGCTTCGACGTCGTCATCTTTCAGAACTTCGACTACGCGCCCTACGAGATGCAGTCCTATTTGCCGCGCATCAAAGAGTACGTGCAGCGCGGCGGCTCGTTCTTGATGATCGGTGGCGACCGCTCCTTCGCGGAAGGACGCTACGCGGGCACGGCCATCGAACAGATTCTGCCGGTCACGCTTGGCGCGCCGGGCGTGGTCAAGGGAAGCTACCGCGCAAAGGTCAGCAAGGCGCTGGCGCGGCATCCCATCGTCGCCCTGGGACCGGACCCCGTGCTTACGCGGCAAACTTGGAGAGCGCTTCCGGCTTTGTATGGCGCCAACGTGGTGAGCGGGGTCAAAGACGGGGCTCAGGTCTTGCTCCAGCATCCGCGTGCGCGCCTGCAGGGCGGTGCGAGGCTTCCGATCCTCGTGGTTGGTGAAGCGGGCAGAGGGCGCGTCGCTGCGATGACAGCCGATGCGTCGTGGCGATGGCGCTTCGCCGCAGACGACAGCACCGTCGGTTCAGACGAATACGAGCTGTTCTGGGATCGGATGATTCGCTGGCTCACCCACGATCCGCTGCTCGAGCCGGCAAGAATCTCGACCGACAGGGAACGCTACGGGCTTGGTGGCGAGCTCGTCATCTCCGGAAAGCTCCGCGACGACAACTACCGGCCGATGGACAAGACGCGCGTCGAGCTTCAGTTCCAGCCGGCAGCCCATGAGGAGCCCGTTGCCGTCGTCGAAACCGATGAAGACGGGCTGCTTCAGGCCACGGTGCGCGCCCCGGCCGAGCCCGGGGCCTACGAGATTGTTGCCTCGGTCGAGAACGAGGACGTCGCGCGCGAGGTGTTTATCGTCGAACAAAGCGGTGATGAGCTTGCGGAGCTCGAAGTCGCGCCGGCCGAGCTCGAGGCGCTGGCGACGAAGACCGGTGGCCGGATGTTTCTGGGCGTCGAAGACGTGCCGCCTCTGTCCGAGCTCGCTGCGACCACGCGCCGTGCCGCGGGGCTGACCGCGAAGCAGCCTCTTTCCAATCCCTGGTACATCGCGCTGACGGTGCTCTTGCTCGGGGCCACGTGGGTGCTTCGAAGGCGTTGGGGGCGGCGGTAGATCATGCAGCCCACCAAGCTACGCGGCGCGCGGACGAATAACCTTCGCTCGATCGATCTCGATATCGAGCCCGGAACGTATCTCGCCATCGTGGGGCCGTCGGGCGCCGGCAAGTCATCGCTGGCATTCAAGACACTCTACGCAGAGGGGCAGCGTCGCTACGTCGAAAGCTTCAGCGCCTACGCGAGGCAGTTTCTGGAACGACTCTCGCGGCCGCCGGTCGATGAGCTCGACCCCGTCCCGGTCGGAATCGCCGTCGATCGCCAGGCGCCCGTTCGGACCAGTCGATCGACCGTGGGCACGATGACCGAAGTCGCCGACTACGCGAAGCATCTCTGGGCGCATGCGGCCGAGCTTCACTGCCCGGGCTGCGGTGAGCTCGTGCACCGGGACGCTCCGACGCGCGCTGCCCAGAGCGTGATGACCGAGCTTGCGGGGGAGAAGATTCTGGTGACCTATCCGGTTGCCGTTGCCGATGCCGAGCACTTCATCGGCGTCCGCGAAGCCTTGGTGCGCGACGGGTACCGACGCGTCCGGGTCGGGGGCAAGGTCCGCGACCTCGACGGCGTGCCGCCAAGCGAGGTCACCAACGGCCGGAGCACGCATCTGGACGTCATCGCCGATCGTACGGTTGCACGGCCTAAGGACCAAGCGCGACTTGTCGAAGCACTCGAAGACGCGATGCGCCGAGGGGCCGGCCGAGCTACCGTCTGGACGGCGGAAGGGAAAGAGCTCGGCTTCTCCGAAGGCCTACACTGCCCCGGCTGCGACCGGTCTTTCCGACGCGCAACGCCGGGGCTCTTCAGCTTCAACAGCCCAATCGGTGCCTGCGAGACCTGCCGTGGGTTCGGACGGACGATCGAGATCGACCTCGACCGCGTGATCCCGGACTACGAGCTGTCACCCGACGAAGGTGCGATTCGCGCCTGGCAAGGCAAAGCGACGACCTGGGAGCGTCGCGAGCTGAAGAAGACCGCGAAGAAGGCGGGCATTCCGCTCGGCAAGCCGCTTCGCCATTGGACGCCGGCACAGCTCGACTGGCTCATCGAAGGCGACGATGTCGGCTACCCCAAGGGTTGGTGGGGGATTCGCAGCTGGTTCAAGTGGATGGAGTCGCGCGCGTACAAGATGCACGTGCGGGTCTTCCTTTCGCGCTATCGAAAATACGAGACCTGCGAGGATTGCCACGGCACCCGCCTCAGGCCCGAAGCACTCGCATGGCACATCGACGGCTTGAGCGTACCGGAGCTCTACGCGCTGCCGGCATCGGATGCGCTTGCGTTTCTGGAAAGGCAGGAGGCCCGGTTCACCGGAGACGCCGGCGCTGGCCTGCTTTGGCGCGAAGCGATTGGTCGGCTTCGCGCCCTGCACGACGTCGGGCTCGGCTACCTTTCTTTGGACCGCACCTCGCGAACGCTGTCTGGCGGTGAGACCCAACGCGTCGCGCTCACCAGCGCGCTCGGCGCGACGCTCAATGGCGCGATGTTCGTCCTGGACGAGCCCACGGTCGGCTTGCATCCGAGAGACGTGGAGCGGCTTTTGGGCGTCGTTCGCGCCTTGTCAAAGGATGAAAACGTCGCTGTCGTCGTGGAGCACGACCGGGAGATGATTCTAGGCGCCGACCGCGTGATCGAGCTCGGCCCCGGCGCCGGCGAGAACGGCGGAAAAATCGTCTTCGACGGCACGCCCGACGAGCTTCACGGCGCCAAGACGGCCACCGCCGCGGCGCTTCAATCCAAGGGTCGGGTGAAGCGGCCTCGGCGCAAGGCCGCAGGCTGGATCGAGCTCAAAGGTGCCTCTGGGCACAACCTTCGCTCGGTGGACGCAGCCTTCCCGCGTGGGGTCATGACCTGCGTCACCGGAGTGAGCGGCTCGGGGAAGAGCAGCTTGGTTCTCGAGACCCTGCTGCCAGCCGTCCAGCGCAAGCTCGGCCTCAAGTCCGACGGCGCGCCGCTCGATCACGCGAGCATCACCGGCTTCGCGGCCCTCCACGGGGTCGTCGGGGTCGACCAAGCTCCACTCGGGCGAACTTCGAGAGGAAACGCAGCGACATATTTGAAGATTTGGGACGTGTTTAGAACGCGATTTACCCAGCGGCCGCTGTCCAAGGAGCGTGGGTACAAGCCCGGATTCTTCTCCTTCAACGTGACGGGCGGTCGCTGCGAAGCCTGCCGGGGCGACGGCGCCGAGACCGTCGAGATGCAGTTCCTGGCCGACGTGGTGTTCAGCTGTCCGGAGTGCCAGGGGCGCCGGTTCGTGGGTCCGGTCCTCGACGTCCGGTTCATGGGCCTCGACATCGCCGGGGTGCTCGAGCTCACCGCCCGACAGGCAGCCCAGCACTTTGCGGACGATGCCCTGATCAGCCGGGCGCTTCGGCCGATGCTCGACGTGGGCCTGGGCTACCTGCGCCTCGGACAGCCGCTCAACACCTTGTCCGGCGGCGAGGCGCAGCGCCTCAAGCTGGCCGAAGCCCTCCTCAGGGCGTCGCCGGGCTCGCTCTTGGTCTTCGACGAGCCGACGGCGGGCCTCCACGCCAACGATGTCGCGCCGCTGATGAAGGTCCTCGACGACCTGGTGGAGCGCGGCGACACGGTGATCGTCGTCGAACACGACATGGAGGTCGCCGCGCATGCCGACCACGTCATCGACCTCGGGCCGGGCGCCGGGAGCGAAGGCGGCAAGCTCGTTGCAAAGGGCACGCCCGAGCAGGTGGCGAGGAAGAAGTCGTCGCAGACTGCGCCCTATCTCGCTCGCGCCCTCGGGACTGAACCCAAGAGCGCGCACAACCGCCGGCGCAAAAAGGCCGATCCAAAGAGCCCGCCGCTGCGCGAGATCCGAATTGCCGGGGCGCGTGAGCACAACTTGAAGAACGTGACGGTGCACATCCCTCGCGACGAGCTGGTCGTGCTCACCGGACCGAGCGGCAGCGGAAAGAGCACCTTGGCGTTCGACGTCCTCTTCGCCGAAGGGCAGCGCCGTTACCTCGAAACACTTTCGCCGTATGCGCGTCAATACATGCCTCAGCTTCCGAGACCTGCCGTCGATCAGGTCGTCGGCGTGCCGCCCAGCGTGTCGCTCGAACAGCGGATGACGCGGGCAGGGGCCAACTCGACGGTCGCCACCGTGACCGAGGTCTCCCACTACTTGCGTTTGATTTGGGCGCGTATCGGCGTTCTGCATTGCGTGGATTGCGACGTGCCGATCACGGCGCGGCCGGCTTCCCAGCTGGCGGGCGACCTGAAGCGCCGGTTCGGCGCGAAGAACGTGACCCTGCTGGCGCCGGTCGTACGCGGTCGAAAGGGCATCCATCGCGAGCTATTCAGAAAAGCCATGAAGGACGGCTTCACCGAGGCGCGAATCGATGGCGAAATCCAGAAGCTCGAGGCCGGCATGAAGCTCGACCGCTACACAGAACACGATGTGGAGCTGGTCGTCGGACGCGCGCAGGCCAAGAGCGGCGCCCTGCTCGAGCTGCTCGAGAAGGCGCTGAAGCTGGGCGACGGCGCCGCCTGGGCCCTCGCGGGCAAAGACGAGGTGCAGCTTTCGAGCAAGCGGGCCTGCCCGAGCTGCGGCGTCGGCTACCCGGAGCTCGATCCCCGTTTCTTCTCGTTCAACACCCGGCAGGGACAGTGCTCGGCATGCGAGGGGCGCGGGGAGATCGTCGAGAAGAGCCGGCGCGGGCGTCGGAAGAAACGGGCCGTCGAAAGGCGTCTCTGCGACCAGTGCGATCAGAGCCGCCTTTCGCCGCTGGCACGCGGCGTGACCGTCGACGAGATGTCGATCACCGAGCTCTTTGATCAAAGCGTCTCCGAGGCGATTGAAACCTTACGAGAGATCGAGCTCCAGAGCCGCGATGCGATGATCGCAAAGACCCCGCTGCACGAGGCGCTTCGACGTCTTTCGTTTCTCGAAGAGGTGGGGCTCGGCTATCTCGGTCTCGGACGCGCGGCCAACACGCTGAGCGGCGGCGAGATGCAGCGGGTGCGTCTCGCTGCGCAGCTCGGAAGCGGCCTCACCGGCGTGCTCTATGTGCTCGACGAGCCGACCATCGGCCTTCACCCGCGCGACACGGGACGTCTGCTCGCTGCGCTCCGCGGCTTGGTCGACCGGGGCAACTCGGTGCTAGTCGTCGAGCACGACGCCGACACCATTCGCGCGGCCGACCACGTCATCGACGTCGGACCAGGAGGCGGAAAGCACGGCGGGCGCATCGTGTCTCAGGGCACGCTGCGAAAGATGAAGGGCTCGGTCACTGCGGCGGCCCTCGAGCGGCCGGCGAAGGTGCCCAGCCGTCGGCGACCGACGCGAGACGTTTCTTGGCTCGAGCTCCGCGCGGTGAAACACCACAACCTGAACGGCGTGGACGTTCGTTTTCCCCTCGAGCGATTCGTCGCTATCACTGGCGTGAGCGGCTCGGGAAAGAGCTCACTGGTTCGCGAGGTCTTGCTCCGCGCGACCCGCGACGCCGTTGGCATGGTCAACGACGTGCCGGCCGGGGAGTTTGCCGAGATCGCAGGCTTTGCGTCGTTGAAGCGCGCGATTGAAATCGACCAGAGCCCCATCGGGCGCACGCCGCGTTCGGTGCCCGCGACCTACATTGGAATCTGGAACACGGTGCGCCAGCTCCTGGCAGGAACCGCCGAAGCGCGCGCGCGTGGCTACACCCCAAGCCGTTTCTCCTTCAACGTGGAAGAAGGCCGCTGCCCCGAGTGCAAAGGGCAGGGCGCCATCCACGTCGAGATGTCCTTCCTCCCCGACGTCGACGTGCCCTGCGAGTCCTGCAACGGGATGCGCTTCACACCAGAGACGCTCTCGGTGCGCTGGCAGGGCCTCAACGCAGGGGAGCTCCTCGAGCTCGAGGTTTCCGAAGCGGTCGAGGTATTCTCGCCGGTCCGGAAGGTTCGCGAGCCGCTCGAGCTCCTCGACGAGCTCGGCCTCGGCTACCTCCATCTAGGCCAGGCCTCCAACACGCTGAGCGGCGGCGAAGCACAGCGAATCAAGCTCGTCTCGGAGCTCGCCGCCGGCCTCCACACGGGCCCGACTCTCTACGTGATGGACGAACCGACGACCGGCCTTCACCGAGACGACGTCGACCGGCTTCTCGGCGTGCTCGATCGGCTGGTCGAACGGGGAGATACGGTCGCCGTGATCGAACACCACCCCGACGTGATGCTGGCCGCCGACTGGATCGTAGATCTCGGTCCGGAAGGTGGGATTCATGGTGGGCGCGTGGTCGCACAGGGGACGCCGGAGACGATTGCGAAAAGGAAGCGGAGTCACACGGGGGAAGTGCTGCGGCGGGAGATGAAGCGGGGGTAGGATCGGGGCGCGCAAAAAGGCGCGACACGGGGCTGCGTCGAACGGGGCGGCTTGCAAAGGTGGCCGAAGGGGCTTGGGGCCTAGGGCCACGCAAGCCGCCCCTCGGAGCTCGCGCCAATCGGAGGTGGTTGCTGTCTTGCCGATTGTCACTCACACGTCGACTCCGCCCCATATCGCGCCTTTTTCCGCGCCCCTCCATACGGAGACATCTGGAACCGCGTTCCTCCGTACGGAGCCATCCAGACACGTTCCAAAAGACCGCCCCAAGCCGTGCGCGGCAGCGCGAGCCCGAAGGGCGAAGCCCGGCGCGAACGCGCCGGCAAGGCAAAGCGAAGCGCATGCCGCGCCAGGGAGGACTACGGGTGGGGG
>Ga0316197_10001906_pt1 | contig 14857 bp, 3 predicted proteins | sample OudBiesiAoxic_MG_FD_204939 | JGI IMG/M metagenome (GOLD analysis project Ga0316197, IMG submission 204939) | Coastal sediment microbial communities from Oude Bieten Haven, Netherlands - site A oxic | ecosystem: Environmental > Aquatic > Marine > Coastal > Sediment | place: Netherlands...
TAATTATATGCAATCTAAAGCTGAAACAGCAGCGCCAGTAGCAGTTAATGCAGCAGCAACAACCGCTGCCATTGATTTAGCTAAAATCCAAACGGTAATGATGTCTGTGGTGGCCGATAAAACGGGTTACCCAACCGAGATGCTTGAACTAAGCATGGATATGGAAGCGGATTTAGGTATCGATTCGATTAAACGTGTTGAGATTCTAGGTGCTGTTCAAGATGAAATTTCAGACTTACCTGAACTTAACCCTGAAGATCTAGCTGAATTGCGTACCTTAGGCGAGATTGTTAGTTACATGCAATCAAAAGCAGAAACAGTGGCACCCGTTGCCGTTCAAGCAACTGCCGTTGTTACAACCGCTGCTATCGATTTAGCTAAAATCCAAACGGTCATGATGTCAGTAGTGGCTGACAAAACCGGTTATCCGACTGAAATGCTAGAACTGAGCATGGATATGGAAGCGGATTTAGGTATCGATTCAATTAAACGTGTTGAGATCTTAGGTGCTGTGCAAGATGAAATTACAGACTTACCAGAACTTAACCCTGAAGATTTAGCAGAGCTGCGCACCTTAGGTGAAATCGTAAGCTACATGCAGTCAAAAGCAGAAACAGTTGCGCCAACTTCTGTTCAAGCAACACCTGTTGTTGCAACGACTGCGATTGATTTAGCAAAAATTCAAAACGTCATGATGTCTGTAGTTGCTGACAAAACCGGTTATCCAACTGAGATGCTTGAATTGAGCATGGATATGGAAGCGGATTTAGGTATCGACTCTATCAAGCGTGTTGAAATTCTTGGTGCAGTACAAGATGAGATCACAGACTTACCTGAGCTTAACCCTGAAGACTTAGCTGAACTACGCACCTTAGGTGAGATCGTGAGTTACATGCAGTCTAAGGCTGGTGCTGTTGCGCCTGTTGAGGTTACAGCCACACCAGCAGTCGCGATTGATTTAGATAAAATCCAAAACGTAATGATGTCAGTGGTTGCCGATAAAACCGGTTACCCAGCTGAGATGTTAGAACTTGCGATGGATATGGAAGCCGATTTAGGTATAGATTCAATCAAACGTGTTGAGATTCTAGGTGCGGTACAAGACGAAATCACAGATTTACCAGAGCTTAATCCAGAAGATTTAGCTGAACTACGCACCTTGGGTGAAATCGTAAGCTACATGCAGTCAAAAGCAGAAACAGTTGCGCCAACTTCTGTTCAAGCAACACCTGTTGTTGCAACGGCTGCGATTGATTTAGATAAAATCCAAAACGTGATGATGTCAGTGGTTGCGGATAAAACCGGTTACCCTGCTGAGATGTTAGAACTTGCGATGGATATGGAAGCGGACTTAGGTATTGATTCGATTAAACGTGTTGAGATCTTAGGGGCAGTACAAGATGAGATCACTAATTTACCAGAGCTTAATCCTGAAGATCTTGCTGAATTGCGTACCTTAGGCGAGATTGTTAACTACATGCAATCAAAAGCGGGCGGTAGCGTTGCAACAGGCACTTCTACAGCGTCTTCTGTCGAAGCTGCAACAGAGATCACTGCTGCTGAAATTAACAATGATTTTGAACCTGCACCAAGCAGTATTGTGGTAGTAAAACATCTTGATGCGGTTGTTAGTAATACACCAACTTTAAACGGTGAAAATCTGTTGTTAGTGGATGATGGCGAGGGCAGTGCAATTCGTTTAGCAGATAAATTAACCCAACAGGGTTGGTCTGTAACGGTGTTAAAACCATCATGGGTTGAAACCGTTAGCACGAAATCATTTACAGATGCGGTGAATGTCGTTGAACTTGAGCAGTTAGATGAACAAGAGTTACAAGCGATTTTAGCAACACAAGCAACATGGCATGCGGTCGTTTATCTACAGCCTAAATCGACAATCTCTGGCATTGAGTATCCACAGGCGAGTAAACAAGGGTTACAACTTGCTTTCTTATTAGCTAAATTATCAGGGCTTGCTAATAACAGTAATAATGATGTCCGTTCATCGTTTTTAGTGTTAACACGCCAAGGCGGCTGTTTTGGTGTAGAAAATAATGAACAAGACAGTGATTTAGTACAAACCGGTTTAACGGGTTTAGTTAAAACATTAAGCCATGAGTGGCCAACTGTTTTCTGTCGTGCGCTGGATGTTGCAACAAAATTCGCTGCAGACAAAGTTGCTAATATCGTTTTTGATGAACTTAATGATAGCCAAGTAGCGCCAGTAGAAGTTGGTTTTAATAACAACGGTCGTTTAACGCTAGTCGGTGAAAAAACCGATAGTTATGTTTTACAAGCGGGTAACAGCATCAATGAAGATTCTCTGTTTCTTGTGAGTGGCGGTGCAAAGGGCGTAACAGCACATTGTGTGATTCGTTTAGCACAAACCTATCAATCGAAGTTTATCCTGTTAGGTCGCTCTCAATATGATAGCAATGAACCAACATGGGCAAAGGGCAACAGTGATGAAGTCTCACTGAAAAAAGCGGCGATGCAGCATTTGATTGCAAGCGGTGAAAAACCAACGCCAGTGGCCGTGACTAAGTTTATTAAACCTGTACTCGCTAATCGTGAGATCACGCAAACATTAGATGCGATTCAAGCAGCGGGTGGTGTGGCGCAATACATTAGTGCCGATGTCACCGATAGTGAAAGCGTACAAAATGCGGTTTCTCCGATTACCGATTTATGGGGTGATATTACTGGCCTGATTCATGGCGCCGGGGTATTGGCTGATAAGTTCATTGAACAGAAAGCATTAGCTGATTTTGAAGCGGTTTACAGCACTAAAATTGATGGTTTATTGTCAATGTTAAGCTGTACGCAGCAGGATAAAATCAAACACCTTGTTCTGTTTTCGTCAGCAGCGGGTTTCTACGGTAACCCTGGTCAATCGGATTACGCGATTGCCAATGATATTTTAAATAAAAGTGCATACCGCTTTAAAGCCTTGAACCCATCAGCACAAGTATTGAGCTTTAACTGGGGTCCTTGGGATGGCGGCATGGTAACACCTGAGCTTAAACGTATGTTTAACGATCGTGGCGTGTATATCATTCCGTTAGATGCAGGCGCACAACTGTTAGTGAGTGAATTAGCTGCTGATACAAATCGTTGTCCACAAATTTTAGTGGGTAATGATATGGGTGGGGAATCAGATGAAGCTGTTTCTGTTGAGGAAGTTGCTGTAAAAAAGCCTGAAGTTAGTCGCTTATCTAAACAGCTTTTAGCGGCTAACAATGCATTTTTCAACGATCATCAAATTGGTGATAACGCGGTTTTTCCAACTGTCTGCGCAATCGCGTGGATGGTGGAAGCGGCTGAATCAACTTATGTTGGTTATCAGTACCTTGGCTTAAGTAACTATAAGTTGTTCAAAGGCATTATATTTGACGGTTCACAAGCTGATGATTATGCCATCGATCTGAAACTGATTAGCGAGGAAGCGCAGCAACTTGTTGTTGAAGTGAAGATATCGAGTGAGCGAGATGGTAAAACTATTTTCCATTATAGTGCGAATTTGTTATTGGCTAAAAACAAAATAGATGCGCCAATTTATGATGCTGAGCTGCCTACTATTGCAACTGAACAACATGAACTTTATCAAGATGGCACACTGTTCCATGGTGAAACCCTACAGGGCATTACTGCGGTTAATCGTTGTGATGAACAGGGGTTATTACTAAGTTGTGTGATTAAGAGTGATGTTCAACAGCAGCAGGGCGAGTTTGATGTTGCTATCAATAACGTCTTTGCTAACGATCTGGTTTATCAAGCGTTACTGGTTTGGGTGCGTAAACAGCTCGGTTTAGGTAGTTTACCAACGGCAACCGCTAATTGGACTGTGTATCAGGAAGTGCCTGTTGATCAGCCGTTCTATCTGCAACTAAAGCTGACCGCTAACAAACGTAATAAAAAAGTAATTGCTGATGTCGAGTTGATCAATGAGCAAAAACAGATCCTTGCTACCATTATTGGTGCGCAGGTAACAGCAAGTGAAAGCTTGAACGATCTGTTTTTAAAAGTCGCTAAATAATGGTGTCAGGTATGCCATTAGCATCCTCATTGCAGGTGATCAACTCTTCACTTGCAGTGATCGGCTTTAACGCTATTTTCAATGATCTCGATAATATTGATCAGGTAGAAGCCTGCTTATATCGTGGCGAGGTCTTAATGGACTCGCTTGCATTGCAGCTAAGTTACTCTGATCTTTGTAAACGCTGTGCGAATTTGGTTGTTGAAAAAAATAATCTAACTGCGAAACAGATTGCAGTGATCGTCGTTCAACAAAATCTTGGCAGTGATCATATTATTGAGGGGGCAGAGCAGGCGCACTTTAGTTATCAAAGGGTGTCTGATGTTACTCAAGCATTACAGCTCTCAGAACAGATTATTGCTGCGCATGATGTTGCAGTACTGATTATCAGTGCTGCGCTTCCTGATGAGATTAACAATACAAATAACGCGACAATCAGTTTTGATACTGACTTTGAAAATTATGCTCAGTTACAAGGTGCCGCTTGTCTTTTGTTATCCAATGAGTCCTTTGTTAAGGCTAATAACAGTGTGTGTTATGGCACTATTAACAACGTTACCACGGGTGCACATAGTGACATCAATAACATTATTCAAACCTCGTTAACAGCGACTGCAATCACTGCAAAAGATATTTGTAGTCTAGAAGTTACTGCCAGTGCAGATAACCATCTAAATGAGCTAGAGCAACAGTCATTACTTAATAGCTATTCACAATCAGCCGGTTTTGAAACTTGTACAACGGCAATCAGTTGTCAGAAAAGTGTATTGGGTGAAAATGAAGCGGTTTCTGAGCTAATGGGCTTAATATATTCCGTTATCTCTTTGCAGCAGCGATATCGTGGTGCTGTATCTGATTGGAATATGCCTAGTTCATCAATGTTATCAGCCTGGTTAAGCTCACCATTTTACCTCTTTAATCAACCTGCGCCTGTTTTTCCGCTTGCTTCGGGTAAAGCCAGACATAATGCTTATAGTTTGATTAATGCCACAGCTTATAGCCACATTGTGTTAACTGAGAGCAACGATGATTTAGTACATCAAAACGGTTTTAATTTTCATGGTAAACAATCGTTATTTATTATCGGTGCTGACGATCAACAAAGTTTACTGTTAAAACTTTCGCAGTTAACCGTAAGTGAAGATCTTAAAGCGTTAGCGCAACAGTTGTACCACACACAAAAAAACAGCAATTTTAATTATCACGTTGTGTTAATTGCAGAATCAGTTGATGAGTTAAACAAAGAGATTCAACTTGCTTTAACAGGCATTAACAACGCCTTTAGAAATCAGTCTGATTGGAAAACCCCTAAGGGTAGTTACTTTACGAGTCAGCCTGATAAAAATGCAAAAACAGCCTTTTTATATCCCGGCATTGGTGCAACCTATGTGGGTTTAGGTCCTGATCTGTTTCATCTTTTCCCTGAGATTTATCCGGCTGTTATCGCATTGGCGGACAATATTGGCGCTTCACTTAAAGATGAATTGTTAAATCCGCGTTCAGTAGTGGCACTCGGTTTTAAAGAGCTTAAACAGCTCGACCTTGAACTGCGTAATAGCCTTGCCAATATTGCAGAGTGTGGTGTCGGTTATGCCTGTGTGTTTACCAAAATTTTCGAGCAGGTATTTAATATAAAAGCTGATTTTGCTAGTGGATATAGCATGGGCGAAATCAGTATGTTTGCTGCATTGGGTTGTTGGCAGCAGCCGGGGTTAATGAGCGCGCGTCTTGCAAACTCTGATACCTTTAATCATCAACTCTCCAGTGAATTACGCGCAATTCGTAAACTCTGGAACTTGCCTGATATTAACGATGGCGAATTTGAGCAGATATGGGAAACCTACAGTATCAAAGGGACTGTTGAGCAAGTTAATGTTGAAATTCACGCCGATGAACGTGTTTATGTCACCATTGTTAATACCCCAGATTCGTTAGTGATTGGCGGATTTCCTGAGCATTGTTTACAGGTGATTAAGCGTCTAGGTGTAAGAGCTATGCCACTTAATATGGCTAATGCAATTCACAGTGAACCTGCTTATCAAGAGTATGACAATATGCTTGCGCTTTATAGTATGCCAGTGACAGAACGAATTCAGACCAAAATGATTTCAAGCTCATGTTACTTGCCTATTCCTCAGCATCAGAAAGCGATTGCCGTCAGTATTGCAAAATGTCTTTGTGAACCTGTTGATTTCCCTCGTTTGATAAATGGTTTAGCCGATAAAGGCACAAAAGTATTTGTTGAGATGGGGGCGGGACGGTCGCTGTGCAGTTGGACTGATAAAACGTTAAAGCTTGCTGGACAACAAAATCACCATATTAGCGTGCCCGTGAATGCAAAAGGCACTGACGATCAACTCACCTATGCGCGTGCAGTAGCGAAACTGATTAGTTTTGGTGTTGAGATGAATATTGAATCTTTTTTTAGTGGTTCCTTGATTCAACAAGTTAACCACTAACAGAATATTAGTCGGCTGAAGCCGTCACATAAGAGAATTATTTATATGGAAAATATAGCCATTGTTGGTATCGCCAATCTCTTTCCTGGTTCAAGTCAGCCAGATGAGTTTTGGACGCAGTTATTAAATAAACAAGATAATAGAACGCAAATAACAGCGGCAGAGATGGGCGTTGATCCCGCTAAATACTTAGGTAAGAAAGGCGATACGGATAAGTTTTACTGTATGTACGGTGGCTACATTCGTGGTTTTGATTTTGATGCAACGCCTTTTGTGCAGCGTGGCTTAAATGCTGATTACCTTAACCAGCTTGATGATCTTAATAAGTGGGGTCTGTATGTTATTGAGCAAGCCTTAAAAGATGCAGGTTATTGGGGAAGTGATGCGCTAGGCGAATGTGGCCTTATTTTAGGTAATTTATCGTTTCCGACTAAAAGTTCGAATCATCTGTTTTTACCGTTTTATCACCATGTCGTTGAAAACGCGTTGAAACAGCTAACATCTGCAAGCTTTCAGTTAGCTAATTTTACGCAGGCACAAACAGTTAATCCAGATAATGCATTAGTTGCGGGTTACCCATCGGCTCTGCTTGCTAAAGCTTCAGGCCTTGGTGCATCGCATTTCTCCCTTGATGCTGCCTGTGCTTCTTCATGTTATAGCTTAAAACTTGCCTGCGATTATTTGCATACGGGTAAAGCAGACATGATGTTGGCGGGCGCAATATCGGGTGCCGACCCGATGTTTGTTAATATGGGTTTTTCAATTTTCCAAGCATTCCCTGCTAACAATAAACATGCACCGTTTGATAATGATTCACAGGGTTTGTTTGCCGCTGAAGGTGCTGGCATGATGGTACTTAAACGTCATTCCGATGCGCTGCGTGATGGCGATACTATCCATGCTGTTATCAAAGGTGGTGCACTCTCTAACGATGGTAAGGGCGAGTTTGTATTAAGCCCAAATACTAAAGGTCAGGTATTAGCTTATCAGCGTGCTTATCAAGATGCGCAAATCTCACCTGCTAATGTCGATTACATTGAATGTCATGCAACGGGTACGCCGAAAGGCGATAAGGTTGAGCTTGGCTCAATGGAGACGTTCTTTAGTGAATATAACCACAAACCGTTATTAGGATCTGCAAAATCTAACTTAGGCCATCTATTAACGGCTGCGGGTATGCCGGGTGTGACTAAAGCGATATATGCACTTAATGAAGCCGTTATTCCGGCAACCATCAGTCTAAAAAATGCAATCACCACGAAACAAGCTTATCTCACCTCAGAGCAAATGCCGATCGATACGGTGACTTGGCAACAGCAGGACTGGCAAATTGCAGCGGGTCAGCAACGTACTGCGGGTGTCAGTGTATTTGGTTTTGGTGGTAGTAATGCACATCTGGTTTTACAAGCGGGTAATTCACCACTCGAAACTGAGTTTAGCAAAGCAAAAGCTTTAGCGCCGATGTCGATTGTGGGCATGGATTGTATTGTCGGTGATTGTGCTAACTTAGCGCAGTTTAAAGCGCTTATTGAGTCAGACGGGAATACTTTTCGTGAATTACCAGTTCAGCGTTGGAAGGGTGTTGAGAAGAATAGTGGCATAAAACAGGCCTTGCAATTAGATAAAGCGCCAAAAGGGGGCTATGTCGAACAATTCGAACTCGATTTCCTACGCTTTAAAGTGCCACCTAATCCACAAGATTGTTTGATTCCACAACAATTGATGATGATGAAAGTTGCCGATAATGCCGTGCAGCAAGCGGGACTTATTGAAGGTTCCAATGTTGCTGTATTAGTGGCGATGGGACTTGAGCTGGATCTGCATCAGTATCGTGGCCGTGTAAACTTAACCACACAAATAGAGCAAAGCTTACAGCAACAAGGTATTCGTTTGACGTCGAGTGAACAAGATGAGCTCACCAATATCTGTAAAGAGAGCATTGCCTCACCTGCACAGTTAAATCAATATACTAGTTTCATCGGTAATATCATGGCGTCACGTATCTCTGCGCTGTGGGATTTCACCGGACCTGCATTTACGGTATCTAGTGAAGAGAACTCGGTTTATCGTTGTACGGAGCTTGCTCAAAACCTATTTGCGACCTCTGATGTTGATGCTGTTGTGATTGCCGCGGTTGATTTAGCCGGCTCCTTTGAGAATATTAGCCTGCGCCAACGTTATGGTGCTGTTTCTGAAGATGCGCAAAGTGCAACTAATCCACTGGATAATACAGCCTGGTTAGTGGGTGAGGGAGCGGGGGCAATTGTGCTTAAATCCACACCTTGTATTACTCACGAAACAAGTATTCAGGAAACAAGCTATGCACAAATTGATGCTATTAGTTTTGCAACAGGTAATGATAGCCAAGCCATTAAAACAGCTGCTCATAAAGCATGTGGTGATGCGGGTATAACAGCGTCTCAAGTTGATTACGTAGAGGCATTTGCAAGTGGCTTTGTTGCTGATAACCAAGCTGAGAAAAGTGCTTTTGCAGCATGTTATGCAACGACAAACCTAGACAGTGTTAAACGCCAAGTAGGGCATCTGTTTAATGCATCGGGCATGATGAGCCTGATTAAATCTGCCTTAGTCTTAGATGCTCATCAAGCAACTAAGGTAGCAGTGAATGGGCTTGGTAAAGATATGAGCTGTGCACACCTTATTTTAAGCGCGACAGCAACAACTTATAAAGCGATAGCAACTGTTGAAACCGGCAAGAAACCATTCTCATTGATCAAACCGATTATTTTAGGTGGCATTGATATTGAGCAGGCGATTGTTGCTAACGCGGCACAACCTGTTTTCGCTAAAATGAAAACACAGTTATCGTCCTCAGATCGTGTTAGTGATCCGGTAGATCTCTCTTTGTTAACACTTAAACCATTACAAGCGTTGACGGCAAATGAAAAAATAGCGACTCCTGTCATTTCTCCAGAGAAAGTTAAAATGAATCAAAAAACAATTAGTAAAACCAGTAGTGAGATTTTGCAGCAAACACAAACTCACCAAGCATTCATTCGTGCTCGTCAAGAAGCTGAAAAACAGATCTCATCGTTGATTAAGTTACAAGCGCAAACATTATCTGGTCAAGCGCCGACGATTAATGTTGCAGCTAGCCATGTTACCCAACCCATCGCTGCTCAAGCCGAAACAGGTTTTGCGATTAAAGGTCCGGCAGGTTATCACTATCCACCGTTACAACTTGAAGAGCGTTTTAATAAACCTGAGCAAGTTATTTACGATACGGCTGACTTAGTTGAATTCGCTGAAGGCGATATTAGTAAGGTATTTGGTGACGAATATAAAATCATCGATAGCTATGCGCGTCGTGTACGTTTGCCAACCACCGATTATCTGTTAGTAACACGTGTGACGGACTTAGACGCTAAGGTAAATGAATATAAAAAATCTTACATGGCGACTGAGTACGATATTCCTGTCGATGCGCCATTCCTAATCGATGGTCATATTCCTTGGTCTGTATCAGTTGAATCGGGTCAATGTGATTTAATGCTTATCTCTTATATTGGTATCGATTTTCAAAACAAGAGTGAGCGTATCTACCGTCTATTAGATTGTGAATTAACATTCTTAGAAGATATGGCCTTTGGTGGTGAAACACTACGTTATGAGATTCATATCGATTCTTATGCGAAAAATGGCGAGCAACTGTTGTTCTTCTTCCATTACGATTGTTATGTTGGTGATAAGAAAGTACTGATCATGCGTAACGGTTGTGCCGGTTTCTTTACCGATGAAGAGTTAAGTGACGGTAAAGGTGTTATTCATAACGATAAAGATAAAGCCGAGTTTACTAACGCTAAAAAGTCTTACTTCAAGCCACTTATTCATAACAGTAAAACGCAGTATAACTATGCAGATATGATGAAGCTGGTGGAGGGCGACATCGCGGGTTGTTTTGGCCGGGAATATGATCAACAGGGTCGTAATCCATCATTGAAGTTTTCATCTGAAAAATTCTTAATGATTGAGCGTATTACTAAGGTTGATCCGACTGGTGGTCATTGGGGATTAGGGCTGATTGAGGGGCAGAAAGACTTAGATCCCAATCACTGGTATTTCCCATGTCATTTCCAAGGTGACCAAGTCATGGCTGGCTCGTTAATGTCGGAAGGTTGTGGGCAAGTTGCGATGTTCTTTATGTTATGGCTAGGCATGAATGGTACGGTTAATAACGCGCGTTTCCAACCTATGATGGGTGAACCGCAAACCGTACGTTGTCGTGGGCAAGTGCTACCGCAAACAAATACCCTAACTTACCGTTTAGAAGTGGTTGAGATGGGCATGTCACCACGTCCATTTATCAAAGCCAATATCGATATTATTCTTGATGGTAAAACCGTTGTTGACTTTAAAAACCTATGTATGGAAATTAAAGAGCAAGATGAAAACTCTGCTTATCCGGTGACACTGCCGAGTAACGTACAACTTTTACCAACGGCACCAGCTGAACTTGTCGAAAGTTCAGTCGAATTAGCCTTTAACGATCTTGAAAATAACGTCACGCATATTAGCCGCGAAGCGATACATGATGTTGAAAACCATTTGATTACTGATGAACGTGGCGTACAACCTTTCAAACATGCACAGCGTCCATTAATGCGCGTAGAGTCTGACTTTAATGCGCCAAAAGAGAAAGGCGTTACGCCGATTAAGCATTTTGAAGCACCAATGGTGACAGGACAAAATAGAACGCCTGATACAACGCCATTTACGCCTTATCATCTGTTTGAGTTTGCAACGGGTAATATCTCAAACTGTTTTGGTCCTGCCTTTGATGTTTATAAAGGACGTATTCCTCCAAGAACCCCATGTGGCGATTTACAAGTTGTGACACGTGTTATCGATGTGCAAGGTGAACGTTTAGACCTGAAAAAGCCTGCTAGCTGTATTGCTGAGTACTATGTGCCTGAAGATGCATGGTATTTCACTAAAAACAGTGTTGATAATTGGATGCCTTATTCTCTGATTATGGAGATTGCACTGCAACCTAATGGTTTTATCTCTGGTTACATGGGCACAACCTTAGTTTATCCTGAAAAAGACCTGTTCTTCCGTAACCTTGATGGTTCAGGTGAACTGCTTAGAAAAGTAGATTTGCGTGGTAAGACAATCGTTAATAAGTCTGTATTGTTAAGTACTACAATGGCAGGCGGTATGATTGTACAAAGCTTTACTTTTGATCTGCTCGTTGATGATCAAGCGTTCTATACAGGTAAAGCAGTATTTGGTTACTTTGGTGGCGATGCGTTAGCCAATCAACTGGGTATTGATAACGGTAAAACAACCAATGCTTGGTTTGTTGATAACAACACACCAGCGAATCAAATCACTAAGATTGACCTGACTGATAACGCGTTACCTTTGTTCCAAGAGAAAGCTAATAAACCTCACTATCGTTTAGCGGGTGGTCAACTTAACTTTGTTGATACTGTTTCTATTGTAGAGGGCGGCGGTAAAGCGTCACTGGCTTACATATATGGTGAACGTACTATCGATGCAACAGATTGGTTCTTCCGTTATCACTTCCATCAAGACCCTGTGATGCCGGGTTCATTAGGGGTTGAAGCGATCATTGAGCTGTTACAAACCTATGCACTTAAAAACGATTTAGGTCAGCAGTTTATTAATCCGCGTTTTGAAGCGCCGCTAACCAATGTTATCTGGAAATACCGTGGTCAAATTACGCCACTTAATAAACAGATGAGTTTAGATGTGCATATTACCGATATTATCAAAACCGGCAATGAGGTGCGTTTAGTGGGTGATGCAAATCTCTCTAAAGATGGCTTACGCATATATGAAGTTAAAGATATCGTGTTAAGCATAGTAGAAGCATAAACACTGAGGCCGTCGCCATTTAAGGCTATTTCATCGTTGGAAAATGCTCATTTAAACCATTAAACTGCGCTTTTCCGCCTTGAACTAACCGTAAATGGCTTAGCCCTCAATATTTATGGTATCTAAGTAAACTTAGAAATAATTAATAAAAAGTGGGGCATGACCTCACTGTTTAGGGAATACAATGAGCGTATTAACGTTAAATAATCAACAAGCTATCGATTGGGCTTGGAAAGTTGACTCAAAGAGTATTAATACTGCGCAAGATGCAGTGAAAGCAGCATTGATGGATCTTAATAATCCTATCTATGTCGCACAGTCAGGTCATACATTAGGTGTTGCTAATGCGGTTGCTGAAAACGGATCTGAAAGTGTGGTTGCCTTTGCACAAGCGTTAGCGCCAGAAAACTTAGGTGATAACGACTTTAAAAAACAGCATGGTGTTAAGTATGCTTACCATGGTGGCGCAATGGCGAATGGCATTGCTTCAGTTGAACTCGTGATTGCACTGGGTAAAGCTGGGCTTTTGTGCTCATTTGGCGCGGCAGGGTTAGTCCCTGATGTGATTGAAGATTCAATTAAACGTATCCAAGCAGAACTACCTAATGGCCCTTATGCGGTTAACTTGATTCATGCTCCTGCAGAAGAGGCGTTAGAGCGTGGCGCAGTTGAACGTTTTCTTAAACTAGGCGTAGAGACAGTAGAGGCATCTGCCTACCTTGGTTTAACTGAGCATATTGTTTGGTATCGTGTCGCGGGTTTAAGCGAGAATACTGACGGTTCTGTTTTTATCAAAAATAAAGTCATTGCTAAGGTATCTCGTACCGAGGTAGGTCGTCGCTTTATGGAGCCTGCTCCGCAAAAGCTTTTAGATAAGTTATTAGCACAGGGAAAGATCACCGCTAAACAAGCTGAGCTTTCACAACGTGTTCCAATGGCTGACGATATTACCGCTGAAGCCGATTCTGGCGGCCATACTGATAACCGTCCATTCTTAACGCTTTTACCTACTATTATCGCTTTACGTGATGAGATTCAAGCGCAATATAACTTCTCACCTGCTCTACGTGTTGGTGCGGGTGGCGGAATAGGGACCCCTGAGGCAACATTAGCTGCCTTTAATATGGGCGCAGCTTACATAGTGCTTGGTTCTGTTAATCAAGCATGTATTGAAGCGGGCGCATCTGAGCATACGCGTAAGTTGTTAGCGGGAGTTGAAATGGCTGATGTAACGATGGCACCTGCAGCTGATATGTTTGAAATGGGCGTTAAGTTACAAGTGGTTAAACGCGGAACTATGTTTGCGATGCGTGCTAATAAGCTTTATGAGTTATATGTTAATTATGATTCTATTGAATCGATCCCTGCGGCTGAGCGTGAAAAGATAGAGAAGCAAATTTTTCGTCAGAATCTTGATGATGTTTGGGCTGGCACAGTCGATTTCTTCCAAGCGCGTGATCCTGAAATGTTAGCACGTGCGCAAAGTAGTCCTAAACGTAAAATGGCACTGATTTTCCGTTGGTACTTAGGGCTTTCATCTCGTTGGTCTAATATTGGCGAGAAAGGACGTGAAATGGATTATCAAATTTGGGCAGGCCCAAGTTTAGGCGCGTTTAATAGTTGGGTAAAAGGCACATATTTAGAAACCTATACTGAACGTAAAGCGGTTGATGTTGCTTTGCACCTATTAAAAGGTGCTGCGTACCTACAACGTGTTAACCAACTGAAACTGCAAGGGGTTAGTTTGCAGCAAAGTTTGTTGAATTATACGCCGCGATAAAAAGCAGTTTTTAGTTATCAGCTGTCAGCTATCAGTTAGGGTCAAAACATAAAATCGTCCAAAACCTGTAGGTCGGGATTTATCCCGTCTGTTTTACTTGCTTCGATATTATTGAATTAGTTGCGAGTGACGGGCTACGAACCACGATTTTCGCTGCTCGTTACTCGAAGCTCAGCACTTGTAACTGTAGGTCGGGATTTATCCCGTCGGTTTTACTTGCTCCGATATTATTGAGTTAGTTGCGAGTGACGGGCTACGAACCACGATTTTCGCTGCTAGTAACTCGAAGCTTAAAAACCTGTCGGGCTGAAGCCGCGACCTACAGCTTACGTCGATTGATTGCGTTGCATCATATAAGGTCGGAATTGTTCCGATCGGTTTTGTTTGCTTCGATATTATTGAGTTAGTTGCGAGTGACGGGCTACGAACCACGACTTTCGCTGCTCGTTACTCGAAGCTCAGCACTTGTAACTGTAGGTCGGGATTTATCCCGTCTGTTTTATTGCTTCGATATTATTGAGTTAGTTGCGAGTGACGGGCTACGAACCACGATTTTCGTAACTCACGGCTTAAAAACCTGTCGGGCTAAAGCCGCGACCTACAGTTTACGTCGATTGATTGCGTTGCATCATACTAAGGTCGGGATTTATCCCGTCTGTTTTACTTGCTTCGATATTATTGAATTAGTTGCGAGTGACGGGCTACGAACCACGATTTTCG
>Ga0316197_10001908_pt1 | contig 14857 bp, 11 predicted proteins | sample OudBiesiAoxic_MG_FD_204939 | JGI IMG/M metagenome (GOLD analysis project Ga0316197, IMG submission 204939) | Coastal sediment microbial communities from Oude Bieten Haven, Netherlands - site A oxic | ecosystem: Environmental > Aquatic > Marine > Coastal > Sediment | place: Netherlands...
CCGGTCATCATCATCGAGGCGACAGATCTGACCAAGGCGAGGGAGACCGAGTACATGCTCGACTCCTACTCGCGCATGGCCGAGAAGAATGCCCGTGGGCTGCAGCGGGAGAAGGAGCGCGCCGAGAAGTTGCTCCTCAACATCATGCCCCGCGCGGTTTTTGAGGAGATGAAGGAATTCGGTTCCGTCAGTCCGCAGCGTTTTGATGAAGCGACCATCCTCATGCTCGACTTCGCCGATTTCACCGAGATGTCGGTCTCGCACCACCCCGGCGAACTCGTCTCCGAACTCAACGACATCTTCTCCGCCTTCGACCGCATCGTGGAACTCTTCGGGTGCGAGCGCATGAAGACCATCGGGGATGCCTATATGGCGGCCGCCGGGCTGCCGGAAGGCAACGACGAGCACGCCCAATCGATCGCCCGCGTGGCCCTGCGGATGCGTCGCTACCTCGAGAAGCGCAACGAGTCCAGGATGGAGCCCTGGCTGGGCAGGATCGGCATCCACAGCGGACCGGTGGTCGGGTCCATCGTGGGGGTCCAGAAGTACGTCTACGACATCTTCGGGCCCGGCGTGAACATGGCCGCCCGGATGGAGACCGCCGCCGATCCGATGCAGATCGTGGTCTCATCGGCCACGTATGCCCGCATCAGCGATGAGTTCACCTGCACCGACCTCGGGGAGCATGAGATCAAGGGCTTCGGCGCACAGCAGTTGTACTCACTGGACTCCGAATGGAAGCACCGCCGGTAGGTGACGTCTCGTCGCCGGGGTCGTCTGTGCCCGGGTGCAGGCCCACGTCGGAGTAGACTTTTTCTTGCCGTCGTCCTTTCTAGGCGATGGCCTGGCCCGTCTCCGCACCACCGGGGGCGGGCCGCTCCCGTCACGAGGGGGCGTAGGAGCCCCATCAACCCATCCCATGCGCCATAGGCGCTACCGTCGCGGCAATACCCCCAGGCATCGGGAGTCGATATGCCCAAACGTCTCATCGTGTGCTGCGACGGCACCTGGAACACCGCCGACCAGGTGTGCGAGGGGAAACCCTGCTCCACCAACGTTGCGAGGCTCGCTGTCGCCCTGGCGCAGACAAGCGCCGACGGGTTGCCGCAGCGCACCTTCTACCTGCGCGGGGTCGGGACGAGTCGCTGGGATCGCTTCCGGGGCGGAGCGTTCGGGTATGGGCTCTCGGACAACGTCAAAGAGGCATATCAACTCATCGCGGAACACTACGAGCCCGGCGACGAGTTGTACCTCTTCGGGTTCAGTCGCGGCGCCTTCACAGCCCGCAGCACCGCGGGATTCGTGCGCAACGCAGGCATCCTGCGGCGCGGCCATCTCGATCGGATCGATGAGGCCTACGACCTCTACCGGGACCGCACCAACCATCCCCGCGATGTGGAGTCGGAATTGTTCCGGCGCTCCTTCTCCCATGAGACGCGGATTCGCTGCATCGGAGTGTGGGACACCGTGGGGGCGCTGGGCGTGCCGGTCAGCGGTATCGCGGCGATCGACGCCGTCAACCGGCGCTGGGCCTTCCATGACACCGGACTCAGTTCCAGCGTGGACAACGCCTTCCAGGCCCTGGCCATCGACGAACAGCGCAGGCCCTTCCAGCCGACGCTGTGGAAACAGCAGGCGGATTCTGGCGACCAACGGCTCGAACAGGTGTGGTTCTCCGGCGTGCACTGCGATGTGGGCGGCGGCTATGCACAGACTGGTCTGGCAGACCTTGCGCTGCGCTGGATGATGCAGCGGGCCGGCGAGTGCGGCCTGGCGTTCCGCCCCGGTCAACCCGCCACCGCGCCGGACCCCATGGGATCGCTGCACGACTCCAGAACCGCTGTGTACCGCCTGTTGCCACCGCTGCACCGGCCTATCGGTCAGGTGGACCCGGCCAACGAGTTCGTCGCCTCCAGCGCTGTGCAGCGCTTCGAGTCCGACGTTGACTATCGACCGCCCGAGCTTGCCGCGTACCAAGACAACAGTCCTCAGGTGATGGACGTTTGAGCCTGCGCTAGAGGACGTGCGAGACGTCCTCCATCGACTCAGCCTCCAGAACGGAGTAGCCAGCCACAAAACCCTTCGCATCGGAGACCAAACCGCGTCGTCGTGACGTATTCGGGTGTTCAATGCAGGCATGTCTGCGCCCAAAGCCGGCGCCGCCACGGGTGAGCGGCGCATCGTGACAGCCCTCTTCGCCGATGTGGTCGGATCGACGTCCATCGCCGAGACCATGGATCCCGAGGACTGGGGAGAGTTGGTCGGCCGGGCGGTATCGGCCATAGGAGCGGTGGCGACCCGATACGGGGGCACGGTCGCCGAATTCGCGGGGGATGCGGTTCTCGCCGTGTTCGGCGCGCCGATCGCCCACGAGGACGACCCCTACCGCGCCGTGAGCGCCGGTCTGGAGATCGTGGCAGGCTCCGGCAGTCCGGCAGAAGCTGGCGGCCTGGAGGTGCGCGTGGGCATCAACACCGGCCTTGCGCTGGTCAGCGATGTTGAGTCCGGGGCGGTGCGAACCGTAGCCGCCCTGGGCGACACCATGAATGTCGCCTCGCGGCTGCAGTCGTTGGCGTCCCCTGGAACCGTGGCGATCTCGGAGCAGACCCGCCGGTTGCTCGGACCGCATGTGGACGCCATTGCGTTGGGATCAACGCAACTGAAAGGGCGGCGCGAGCCCGTTGAGGTATTTCGGGTCGTAAGCGTGCTAGAGGCCGAAGAACGGGGACGAGGGGTGCCGGGCCTGTCCAGCCCGATGATCGGCCGCGACGCCCAACTGCGCCAATTGGTGGGGTTGACCCAGGAATCGGCGGCTGGACTGGGACGGGTGGCAGTTCTGCTCGGGGAACCCGGCGTGGGCAAGAGCCGCTTGATCGACGAACTGGGATCAGACCTGAGGGCGACGGGCGCAGGAACCTGGGTCGTCGGTCGGTGTGTGCCCTTCGATCAGGAGTTGCCGTTTCAGTTGGCCGCGTCGGTCGTGCGGTCGGTGGCCGGGGTGGGAACGGGGCAGTCACCGGAGGCTGACGAGGGCGCCGTGAGGGCACTGGCCGCCCGCGCGGGCGCTACCGAGGAGGCGGGCGCGTTGCTGCGGATGGTCGGGCTCTCCGGCACCGAAGACGTTGCCTCGCCGGAAACGCTGGTCGAGACGTATGTGAAGGCGCTCACGGCTGTCGTATCCGCGGTGGCGCGGGCTGGGCCGCCATTGGTGATAGTTCTCGAGGATGCGCACTGGGCCGACGCGTCTTCGGTGGACGTGATCGGGCGAATGCTGGCCGAGATACCGGGGTTGCCGGTTCTGGTCATCATTGCTTCGCGACCGGAGCGGGATTCACACGGGTGGTCGCTCATCGACCGGACGCGACGTGAGCTCGGCCAGTCGTGCATCGACGTGCACCTGGACCCACTGCCGGTCTCGGACCTGCGCGATGTCCTGGGGCATCTGCTCGAGGTCGAGTCGCTGCCGGTCGCGTTGCGTCGTCTGGTCACCGATCGGGTTGGCGGCAACCCCTTCTTCCTCGAAGAGACCGTCAGAATGCTGATCGATCGGGGTCTGGTGGATCGCCTGGACGGGCGCTGGGTGGCCACTGCAGCGGTCGACTCCGTCGACGTCCCCGACACGGTGCAGGGACTGCTGGCTGCACGAATAGACCAACTTCCACCGGCCGCGCGTCGCGCCGGACGGTTCGCGGCCGTCATCGGGCGAACGTTCACCGCGCAGTTGTTCTCCGAGGTCTATGAAGGGGAGGGGGGCGCGGCTGTCCATCCCGATCTGGCCTCGTTGGAATCCTCGGGGCTCCTCGTTCTGGAGTCGACAAGCCCACACGTGCGCTTCGCGTTTCGGCACGCATTGATTCACGACGTCATGTACGAAGGCATGTTGCGCCGCGAGCGCCAGCAGATCCACCGTTCCGTGGCCGACACACTGGAACAACTCCATCCGGATCGCCGCGACGAACTGTCCGCGGTGCTTGCTCATCACCACGAGCTGGCCGGGTCGCCGGAGCCAGCGCTGCACTACGTGTTCGTGGCCGCGCGGCGGGCCGATGCCCAGGGCGCACGTGTGGAGGCGGCTGAGTTCTACGGACACGCGCAGGCGTTGCTAGCCGCCCACGAGGTGGGCACGCGGGCGGATCGGGTCGATGCGGTGCTCGGCAGGCTTCGCGCCGGCTCCACTTTCATACCGGGCCCTGATGCGCTCGGTTGGATCGATGAGGTACTGCCGATCGCGCGGGACCTCGATGATCCCGATCGCTTGGCGGCCTTGTACGAGCGCGCGATCTGGACCAGGGGGATGCAGGGCGAGGGATACGCCAACGGGGCCTACCGCGAGCAACTGGACGAGGCCTACGCGCTGATGCCGACACTGCGGCAGACGGCCACGGCCGCGTTGCTCCAGGCCATGTGGGCGACTGCCCAGCGCTCCGTGGACGCATTCGATGAGTCGCTGGAGCCGCTGGCCGCCGCCGTTGATGCCCTCGAAAGATCAGGAGAATTGGCCAACGCCTCGGAGTTCTCGACCATGCTGGCCGACTCTTTCGCGGAGTTGGGCCGGTTCTCCGAGGCATCTGCCGCGATCGACCGCGCCACGCAGCTGGCGGCCCGCAGCGGCGACCTCAACGCGGCAGCGGACGCCGACCTCATCCGCGGCTCGATCGCGGCTGAACGCGGTGACCTCGATGAGGCCATCGAGTATCTGAAGCGCGGTGTGGATGGCGCGCAGGACGTCGGGAACACCTTCTGCGACCTCGTGGGCAATTTCAAGGTTGCCGATCAGCAACTGCGGACCGGCAACGCCGAGGCAGCGATCGCACATCTGGAACATAGCGCCGGGCTGGCGCGCTACTGCAATGCCGGGGGATACGAGGCCCTGGGACAAGCCTGGCTGGCAGCCGCGCGTGCTCGCCTGGGAGACCTGCGGCCTCAGGACTTCGATGCCCCTCTTGAGCACGCGCTCGCAGCGGGCAGTCGCAGCACCGAAGCGAAGATTCGCGTCCAACGGGCGACCGCATTGGCGGCTGCCGGGGACCTGGAGGGGGCTATCCCCGACTTCGACCGGGCGCTGGAACTAGAAGCTGAATACGGCGGTCGCCCGTTGCTGGCGCGCACCCACCACGCCTACGGCGAAGCCCTGCGTGCGGCCGGCCGAAACTCACTCGCCGCTTCACAGTTGGATGCCGCGGCCGAGTTGTTCGCCGAACTGGGCATGACGTCGCAGTAGTAGCGACAGTCCCCGCTATTGAGCGCCGGTACCGTCCTCGGGGGCGGTCGTGGACGTGCCGGAGGCAAGCAGATCGCGGATCTCGGTCAGGAGGGCGACGTCTGCTGGGACTTCCTCGGCTTCCTCGCCCGCCCTTGCCTTCTTGCGCTTCTGATAGGAGTTCATCGGAACGACGAAGACGAAGTACACAACAGCGGCAGTGATCACGAATGAGATCACCGCGGTCAGGACCGCTCCGATATCAACGAAGGTCGCCTCGTTGCCGGACGTGATGGTGAACCCCAGCCCGGAGGCGTCGGCTCCGCCGAGGGCCGCGATGAACGGGGCGATGATCGAGTCGCTGAACACCATCACCAGCGCCGCGAAGGCGCCCCCGATGACGACAGCCACAGCCAGATCAACCACATTGCCGCGAAGGATGAATTCGCGAAATCCCTTGAGCATGCACAGCAGGTTAGGGCATGGAAGGGTCCGGCGCTCCCGCTGAGCAGGTGTACGCGAGCGGACGGGGACGACCCAACGCAGCGTCCTCGAATGGTGGGAATCCCGGCGCTGGGATTGACTGAGGTCATTGAGAGACCCTCGTCGCGTGGTGGGTAGTGGGAGGCTGATGACAGTGACTGAGCATTTTGTGATCGTGGGAGCCAGCCTGGCCGGGGCAAAGGCCGCGCAGACTCTGCGGGAGGAAGGTTTCCAAGGCTCGCTAGTACTGGTGGGCTCGGAGCTGGAGTTGCCGTACGAGCGACCATCCCTGTCCAAGGGCTACCTGACCGGTGCTGAGCCTTTCGAGAAGGCCATCGTTCACGACTCACAGTGGTATGCCGACAACGACGTCGAACTCATGCTTGGTCGTACGGCCACTGCGCTAGACACCGCTGAACACCGAATCACCTTGTCGGACGGGGCCACGCTCACCTACAACAAGTTGTTGCTGGCCACCGGTGCCTCGCCGATCGCGTTGCCGGTCCGGGGGGCCGACGCGGCATTGACGCTGCGAACCCGCCAAGACGCCGACACGATCCGTAGCGCCCTTCAGCCGGGTCGGCGGGTCGTCCTCATCGGCGGAGGGTGGATTGGGCTTGAACTGGCCTCGGCTGCCGTGGGCGCAGGCTGCGACGTCACGGTAATCGAGCAGGCCGAACTGCCACTGCTGGGCCCGCTGGGTCCCGAGGTGGCCGCGATCTTCGCCGATGAGCACCGCGCGAAGGGTGTGCACCTGCTCACGGGGGCAGCCGTTCGCGAGATCACAGAATCGTCGGTCCTGACCGACGACGGCGAGATCCCAGCCGACGTTGTCATCTCGGCCGTGGGCGCGCGACCGGTCACGTATCTGGCCGAGGGCGCCGGCATAGAGGTCGACAACGGCATCGTGACCGACGCCTCGTTGCGCACATCGGCGCCCGACGTGTTCGCTGCCGGCGATGTGGCCAACGCGTTCCATCCCCGCCACGAGCGGCACACCCGGGTCGAGCACTGGGACAACGCCGCAGAGCAGGGGGCTGCAGCGGCCCGGGCCATGCTGGGGCAGGAGGTCTCCTACGACCGAACGCCCTACTTCTTCACCGACCAGTACGACCTGGGCATGGAGTACGTGGGCTGGGTGGATCCCGCGGCCGAGGCGCTCGTCCTTGTCAGGGGCGACGCTGAAGCGCGGCAGTTCCAGGCGTTCTGGCTCGTTGCGGGAAGTGGCGAGGAGGATTCAGTGCGCACCACTTCGGGCGGTGCATCAAGTGGGCCGACACACCGAGTGGCGGCAGCGATGCACGTCAACATGTGGGACGTGGGCGCCGATCCGTTGCGCCTTCTCGTGGAAACGCGGCTCCTCGTGGACCCGGAGACGTTGGCCGATCCGGATGTCCCGCTTCCCACGCCGGGCAGCACGGACGGCGATTGACGCTCGCGTGCCGGTCGCGGAGCACGTTCACAACTGCCCGTAAGGGATCACCCGGGATGGGTCTCGGACACCGCCACACGATCACCGACGCCGATGCCGGCATCGGTGAAGACCCCGCCGGTGGTCTCCACCGCGAGGTCGAAGGGTTCCCCGGGGGAATAGCGGGTGCAGGTCGAATCGGCCTGCGGGCACGGCTGCATCTCGGCGACGCCGACGGCGGTGCCCTCGCGGGACCACACGATGGACAACGGCACTGACACATCGCCCATCCAGAACGGATTGTCCACCGGTTCTTCGTAGACGAAGGCCATTCCGGTCCCCGGCGGCACCTCGGATCGGTTCATCAGGCCTGTGGCTCGTTCCGGGTCATCGTCGGCGACCTCGACCTCAATAGGAGGTAGTGACCCGATAGCTGCGGTGCCTCGCGATAGCCCCGTGGTGGCAGTCGACGTTGCCCCGCCGTTGTCGGGGGAGCATCCCGCCACCGCCATGACAGCAAGCGCGATGGATGCCACAAGGCTTGCGCCCAGCCGTACCCGAGGTGGGGCCGCGTCGCATCGTGGTGTCGCCGTCATAGGCCTCCCACGGTATCTGCGCGGTGTGTGTGTCGCGACCACGCCCACCGCACTGACGCGGGGTGCCCATGCCAAGGGCGCGAGCGACTGTGCCGGGGGAGTAGCGTCCAAGAGATAGGAAGGACCCACAATGGACGAACTCAACGGCAAGGTGGTGGCGATCACCGGAGCGACGGCTGGAATCGGTGAGGCCACTGCCCAACTTCTTGTGAAAGCCGGCGCCTCGGTCGCTCTAGGAGCTCGCAGGCAGGACCGGCTGGCCAAGATCTCAGGGGAACTTGGTGATGGCTGCGTCACGGCAACCATGGATGTTCGCCAGACCAGTGGTTGCCAGAGCCTGGTCGATGCGGCCATTGCCTCCTTCGGCCGCCTGGACGCCATTGTCGTGAACGCGGGGATCGGATCCTATGGCGGGATCATGGACACGACCGATGAGCAGATCCGCGACATGCTCGACACCAACATCGCTGGAACTGTGTGGCCCATTCGAGCGGCCGTCCCCGTCCTGCGCGGCGGTGGTGGCGGCGACATCGTCATCATCTCCTCCGTAGCGGGCCTGCGCGGCGCGGGAAATGAGGCGGTCTACGCCGCAACGAAGTTCGCCCAGGTGGGACTGGCCGGCGGCCTGGACAGGGAACTGCGGTCCGAGGGCATCCGGGTGTCGACGATCTGCCCGGGCGGCACGGCTACGGAGTTCGCGATGGGTACTGGGCGAACCCCCGACATGCCGGGACTGGCGGACATGATGCGCCCGGAAGACGTGGCCCACGCCGTGGTTACGGTTCTCAGGCAGCCGCGCTCCATGCGGACCCTGATGTGGTCGATGCGCAGCATCGAAGAGGAGGACTGAGCCGGCCTCTAGTCGGTCATTCCCGAAGCCAGGGTTGCCGAACTGGCTGCCACGAGCTTCGGGTAATTGTCCAGGTCTGACCTTCCCCGGTCGGTGAGCGAATAGACCCCACGCTGAACTCGTTGGAACCATCCATAGTGGTTCTGGGTCAAGATGGCCAGCGTCTTTTCGCCGGTGCCCATGGCACGCAAGGCCCGGGGAGTGGTGGGTCCGGCTGCTTGCAGGGCGCACGCGATGAGGATGGCGTTCTCCCGATATGCCGTGACCAGTGGCGTGCGGGTGCTTCCTCCGGTGTTGTGGTCGCCGCTGCGACGGTCGATCTCGCTGATCACGGCCGTGCGTCTACGGGAGAGCTTGCGACGCTGGTAGGGCAGCGGGTCGAAGGCACGCTCGACCCGTGGTCCGGTCGATCCGAAATGGACGATGAGCAGGCCCAGCTCGAGTTGTCTCAGGACCCGTTGCACCCCGCGCCAATGCCGTCGGGTCTGGCGCGGGGCGGGCACGGCTACGTAGACCGAATCGGTGATGCGTTGCCGATCTGTGGCCTGCACCAGCAACTGCATGTTGGCCCCGGTCTTCAACTCCACGGCCACGATCTCGTCGCCCTTGGTCGCCACGACATCGCAGTCGAGGACCTCCGCCTGGACCTCATAGCCGTTGCCTACGAGGTACTGCTTGACCGGTGGGTACAACTGCGTCTCGTGAAGTGCCCCAGCCATGACACCGACCATAGAGCGATGCGCACGGAGCAGGGGTCCCCGCGGCGCGTGTCAGCACGGGAAAGGGTCCCCACGCTGGGCGCTCTACTCCACGGCTGCGTGCCGGGCGTGCTTGTAAGGTTGACCAACCATCTGCCCGGGAGCACCCATGAGCCTTCGCTACGAGAGCACCGTCGACATCACCGCGACTCCCGAACGGGTCTGGGGGGTCCTCACAGACACCCAGTGGTACGACTCGGGAGACAACGGCGTGATCCGCGTCGAGGGCTCCATCGAGGTGGGGGAGAAACTCACCATCTACTCCGAGGTCAATCCGGGCCGGGCCTTCCCCGCGGAGGTCCGCGAGCTGACGCCGGCGGAGCGCATGGTGTGGGGCTGGAGCATGCCGCTGGGGCTGTTCACGGGTGAACGTGTCTTCTCGCTGGAGCCGATCGACGGTGGAACCAGGCTCGTCATGTGGGAGGAGTTCGGCGGTCCGTTGCTACCGCTGATCGGGCGGACCATGCCCGACCTGCAGCCCTCCTTCGACCACTTCGCCTCGGGACTGAAGAAATCCGCCGAGGCCGAGATCGCCTGAGGAGGCGCTGCGCTCATGTGTCGCAACATCACAATCCTGCGTGGACTGGAGCCGCCAGCATCGTCGGCGGAGGTTCGCGCAGCGGCCGAGCAGTACGTGCGCAAGGTCAGCGGGGTCGCCAAGACGTCGGCGACAACCGAAGAGGCCTACGGCCTGGCGGTCGACCAGATCGCGGCTGCGACCGAAGTTCTGCTGGGGCAGTTGCCTGCCCGACGGCAACCGCCCAGGAGCGAACCTCCGCTACGCCGATTGCAGCACTAGACAACCGGTGCCTAGGGCCGATTCCCGCGCCATCGGGCGGCGGCTCGCTCTGCCCACCGGCTCCCCGACGATCCCCTGAGACGTTCGATGGCTCGGCGTAGGGTGGGGGAGACCGGTCCCGGTGACGCCGAGTCCGCAGGGCGTTGGAGAGGACATCCACCATGGTGACCGTGGCGATGAGCGAGCAGGACTCGCTGTGGCTGACGATGGACCGTCCGAACAACCTCATGGTGGTGGATGGCGCACTGGTCATGGATGGCCCTCTGGACCTTGAGCGGGTCTACGCGGTGCTGCGACGGCTGCACAAGCGCTTCCCCGTGTTCGGGCGCCGCGCTGTCCGCTCCGGTCAGGGATGGGCATGGCAGGACGACCCCGATTTCTCGGTTGAACGGCAGGTCGAGATCGTCGACCTGCCCGAACCTGCCGACATGGGTGAGCTGCAGGCGTTCATGGCACGACAGCGCTCGGTCCCCCTACCGCTGGACCGGCCCCGCTGGTCGGCGAGCGTGATCCCCACCCTCAACCTGCCCGATGGGACTGCGGGCTCTGCTGTGCTGGTGCGTTTCCACCATGCGATTGCCGACGGGGTTCGGCTGACGCAGGTGATGCTGGGAATGTGCGACAGCGAGGAGAAGGCGGTAGCCGCCGTGGTCGCCCGTGGGCTGTCAACGCCGCGCGCCATGACGCGTCGCCGCGTCTCGCTGAATCCGATCCGGGCGGCACGGGCGATGCTGGCCTCCGCAGGTGCCCTCGCCACGGACACCGTCGTCACGTCATCATCCTCACTGGTGGCGGGCGCGACGGGTCTGGCCTCCGTGGGTGCGCGCGCCGTGGTGCACCCGGTACAGGCCGTCGGCGATGCGACCCAGCACGCGTTGGTAGCGCCCGACCGGCTGGGGGAAGCCGGTGCCCGTTGGGTCGAGGGCGGTTGGGAAAGGGGGCTTTCGGTGCTGCGCCACCCTGAGCACGTCCTGGACGCGTTGGACGCGCTCGGTATTCACAATCGGGGGATCAACGACGCAGGATCGGTGGCCAAGATCGTCCTGACGACCACGCCGCGCACCGTGTGGACCGGCAAGCCGACCACCCACAAGGCATTGGCATGGTCGCAACCGGTCCCATTGGCCGACGTCAAAGCTGTCGGGCGGGCCAACGAATGCACGGTCAACGATGTGCTGCTGGCTGCCATTGCCGGTGGCGTGCGCAACTACCTCGACAAACACAACGCGAGCGTGGACCAGGTCAACTGGGTGGTACCCATCAACCTGAAACCCTTCGAGGACAACCTGCCCCCCGATCTGGGCAACTACTTCGCGCTGGTCTATCTGCCCATGCCTCTCACTGGGGAGAACCTCGCGGAGAGGTTGGCTCATCAACAGATCGCCATGGGTCGCATCAAGCACTCCGATGAGGCAGCGATGACCTTCGGCGTGCAGCGTGTGGTGTCGCGCTCTCCCGCACAGGTGGCGTTCTTCCTCACCAACTTCTTCGCCAACAAGGCGGTCGGGGTCTTGACCAACGTGCCCGGTCCCAAGCACGAGGTCAGCTTCGCGGGTAGTCCGGTCCGGCAGGTCATCGGCTTCGCCCCATGCTCCGGAGACCAGCCCATGACCGCGACGATCTTCAGCTACAACGGTGGCGTAACGGTCGGATTCGCCTCCGATGCCACGCTGCTTCCCGATCCCGATGTGCTCGCCGACCTGGTGGTCGACGAACTCAACACCATGATCTCGGAAGCTATCGAAGGGGATGTCGCATGACACGTCAGTCCATGAGTGTGCAGGACGAGTTGTGGCTGACGATGGATCGACCGAACAACCTGATGGTGGTCGACGGAGCCATGATCATGGAGCAGCCGGCCGACCTGGAACAGGTCAGAGATGTCTTCCGCGTCACGGGGGAACGCTTCCCCGTGTTCGGCCGCCGCGCCGTGCGCGGGCGCCGGGGATGGGTCTGGGAGGACGACCCCGACTTCGATCTCGACCGCCATGTGACGGCCGTCGAGCTTCCCGAGCCGGCCGACATGGCAACACTGCAGCGCTTCATGGCCGAGCAACGATCCGAACCTTTGCCGATGGACCGACCTCGTTGGTGTGCCTTTGTCGTCACGAACCTACGCCTGCCGGACGGCACGGCGGGTTCAGCGATGGTCTCGCGGTTCCATCACTCCATCGCCGATGGGGTCAGGCTGGTGCAGGTCATTTTGAGCATGTGCGAGGCGGCGGAGCCGGGAGAGAGGGCGGTCGAGGCCGTCGTCTCACGCAAATCTGCATCCGCCCACGGCCCTGGCGGCGGTGGTCCGGACAATCCCATCGCGACGGCGGGTGCGGTGGTCGGCGATGCCGGGCGCGCGGGTGTCGAGGCTGCCTCTACTGTGGCCGACGGGGCGCAGCACACGGCCCGCCGACTCACCGGGGGAGTGGGCAGTGCCGCCGCTGGGGCCGCCCACGCCGTGCGTCACCCCCGCGACGGGGTCGCTCAGGCGGCCGGACAGGCGAAGCGGTTGTCCGGGCAAATCAGCGGGGCCGTCAGGTCAGGTGCCCTGCGCGTGGAGCATGGGGTGGAACACGGCGTTCACGTTGTCCGCCACCCCGATCACGTACTGGACGCCATCGAAACGCTGGGCCTGGAAAATCGTGGGCTCAACGATCTCGGCGGGCTGGCCAAGCTGGCCGTGGAGACCTCCACCTCGACGGTATGGACGGGGAAGCCGGGCCGGACCAAGGCGCTGGCCTGGTCGCGAGCGGTGCCACTTCCCGAAATCAAGGCGGTGGGTCGCGCCCACGGCTGCACCGTCAACGACGTGTTGCTGGCGGCAATGGCGGGCGGATTGCGCCGCTACCTATTGGGCCGCGACGGCCATGTCGACGAGGTCCTGTGGATGGTGCCCGTGAACCTCAAGCCGTTCGAGGAGGAGCTGCCCCCGGATCTGGGCAACTATTTCGCGCTCGTCTTCCTTCCTATGGCCCTCGACATCGCTGATCCGGTGGAGCGCCTCAAGCAGATGCAGCACGCCATGGGTCGTATCAAACACTCCGACGAAGCCGTGATCACGTTCGGTCTGCAGCGGGCGGTGTCGATGTCGCCCCGTCAAATCTCGTTCTTCCTGACCAACTTCTTTGCCAACAAGGCCGTGGGGGTCCTCACCAACGTCCCGGGCCCCAGGGGTCAGTTGACGTTCGCTGGAATCCCGGTGCGCCAACTCATCGGGTTCGCGCCGTGCTCAGGTGACCAGCCCATGACGTCCACCATCTTCAGCTACAACGGAACGGTCACGGTGGGTTTCGCCACCGATGCAGCCTTGGTTCCAGATCCGGATGTGCTGTCGGAGTACGTGGTGGAGGACCTTGACGCGATGATCGCGGCCACCGGATCGGGCGCCTAGCCTACGCGGCACCGCGTCTTCGCGTCACTCCAGCATGGAGTACACGGGGTGCGCCGTGGCGTGTCGGTTCACTGCCACCGATCCGCGTGTATCCGTCACTGGCAAACGATCCGAGCGCACACGGCGGCGGGATACGGCGGGGCTGGGGGGGGGCATTCATGGCGGATCGGCGACGCGCATACGGCACAGGTTCGATCAGTCGTGAAGGTGACGGGTGGCGGGTGCAGTTGCTGGTCCGCGACCTGATGACGGGGGAGACGCGACTGGTCCGCCGGTGCGCCAAAACACGGGCAGCGGCGCGGGTCATCCTCCAGGAACTGCAACACGGTGCCCCCGCACCCGTCGCCACCGCCGCGTGCGCGAGGTGAGATGCCGACCCGTCACCTCCCCAGGACAGCACCATTCCCGCGCCGTCCCCGACGGCCTTCTCTCGTTGATGGGAGAGATGCTTTGGTGCCTCCTCGCTCCCTGCCGCGCTCAGGCGCGAGTCCGTCCAATCCCTCCCCGTCAGGCCCTATCGATTCGTGGCAACGCGGGGAGAGCGACTGCTGATCCTCGTCATGTCCCGCTGGGAGAGTGCGGCCGTTCAAGGTTCCCTGCGCCGTGTGGCGCCTTCCGGCTCCGTGAGCCCGCTAGCCTCCAGCGATGACTCCGTGGATGCCGCCCCGCATCGACAGCCTCACCAGGCCGTCGCAGGCGGCGGGTGGTAAGACCTTTGTCGGACTCAGCGAGGGCCGAGTCATCTGCTACGACGGGAGCAGCCTGGTCATCGGGGTCGCGGCACCTGTTTCGTAGTCCGCGGAAGGTGCGCACAAGTCGCGGCACGTCCAGATCAGCAGCCGAAGGCAAGCCTTCTGCCGATGTTGTTGAAGAGGAGACTGACGTTGAGCTCTCCTAGACGTGATGTAGAGCGTCGCGCGGATCCTGCTGGTGGTTGCGGCAGTTCCGCAACCTAGTCAATCGGCACCAGCACTCGCCAGGGACCATGACGAGTCCAGCCGTGATCCAACGCTGCGCGTTTCCACGAGCGGCTGTCGCTGGGGCGGAGCACGGCTCGGCTTCCGCGTTGCGTTACGGTGTGGCGGCCAAGCACTCCGGCCGGTCACCGGGCGAGGTGAGTGCGGACAGCGGGATGCGCATGCTGAGGCTGAGGCCGTCGGCCTCCACGTCGATCGCTGTGACCGCGTAGGGAACGTCGGACCCGTCCTCCCCCGACAGGCCCGGCAGCAGGGAGTCTGTTCCGCTGAACGACTGCGCCAGCTCCGGCGGTACGTCTCGCCCTGCGACGGTGAGGCCTTCCAGAGTGAATTCGATCGTGCCGGACTGGTTGAGCTCCGGTCGCAGGGTCGCTACGACAGGGAGGCCGGACCTCGAG
>Ga0316197_10001912_pt1 | contig 14835 bp, 11 predicted proteins | sample OudBiesiAoxic_MG_FD_204939 | JGI IMG/M metagenome (GOLD analysis project Ga0316197, IMG submission 204939) | Coastal sediment microbial communities from Oude Bieten Haven, Netherlands - site A oxic | ecosystem: Environmental > Aquatic > Marine > Coastal > Sediment | place: Netherlands...
CCCCGTATGACTGATTTCTTTGCCCAGTCGGGAACCACGCACCAGTAAAACCAGTGTTTGACCATGCACCTGCAGACGTATTTCACGTTGCCACTCTGCCGTCCCGCGTCCAATCTGTCGCCAGATCAATTCAAATAAGGGTGCCAGTAGCGGTACCTTTTGCGCACGTTCAGATAAGTTCTCACCGGCGAAAAATCCGCCAGGTACACCCAATATTTGTGTGGCGGCAGCATTGGCAGTGACAACTTTGTGACTTTCATCCACGGTCAACACACCGGAGGTCAGGCTACCCAACACGGTTTCAAGGTACTCGCTTTGTGATTGCAATTGAGCCCTGCTGTGTTCTGCCTCCTGACTTGCAGTGGTGAGTGCCTCGGTCATTTCGTTGAACGACTGCACAAGAAAACCCAGTTCATCCCTGGTTTCAGCCTGAACCTCATGCGTCAGGTCACCGGCGGCGACTTCACGTGTCGCCTGCGCCAGTTTCGAAATAGGTGACACGAGTTTGCGGGCGACATTCAAGGCAGCGAGTATGGCCAGCAACACGGTTAGCAGCAAGACCAGTGACAGGATCAAAATGAAACTCTGCTTGAGTGGTTCGCGCAGAAAACTCAGGTTTTGGTACCGGTGATATTCCTTTTCGATCTTATTGGCCAGGGTCGTGATTGTCTCCGGCAACGGATAAATTGCCTGTAGCAGATAGCCCTGCCTGCCGGGCACATCGTAGGGCAGACGCTGGATGACGCGGATTCGCAAAACACCATCGGCCAACGGTTCTGCCGCTGCATACTCACCCCGGTCCAGAGCCTGCAACAATGCATAATCATCCGGCCGATCTGGCAGGTCGGCCAGCATATTGATATTTGCGCTGGCAATCAGCCGGCCATCATCTTCCATGACTGAGAGTTCCAACGGCCCACTCGCGCTTACATTGGCTAACAGGGCCCTGCGCACCACATCAACATCATCCTCAGGGTTGTCTATTTCCCGGATCAGGCGTCGCACCTGGTTACGGACTTCCAGCGTCCGGTTCGCCAAAAATTGCTGACCCATTTCCAGTGAATCAGCCAACGCCGCCTCGACACCAACATCAAACCAGCTATCCACAGTACGTGTCAAAAAATAGGCTGAAAAGAAGTACACAATTAACGCGGGCGGCAAGGACAAAACCAGGAAATATCTTACCCAGCGGGCTGACAGCATGGCACCGGGTGCTTGCTCCCTGACCTTTTTAGTCAATGAAATGACGCGGTGAAAAATAGCAGCCGTTACCACCAGTAATGCAAAAACAGTCAGAACCAGAACCCACACATACGGTTGATTGAAACCGTTGGCATCCTGCTGAACATTGCTGACGAGAATAAGTGATACAAGCAGAACAACCAGTGCCACCGTCACCGGCAGCACCCTCAAAACAAGCCGTCTTACACGCTTACTTTGAAAGGCCATACCGACCACTCCGAATCGTGTCGCCATTGTGATGAGAAACGGACGGGCAATTGCATGGGGGAGGGCAAACGGCTTTCATCCAGACTGATACGGGTTCGTAACTCATAACTGCCGGAAGGTAGGGGACCGGTAGACAATTGCACATTAAAACCATTCATCGCTGCCAGCAGGTGACGCAATCGTGAAAATGTTTCCAATTCTCCGGTTTGCTCTTCTGCCAACTGGTAACGCTCAATCAGCGGTAGGTAGCGAAGCTCGAAACGCCTGGCGTCCCGATGCACTGCAATCAGGTTACTGTCGCTGCGTAGTTCCATGTCCAATCTGATGTTCAGCGTGACACCATGCTCCAGCGCAGCACGGGCCTGCGAACTCAATTCCAACTGCTGCTGGAACCGCACATCCAGTGACTGGTAGGCAGGTCTGACCGATACGTTTTTGATGGCAAACACATAGTCCAGTGCTTCCCGCTGACCACAACCGGCGAGAAACAACACTGTAAAACTAAGCAGACTTACGCAAAACCGCATAAAAGAATCCGTCCATCCGGGCTTCTCCGGGCAAGATCTGGTGCCCATAGGGGCTGGCCGTACCCCATTCTACATCAGGCACTTCCACCACCGCGTCCGGATGTTGCTTCAGAAACTCTTGAACTTGTTGACTGTTTTCACGTTTCAATATGGAGCAGGTGGCGTAAACAAGTAAGCCGCCGGGCTCCAGCAATGTCCACAGAGCGTTCAATAGACCGGCCTGTATCTGCCGGACGGAATCAACCTGGTCGTTGCTGCGAAGCCACTTTATTTCCGGGTGTCTGCGGATAACACCGGTTGCGCTACAAGGTGCATCAAGAAGAATTTTGTGGAACTTCTCACCGTCCCACCAGGTTTCAACAGCTGTCGCGTCGGCAGCGACTGTGTCTGCTTTCAAACCCAGGCGGTGCAAATTCTGGTTAATTTGTTCTATACGTTGTGGCTGTCGGTCCAGCACGGTCAACTTAATGTCTTTGCAGCTCTCCAGCAAATGGGCAGTTTTTCCGCCGGGTGCTGCACAGGCATCGAGGATACGTTCTCCAGGCTTGGGGTCGAGTAAATCCCTGGCCAGTTGAGCGGCCGGATCCTGCACGGAAAGCCAACCTTCTTCAAACCTTGGTATTTTAGCAACGGGTGCAGCAGGGTTGATACAGATCGCATCACGGGCAAAAGCATGATCGTTGGTTGTAAACCCCGCACTTCTCAAATCAACCCGGAGTTTTTCCTCATTCGCCCGCTGGCGGTTGATTCGCAACCACAAAGGTGCCTGCCGGTTGTTGGCTTCGATGATGTCCTGCCATTGCTCCGGCCAGTCCTTCTGAATTTCTTTTAATAACCAGTCCGGATGCGCATACTGTTTTCCGGATTGCTCCAGTTTTTTCAGAAAAAATCCCTGCTCACGCTGAAACCGCCTCAAAACAGCATTGACAAGACCAACAGCCCACGGTTTGTTCAGCAAACGGGCGCATTCCGCTGTCTCATTTACCGCTGCGTGACTTGCGGTTTGATCATGCCAGAGTTGTTGCAAACCCAATAACAGCAAACGCTGCACCTCGACTTCACGTTTCTTGATCGGTTTTGAGAGCAATTCACCAGCCAGCCATTCCAGGGCAGTCTTCCAGCGTAAAACCCCATAGGCCAAATTGCGTGCCAATGCATTGTCACGACTGTCGCGAAGGCTTGAAAGCGCCTGACTATCGCCCAGGTTTTTGTTTTCATCCAGCACCTCCGAGAGCGCCTGGATAGCTGCGATTCGGGGATTTTGCATGTTCTTCTTATTTTTTTGCATGAATCACCAGGCCTTTGGCTCTTGTGCGTTGAGGAACTGTTCGGTTGTCATTCGCTGACCGCCGGCCCGTTGTAGTTCAAGTACTTTTAGCGCTTTTTCGGCCGTACCGATTGCCATGGACTGACGGTCGACGAGAACCTGACCGGGTTTTTGATCTGCCACATTATCCACTACTTCGGCCTTCCATATACGTAAACGCTGGCCACCGATCTCGCACCAAGCTACCGGCCAGGGATTAAATGCACGAACCCTGCGCTGCAGCTCTTCGGCTGACAGATTCCAATCCATCTCGGCTTCGGCCTTGCTTAATTTACGGGCATAAACGGCCTGTGATTCATCCTGTACGACCGCAGGTGGAAGCTCTCCACTGTTGAGCATTACAATGCAATCCCGCAGGGCGCGGCCCCCCAGAACAGCCAGGCGATCGTGCAGACTGCCTGCTGTATCCAGCGGCTCAATATCTGTTGTAAGGCACTGGTAGACCGGCCCGGTATCCAGCGTGACTTCCATCTGCATGATGCACACACCTGTTTGAGCATCACCCGCTTCAATGGCTCTCTGGATAGGTGCTGCACCCCGCCAGCGTGGTAGCAGTGAAGCATGAATATTCCAGCAACCGAACCGTGGCAATGTCAGCAACCGGCCTGGAATCATCAGACCATAAGCCACTACAACCATAAGATCCGGTTTCAAACGTGCGATCGTTTCCTGCCAGTCCGCATCTTTTAGGCTTTCAGGTTGCAGAACCTTGAGATGATGCTCCAACGCCAGCTGTTTGACCGGACTGGCACGTAATTGTTTACCTCGACCGGCAGGGCGATCAGGCTGTGTGAGAACCGCAACGATGTCACAACCTTCGTCAATGAGCGCCCGCAATGGCAGCAAGGCAAATTCGGGTGTCCCGGCAAACAGGACACGTAAAGACGGGTTTTGATTAGTCACAATCAGATTACCAGGTGTTCCCCGGCCTCTTTTGCGGCCACTTTTCGTTGCTTTTCGAGCTTTTTTCTCACCATATTTCTTTTCAGAGGTGACAGGTAATCAACAAAAAGACGGCCAATAAGGTGGTCCATTTCATGCTGAATACACACCGCATGCAGTCCTTCCGCCTGTTCTTCGAAGGTATTTCCGTCTGAATCCTGTGCCCTTACCGTAATATTTTCGGCGCGTGTCACAGTGGCGTATATTCCCGGAACGGACAAGCATCCCTCCTCGTGATCCTGCTCGCCTTCGCTGCTAAGAATCTGCGGGTTAATATACACACGCGGCTGATCCTGGTTTTCGCTGACATCCAGCACCAGTAAGCGTTTGTGGACATTTACCTGGGTTGCGGCAAGGCCGATTCCGTTCGCCGAGTACATGGTTTCAGTCATATCCTGAACCAGTTTTTCAAGGGATTCATCAAAGATATCCACCTCACTTGCAACCGTTGTTAAGCGGGGATCCGGGAATTCTAAAATATTCAAATTTGACATCTACTTCTGCGCCTGTTAAATAATTTACGTGAACTTTTGCACCACAGGAATTATGATAGCCAATGACGAACTATGTTCGCCAGTGAAGAATAATGACCGTTTCGGTCAAAATGGCTGGATGCCTATTATATGGGGAAAGGAATGTGATTAAGAAAATTTTTCACCTGATCCTGGTGACGATGTTAGCAGGAACGATGTTGGCAGGCACGGCAATGGCACAGGACGTGTCAGTGCGCTCAGATCACCCAGATGAGTATATTGTTGTAAAGGGTGACACGCTGTGGGATATCTCCGGGAAGTTCCTGGAACACCCCTGGCAATGGCCGGCGATCTGGCAAGCCAACCCTCAAATCGAGAACCCGCATCTGATCTATCCGGGTGACCGCATATCGTTGGTCTATATAGACGGCCAACCACGATTAATGGTCAATGGCGGCAAACCGACTGTCCGTCTGTCTCCGGAAATTCGCAAAATGCCACGCGAACCGATTCCTCCCATTGAGTGGGCGGCCATTGAAAAATTTGTTACAAATGCTCGGGTTTTTACACCCGATGAGCTTCCCGAACTGCCCTATGTGGTGGCCAACGAGAGTCAACGTCACCTGGTCACAAATGGCGATGTTACATATGTTCGGGGAATGGTCGGACGCATAGGCGAGGAATTTGCCATCGTCCGGAAGCGTTACATCTACTATGATGATAACGGCGTAATGGAAAGAGGGAAACATCACAGGTTTGCTGAACACCTGCGCATGGATGATGAGTATCCGGACAATATCTGGGATGCAACCATGGACTGGCGGCGTAAAGACCCACCAATTCTGGGCATTGAATACTGGGATATTGCTGTAGGAAGATTGGTCAAAGAAGGTGATCCCGCCATACTGGAAATCCAGAGTGGCCGCACAGAGGTCAAAGAAGGTGATTTCGTATTACCCCTTGACGAACATGTTTTCCCCGATCAGTTGATACCGCACGCCATGGATCCGGTACCGGAAGGCATGGAGGTAATCGCACTGACCCAGGCCAGGTATGGTGCAGGTCATTACCAGATCGTTGCGATCAATGCCGGTGCGAGCCAGGGTGTTGAGCCCGGTCATGTATTTTCGGCATTCCGTGCCGGAAAGAGAATTCAGGACGAAGTGAAGTATCCAACCGGAAGCTGGGGGGATTTGAAAACACTCAATGGCGACAAAGTGACTCTGCCCGATCAGTACAGTGCTCATATACTGGTATTCCGGGTCTTCGATGAAGTCAGTTATGCCATGATTATGAATGGGAAACGTCCGGTACGTGAGCGCGACATATTGAAACACCCGGACGAGACACTTTAAACAAACCAGGAAGTTACCGGCTATAACCGGGAGGTCCCTGGGATAAACAAGGGGGCTGTTACGAAACAACGTGACTGGTTAATTATTGTCAATGCGCCCTCGCTCGGGGGCGCATCGCTTATCAAGCTGATTGAAGCAATGGGTGGAGCGAGCGCGGTGGCTGCTGCCAGTAGCCGTGAATTGATCCGCTCAGGCCTGACGGATACAACGGCCGCAGCGATATGCAAGCCGGATGAAGTGCAAATAGAATCAGACCTTCAGTGGCTTTCTCAACCAAACCACCACCTGCTGTGTTGGGACGACGATGCCTACCCTGTCCTTTTGCGCCGTATTCCTAACCCACCGGCGGCATTATTTATCGATGGTGATCCCGGTTGTCTTTGGCAGCCTCAAATTGCAGTTATCGGTAGTCGCAATCCCACTGCCGGCGGTCTTGACCATGCGCGTGACTTTGCCGCCACGCTGGCCCGTCAAGGTATGACCATTACCAGCGGTCTTGCAAGCGGCATCGATACCGCAGCCCACCAGGCTGCGCTGGATGCGGGCGCGTTGACCATCGCCGTCAATGGTACCGGTCTCGACCAGGTCTACCCCGCCAGCAGCCGGAGTGTGGCCAGGCGTATCAGCTCTCAAGGCGCCATGATTTCAGAACTCCCGCTGGGTTCACCACCCAGACGCCAGCACTTCCCATCTCGAAACAGAATTATTTCGGGTTTGAGTCTCGCCGTATTGGTTATAGAGGCAGGTTTGAACAGCGGAACCCTGATTACCGCCCGTAAAGCCGCCGAGCAGGGACGTGACGTATTTGCCCTGCCCGGCTCACTGAATAACCCCATGGCCAAAGGCTGCCACCGTCTGATCCGGGAGGGCGCACGCCTGGTGGAAACAACAGCCGACATCATGCAGGAACTGGGCCCGGTCGCTGCAGAATTACAAATGGAAATTCGCCAGCGGCTAGACCTTCCCGGTAAACCCGACAAACAAACGGTTCGAGGTAAAGAAAACCTGCTCGATGATGCTGATTATCGCGCCGTTTGGGAGGTTCTGAGCCATGATCCGAAGCCGGTGGATACTATCATCGAACAAACCCGCCTAAGTGCGCGTGAGATATCTTCCATGCTAATGATGATGGAACTCAAAGGGATGGTGAAAAAATACGACGGCGGCCGTTACGTTAGAGCCCGATCTGGAAGTCGATATGACTGAGCGGGACCGAACCCAACAGAATTCCCTGTGAACCGACGACTTCCGGAGCCCTGTTACCATACCGGGTTCAACTTGAACGATGACAAAGGAAACCCCACATGCACCAAGGATCGTTTGATTAACTTTTCTTCATTTGATCAATATCCCGACATGTTTTTGTGCAAATGTGCATTGACGCTGCGACTAGTCTCAGCCATGCTGTTGGTCAGGGAGTGGAGAGGAATCAGGCTGGTGAATACAACATCAAGCGACCAGTTAAAAGTAAGAGAGGCCCGATAATGAAAGAAAATGTACTCGACGTATTGATGTTTCTCTTTGAGAACTATTTATACGACGAACCCGAAGAGGCCCCGGACAGGGCATCTCTGGAGGAGAACCTCCACCAGGCTGGGTTTACCAATGGTGAAATCGAAAAGGCCTTCAATTGGCTCGACGGTCTTGCTGAGCAACGTCATCAACCGGATTTATTTCAGGATAATAACCGGCCCATTCGTGTTTATGTCGACTCAGAAATCGCTCGCCTGGATACCGAATGCCGTGATTTTCTGATGTATCTCGAAAATATCGGCATCCTGGATGCGCAACGTCGTGAACTGGTTCTTGATCGCGTTCTCGCTCTTGAAACCGATGAAATTACGCTGGAAGATGTGAAGTGGGTGGTGCTGATGGTGCTGTTCAATCAACCCGGTCAGGAGGCAAATTTTGCCTGGATGGAAGATTTGATGTTTGACAGCGAGCAGGAATATCGGCACTAATAATATAGGGGTCGACCACAGCATGCGGTCGAACTTGTTCTAAAAAGCAATATAAATTGGAGAAACTTTCCATCTGATTCCGTTCCTGCCTTATAGGCAGATGGAGTTTGTTTGAAATTAACATGGCAAAAAACCTACTCATTGTTGAATCGCCGGCCAAGGCGAAAACCATTAACAGGTACCTCGGAAGTGATTTCGAAGTACTGGCTTCCTATGGCCATGTTCGCGACCTGCCGTCCAAAGATGGCGCTGTCGACCCCGACAACGACTTCAGCATGCACTACGAGCTTAGCGAAGGCAGTAAAAAGCACGTCGATGCGATCGTAAAAGCAACCCGGAAAGCCGAGGCGGTCTATCTCGCAACCGATCTCGATCGCGAGGGTGAGGCCATATCCTGGCACATTTACGAAATTCTGAAAGATAAAAAACTGACCGGAAAGATTCCTTTTTACCGGGTCGAGTTTTCAGAAATTACAAAACATGCCATCCTGGCTGCCGTTGCCAATCCACGTGAACTTTCCATGGATCTCGTCAACGCACAACAAGCCAGGCGCGCACTTGATCACCTGGTTGGGTTTACACTTTCGCCATTGCTGTGGAAAAAAATCAAACCCGGCCTGTCAGCGGGCAGGGTTCAAAGTCCGGCCTTGCGCATGATCGTAGAGCGTGAACGTGAAATTGAAGCTTTCAAGGCACGGGAATACTGGACCATTGAGGCTGATTTGCAGAAATCCGGACTGCCGTTTACCGCCAACCTGGTGCGTCTGGACGACAAGAAATATCAACAGTTCGACATTCAGGATGAAAAGCGTGCGAGCGCAGTTCGTGACCAACTGTATGCCGATGCCAATGGTCAGCTGAAAGCTGACAGGATAACGCGTAAAGAGCGTAAACGCCGGCCTGCGCCGCCGTTCATAACCTCGACGCTGCAGCAGGACGCATCTCGAAAGCTCAGATTTTCGGCTCAGAAAACGATGCGCACAGCGCAATCATTGTATGAAGGTATTGAGATCAACGGCGAAACCGAGGGCCTGATTACCTATATGCGTACCGACTCGGTCACACTGTCCAATGACTCAATTGCAGACATCCGTCGGCAAATCACCAGTCAGTTCGGTGAGGACTACGTGCCGGAAACGCCCAATTTTTACAAGACCAAGTCAAAAAACGCACAGGAGGCCCATGAGGCTATCCGTCCGACATCAGCCGGTCTGATTCCGGAGAAGATCAAGGCGAGCCTGAGTAATGACCAGTTTCGTCTTTACGAATTGATCTGGAATCGCACTTTGGCAAGCCAGATGGCACCGGCAAAAATGGACACTGTTGCCGTCGAATTCGATTGCGGAAAATCTGCCAGCTTCCGGGCCAATGGCTCCGTTGTAACTTTTCCCGGTTTCCTTGCGGTCTATGAGGTCTCTAAACCGGAAAGCACGATAAAGAAAGAAAGCAACCTGCCGGACATGAAGGAAGGGGACGTTCTCAAACTCGACGAAGTACGTGCCGAGCAGCACTTTACAGAACCACCACCCAGGTATTCAGAGGCCAGCCTCGTTAAAGCCATGGAGGAATATGGTATTGGCAGACCTTCGACCTATGCCAGCATCATGTCCACACTGGTAAGACGGCACTATACCGAACTCGAAACCCGCCGATTCAGACCCACTGACACCGGTCGGGTCGTTGAGCGCTTTCTTGAGAACCATTTCACCGAGTATGTTGATTACGAGTTCACTGCCCGTCTGGAAGACGAGCTGGATGAAGTCTCACGCGGCGAATCAGACTGGGTCCCCCTGATGGAGGCATTCTGGAAACCTTTCAAACAGCGTGTCATCGAGAAAGAGGAGTCTGTCAGTCGTGATGATGCCAAGGCCGCGCGAGTCCTTGGCACAGATCCAAAGTCTGGTAAGCCATTATCTGTACGTCTTGGCCGTTTCGGCCCGCATGCCCAGATTGGTACCAGGGATGATGAGGACAAACCCACCTTTGCCGGCCTCAGGCCCGGCCAGAGCCTTGAGACCATTACGCTGGAAGAAGCGCTTGAGTTGTTCAAGCTACCACGTGAATTAGGGGTTACACCTGAAGGCGAGAAAGTATTTGCCGCCATCGGACGCTTTGGTCCCTATATCCGTTATGACAACAAGTTTGTTTCATTGAAAGAAATCGACCCACATGAAGTCACTCTCGAACAGGCGTTGGTTCTGGTTGCTGAGAAGAAGGAGTTCGAGGCCAATCGAATTATCAAGACTTTCGAGGGCACCGATATCGAGGTGTTGCACGGTCGTTATGGCCCCTACATTACCGATGGCAACAAGAATGCGCGGATGCCGAAAGACCGTGAACCGGGGTCTCTCACACAGGCCGAATGTGAGGAATTGATCGCCGCAGCGCCCGACCGTAAACGCGGTAAGAAAAAGGTCGCAAAGAAGAAGGCTGCAAGCAAAAAGAAGACCACTAAGAAGAAAACGTCCAAGAAGAAAACAGCTAAGAAGAAAACAGCTAAGAAAAAAGCAGCTAAAAAGAAATCGTCTAAAAAGAAAACAGCCAAAAAGAAAACTGCGAAGAAATGAATATCGGTCTCAAAACCGACACCTGAATCATGGTTAACTACACACTGCTCGATACTGCCACTGCAGTCGACAAACTACGAGCCGGTCATGTCATTGCCTACCCTACCGAAGCTGTTTTTGGGCTGGGTTGTGACCCTGCCAATGAATCCGCAGTTCGCAGCTTGCTTTTAATGAAAAACCGGCATGAGTCCGCAGGCCTGGTGCTAATTGCCAGCAGGTTTTCACAACTAAAAAGCTGGGTTGCATCCGTTGACGGGACAATGATAGAAAGGGCCATGCAAACCTGGCCCGGCCCGGTAACCTGGCTTTTTCCACGTGCTGACAATGTACCGGATTACGTGGCAGGCCAACATAGCACTATCGCCGTACGTATCACCGCACACGGGCCAAGCCGCGCGCTGTGTGATGCTTTCGGCGGAGCTTTGATCTCAACCAGCGCAAACCACACAACTGCCGAACCCGCACGAACGGCTACGCAGGTGGACGCCTATTTTGGTTCCAGGCTCGCCGGAATTCTCGCCGGTGACCTGGGTGACGGTGAAAAACCCAGCGAGATTCGTGATCTTGTCAGCGGAAAAGTCACCAGAAGCGGTTAGCCGGTTTACCTCACAAATGTGGAGTTATTTATGTCAATTGCGCGGGTTAAAACTTACTTGCTCGGACTTCAGGACGATATCTGTCGCGGACTGGAAGAAGAGGACGGCAAAGGTCGCTTTGAAGAGGATCTATGGCAACGTGATGCAGGTGGCGGCGGACGTACCCGTGTTCTCGTGCAGGGTGATGTTTTTGAACAGGCGGGAGTTAATTTCTCGCACGTTTTTGGCAAGCGTCTACCACCTTCAGCCACTGCCGCCAGACCCGAACTTGAAGGCCGGGATTTTCAGGCAATGGGTATTTCTCTCGTCATTCATCCACGTAATCCGTATGTGCCCACGAGTCACGCCAATATTCGCTTCTTTATCGCCAGCAAACCCGGAGCTGATGAGGATGCCGATGACTCGATCTGGTGGTTTGGCGGTGGTTACGACCTGACGCCGTACTATCCGAACCTGGAAGATGTCGTTCACTGGCATCAAACAGCCAGGGAAACCTGTGAGCCATACGGCAATGACGTTTACCCCCGTTATAAAAAATGGTGCGACGACTACTTCTATCTTAAACACCGTGATGAAACCCGCGGCGTTGGTGGCTTGTTCTTTGATGATCTGAACGAGTGGGGCTTTGAGCGAAGCTTTGAATTTATGCAGACTATTGGAAATAGCTACCTGCCGGCCTATCTGCCAATTGTCGAGCGCCGTAAACACACTGAATACGGTGATCGCGAAAGAGATTTTCAACTCTACCGGCGTGGTCGTTATGTTGAATTTAACCTGGTCTATGACCGCGGCACACTTTTCGGACTACAATCCGGTGGTCGCACCGAATCGATACTTATGTCACTTCCACCGCTGGTTAGCTGGCGTTATAACTATCAACCCGAGCCTGGCTCTGCGGAAGCAGAACTTTATCGCTATTTAAAACCGACAGACTGGCTGGCTTGATAACGCCGGCATGAACAGGATTAATACCATGAATAGACTTTTTACCGCTTGTACACTGACCCTATTGCTTACGGCCTGCGGTCAGGACAATACCCAATCCATTGAAGTCGCGGAAGTCGAGGTCGTGAGTCCCATGAATGAAAAGCATTCGGGTCTGCTGCTTGAAAATATGAACACGGCAATACGGCCAGGCGATGACTTCAATGCCTATGTCAATGGAACCTGGATAGAAACCAACGAGATTCCGGCAGACCGGGCCAGCAACAGTGTTGGTCTCATCGTTCATGAAGAAGCCACAGAAAACGTCAAAATCATAATTGAAGAATCGGCAAATGGTGATTTCGCCAAAGGCAGCGACGAACAAAAAGTTGGTGCTTTGTATGCTTCGTATATGGATATGGAAACCCGCAATCAGTTGGGGGTTACACCACTGGAGGCTGAGTTTGCAAAAGTCGACGCATTGGAAAACCATCAACAACTCGCCGTGTACTTTGCCCAAGAGAACAAGGTTGGTGTCGACCAGCCTTTTGCACTCGGGCAATACGTCGATTTCAAAGACCCGACAACCTACATGATGTACACATGGCAGGCCGGGCTGGGTCTACCCGACCGGGAATATTATTTCGAAGAAGGCGAACGGTCCGATGAAATTCGTGCTGCCTATGTGTCGCACATCGAAACCATGTTTGAAAAAGCCGGACTGGCCAATGGCGAAGAAGCTGCGAACATGATCATGGCGCTGGAAACACGCATGGCTGCTGAGCACATGAAGAAGGAGCAAACCCGCGACATGGTAGCTCTTTATAACAAGGTCCCTCTCGATGAACTGCCCGAATTAATGCCGGATTTTGCATGGGACGAATACCTGGGCACGGCCGGAATCGAAGGCATCGACGGCCTCGTAGTGACTCAACTCGACTACATGCGTGCGCTTAATGACATCATCAAAGACACCAGTATGGATGACTGGAAAACATATCTTACGTGGAAAGTTCTGACAGCCAATGCCGGTTTGTTGAACGAGGAACTGGATCAGGAAAACTTCGAGTTTTACTCAAAGACCCTGCGTGGCGTTGAGCAACCGCTACCCCGATGGAAGCGCGCTGTAGGTAATGTAAACAACAACCTCGGCGAGGTCGTTGGCAAGGTGTACGTGGCACGCCACTTTCCGCCGGAAGCGAAAGAACGAATGCTTGACCTGGTCAATAACCTGATCAAGGCCTATGAAATCAGCATTAAGGAACTCGACTGGATGGGCGATGAAACCAAGGCGCAGGCTTTGGATAAACTCTCAAAATTCACACCAAAAATCGGCTACCCGGACAATTGGGAAGACTATTCTAGGCTGGATATTGAAGAAGCCGACCTGGTGGGTAATATGCGACGCTCTGCCCTGTTTGTTTATGAGAAAAACCTGGCACGCCAGGGTGGTCCGGTGGATAGATCCGAATGGGGTATGACACCGCAAACCGTGAACGCCTATTACAGTCCACCACTCAACGAGATTGTATTTCCTGCAGCCATCCTGCAACCGCCATTTTTTGACCTGGAGGCGGAAGATGCCGTGAATTACGGCTCAATCGGTGCGGTCATCGGTCACGAAATCGGTCACGGTTTTGACGATTCGGGTAGTACGTTTGACGGTGACGGTGTATTACGCAACTGGTGGACCGACGAGGATAAAGTGGAATTTGAAAAACGCACAGCAAAACTGATTGATCAATATTCCGCGTTCAAGCCCTTTGATGATCTAAATGTAAACGGCGAATTCACGCTGGGTGAAAATATCGGTGACCTGGGTGGTTTGAGCATTGCCCTACTCGCTTATAAATTGTCCCTGGATGGCAAAGAGGCTCCCGTTCTGGACGGCTTCACCGGCGAGCAACGTGTCTTTATTGGCTATGCGCAGGGCTGGCTTGGAAAATCACGTGATGAAGCGCTCAGGCAACAGATCAATACCGATCCGCATTCACCCAGACAGTACCGGGTGAATGGCGTGGTTCGGAATGTACCTGAGTTTTACGAAGTGTTTGATGTTGTTGAGACTGATGCTTTGTATTTGGCGCCTGAGGACCGGGTTAAGATCTGGTAGGATTTAATGGTTTCTAGGGCCAGCGGGCGACCGTTAGCCCTTTGAACAAAACATCTACCAGAATCCATCACTATCTGATACCACCATTCTTTGCTTGGCCATAAAGCCGAGGGTGCGCACTAACTTACTTCAGGACCTACCGAAACAGGGTGTCACGTTCATAGAGGACGTTGAGCCGAACGCTTCTATCAGCATCCACAGATCTTAAGTTACCCACGGAGCCGAGGGTGTGCAGTACCTTACTTCAGGACCTTCCGAAACAGGATGTCATGTTCATAGAGGACGTTGAGCCGAACGCTTCTATCAGAATTCACCGTACTCAAGTTACCCGCGAAGCCCAGGGTCTGCAGTACCTTACTTCAGGACCTTCCCCAACAGGAGGTCATGTTCATAGAGGACGTTGAGCCGAACGCTTCTATCAGAATTCACAGATCTTAAGTTACCCACGGAGCCGAGGGTGTGCGGTACCTTACTTCAGGACCTTGAGCGACATGGATGTCGCGACAGAGCCCACACGGATGTGCTTGTGGCGAGTCCTGAAGAAAGGTACTGCGCGACCTCGGCGCCCATGCAGGTAGCGATACGCTGTGCAAAACTGAAA
>Ga0316197_10001914_pt1 | contig 14827 bp, 12 predicted proteins | sample OudBiesiAoxic_MG_FD_204939 | JGI IMG/M metagenome (GOLD analysis project Ga0316197, IMG submission 204939) | Coastal sediment microbial communities from Oude Bieten Haven, Netherlands - site A oxic | ecosystem: Environmental > Aquatic > Marine > Coastal > Sediment | place: Netherlands...
TGCCTTGATCGTCAGGGAAATCAGCGCCGGGAATTCCGGTAGCGGTGCACAGCGGTGCTGATAACAGCAATAAGGGCGGGGTCCTCTGCTCCGGGCGGGCCGTCGGTCATACCCATGCCCATCGGTACGGGCTTGGCCGGAGGCGCGAGCCGGTGAGCCAGTTTCGACATCCAGCCGATGGCAAACACCATGAAAGTAAGCAGAAGGAATACGGTCACCATGCCGGTAAGCGTCAGCTCGAGACCGGCAAGTAGTTGGTCAGCTACGGACATGATTCATTTCTCCCTGGGTGTGCAAGCCGACGCCAACATGCTTCTCCTCGCATGGCCGGAGCCAGGCTGTCACCCGATACCGGTAATTTTACCGCAGGGCTCCTGGCTGCCCGCCGGACAATGGCGTGACGGATGACCTGTGTCACGCGGCAGGAAACACGACATCACCAGGTGAACTGGTCGGCAATAGCTGGGATGATAAGCACCACGCTTTGCTGCAAAACATTCTGGACGGATAATGAAAATAATTCTGACCTGTGCTTCGCTTTTCCTTCTTCTATCCTGCACGGCACTCCATGCTCAGAACCGCGACAATCTCCCGGTGACCGATGCAGATGTCGGAACCACCCTGCTGGCGGTCGAAACCCCCATGAAACCGGAAGCGCCGGTTGACCTGTTCGCCCGGGATACTTTCCGGCTCGACACGGTGATCTGCCCGTTCCGCGACCAGATCGAATACAAGCCGGGGGATTTTGACTGTTTCCTGCTGGAAGTGCCGGAAAACCGGGAGGATCCGAATTCGCGCTTTATCGAACTGCATGTGGTGCGCATCAATTCCCGCTGGGGAAAAGAGGATTTCGAAGACAAGACCGAGGAAACCGGCCTGGAACCCGGCAAGCGCGAGGACCCGGTAATCTATCTGACCGGAGGACCCGGGGTGAAGGCCAGTTACTACGTAGGCAAGCTCAGGGATCACGGCATCCTCGACCATCGTGACATGTTCATCCTCGAGCAACGTGGCATTGGCTTCTCCGACGACTTCTGCCCAATGTACTCACTGCGCAATCCAGCTGCAGACGAAGCACTCACGTTTGAAGAAAGCCTGGAAGCCGGTTTCAACAGGACCAAACTCTGTGCCGCGAATGCACTCGCCGCCGGCGTCGACCTAGAGGGATACAACACCATCGAGAACGCACGCGATGTCAAGGCACTGCGACGTGCTCTCAAAATCGAACGTTGGAACGTATGGGGTATTTCCTACGGGTCGATTCTCGGCCAGGCGTATGTAAAGGAAGACATGGAAGGCATTCTGGCGGTTGCACTGGACGCCATCATGCCGCTTGACGTGCGCAACTCCGACGAGCATTGGCGCGTTATCAAATGGTATGAACGCGACCTGCAGAAATTGCAGGCGATCTGCGACAGCCAACCTGACTGCGCCAACCGTTACCCGGACATGATCGGCCGCCTTCGGGCCGCGGTGCAATCCGTTGTCGATAATCCCGTAGAGGTGGATGCGGCGAACACCGAGGTATTCACAACAGGAAAAGCGCGATTCTTTCAGAACGTCGTTGCCATGCTGCCTTTCATGTTCCTGTACGAGCAGAAGAATTACCCCGCCATACCGGCACTGATCTATGCCTGGGCCGACGCGGTCGAGCGGCGCGACGAAGAATTGTTCCAGGCGCTGGTCACAGCGATTTCCGGTGGCGGGTTTTTCAGCAGCAGTGATGGCATGTCAAATGCCATCCACTGCGCAGACGGCGGTCGTGCCGCCCAGATGCGGGCCAATATCCTGGATACCGAGGAGTTCCCGATACTTGGCGCGGCCATTGGCACGGAGGAATCCAACCGCCGAGGCCTGACCCTGTGCGAGTCACTTGATATGCCAACACGCCCGGCCGGGCAGTATGCAGCAGTGGAAACGACGCTGCCCGCACTAATCATCGAGGGAGACATGGACCCGATTACGCCTCCACCCAACGCCAAGGCGATTCTTCCGGGATTCAGCAATGGTACTTACGTGGAGTTCCCTTACGCCGGCCACGGACCGTCCCGATCGGTCGAATGTGGCGGCGCGATGCTGAACAAATTTTTCGATGCCCCGGATGCCGAACCCGACCTGTCCTGTGTCGACGAAATGGAGGCTCCGGAGATGATCGTGCCGATCTTTGAGTCTTCCGCCGTGCCACGACTGCTTATACTGGCTGAGCAAGACAAGAAAAAACTGGCCTTGCCCAGTGCCTGGCTGGGCGGCTCGGTTCTGGTTTCCCTGCTGGCCTTCCTGGTACTGACGTTCTCACCTTTGATCCGTCTGGCGGAAGGCAGGCCCGCAATCCTGGCCGGCGCAGCACGGACCTGGGCATGGCTTGCCGCGGCCACATCCGTCGCTGCTGTCGCCATACTGGGGGCGGCCATAGGCATGTCGGCTGATACATCGGAGATCCTGCCGCTGTTCGGTTTCATGCCCTGGGCGATATTCGGCGCCTGGGCAGGCCTCGCCGCCGGCTTATTGGGGTTGTTGACGGTTTGGGCTACCTTCCGTGCACGGAAACTTTACAGCCTGCCCGGCAGCCGGGTGATCGGGTTTACCCTGACCGGCCTGGCGGCCATTGTGCTCAGCGCATTTCTGCTGGCCTGGGACCTCGGACCGTTCTGAAACAAACCGCACGCCGGCTCATGCCGGCGATGCGGATAGGCTACACTGCGCGGCAGTTTGAGTTGATGTTTGGTGCCAGATGCTCGCAGTGATCGCGCTTCCTCTCCTGCTATCTGCTTCCGTGGCGGAGTCGGGCGCGACGGTGGAAGAGGCAAAAATACTGGCGCCCCTGACCGTCACGGCCAGGCGGGTGGCCAACCTTCAACCGGCCAGCAGTTTCGCATCGACCGCGACTGCACTGCGCTTCGACCCACAAATCAACCTCCAGGCACGTGGCCTTCCGGAAGGCCAGGCCGATATCACGGTCCGTGGCGGCCTGTTCGAAAACACCGGTTTCAGACTCGGCGCCATCACGATCACGGATCCCCAGACCGGGCATTATGCCGTTGAGATCCCCATCGACCCGGGTATGTTGACCTCCCCGGAGGTACTCACCGACTTCGACAATAGCCTGAACTCCTTCAACGCGTCGGTTGCAACCGTGAGTTACGGTTTCACACCCGTTTCCAGCGGAGGCAGTCTGAATGCGGGACTGGGAAGTGACAATCTGTACCATGCATCGGTCCGGGCGGGCCATGTGCGGGAACTGGAGAGTGGAGCGACCTTCGGCTCGGTATTATCGGCGTCCGGTTCAGTTGGCGATGGCACCGTGGAGTACGGCGACCACGAGTTCAAGCGCTTCTCCGGCCAACTCCAGTGGCTTGGCAACGGTCGGGAAACCAACGTATTGCTCGGCTACCATGACAAGTTTGCCGGCTGGCCAGGCATGTATACCGGCTTTGCTTCCTTGCCCGAAACCGACCACACGAAACTGGGCCTCGCCCTTATCGACCACCGACTCTCTACCGAACACGGTTGGTGGGAAATCGCCACGGCCTACCGCTGGTTGGATAACGACTACGACTTCGACCGCCGTAGCGAAGAATCCGGAACACCTGGTTCCTTCGAACACGAAACACGCAGTTTCTCACTTGCCCTGTCGGGAATGCAGCACTACGCCGGGCTCGACTGGCATATCAGCGGACAGTTCACGGCGGATCGCCTGGTGCGCTCAACCGACCTGACCAATGGTGACTTCAATTCACGCTCCTACGGTTCGCTGGGTGTCGCGCCCGGACGCGAGTGGACCCTGGCCTCCGGGGCAAGCACATCATTCCGGGCCGGACTCAGGGCGGACATTTCGAACCGCGATGAAAACGCCCTGGTGCCGATGTTCCTGTTTTCTTATGAAAAACCGGGGGGCAGTGGACTTAATCGCTTCGACCTGGAGTATTCAAAAACATCCCAGCTACCGGGCTATACGGCGCTCAATTCGCCGCCCATCGGGTTGTTTGGCGGCAATCCGGACCTGGGAAGGGAGTACGCCAACACCCTGAAGTTCGGCTATACCCACGAGGCAAGCCAATGGACGGCGCGGCTTTCAGCTTTTTACCGCAGGGACGACGACCTGGTCGACTGGACCTATCGCCAGGGAGCCCCCTACCTGCGCCAGGCCAACCCGGTTGATATGGATGTAACGGGACTGGAAGGGTTCTTTACCTGGCAGATGGAAACCCTGGAAGTCACGGGCGGCTATGCCTGGATCGACAAGGATGCCGATTACGGTGAAGCCGAGGTAGATGCCAGTTATTACGCTCTCAACTTCGCCCGCCACCGCCTGACCCTGGCAGCCGTTTATCAGCCTTCCCGGCAATGGGAAATCAGGCTCGACAATGAATACCGCGTCCAGCAGGAAAACGCCCTGCGCAGCAGCAGCAACCGGGTCTACATCGCCTCCCTGTCGATTGGCTGGCAGCCGGAATCGTTTCAGAGTTTGAGCCTCAGGTTGATCGCAGACAACCTCACCGACAGCAACTTCCAGGAATTTCCGGGCACGCCCCCGATGGGCAGGCAGATCAGCCTGGGCCTGGCAGTGAACTGGTAGAAACCACTCCATTTGGCCAAGCCCTCAAAGCAACTGCCCAGATTCTGTCTATACTTAGGCAAATTCCATAAATAGGAGAGCCGGCGATGCCGAGTGTAAAAGTGTACGTCGATGACGAGGGCGCAATCACCTGTAAACCCGACCCCTTGAAGGTCGGAAAAACCCAGGGGTCCGTGGTAATCAAATGGAAAATGAAAACAGCAGGCTGGGAAATTACGGGCATCACTGACCCCGATGGAAATCCGCTTCCCAAAAGAAAATTCATAGACTCCAAAAAAGACGACAAAACCGATTGGAAAATTCGGGACATGAATTACGATATCGATGAGTACGAGTACGTGGTTCATGTTCAAAGTTTAAAAACCGGCGAATGCATCGCACACGATCCCATCATCAGGAACGGAGGCCGGATCTAGGTCAAATCCCCGTAGCCAACCCTGTAAAAAAAAGCCCCCACCGCCGGAACGGTGAGGGCTTTTGTATTACTTACCTGGTAATTACAACAGCTTGTAAACTGCATCCAGGGTGTCACCCGCGTCACCAAACAACATGCGCGTATTGTCCTTGAAGAACAATGGGTTCTGTACACCGGCGTAACCGGTGGCCATGCTGCGTTTCAGCACGATGGAAGTTTTACCCTTCCAGCATTCGAGAACCGGCATGCCGCCAATCGGGCCGTCGGGGTCGGTGAGTGCCGATGGGTTCACGATGTCGTTGGCGCCGATGATGATGGACACGTCCACGTTCGGGAAATCGTCGTTGATTTCATCCATTTCGAAAACGATGTCGTAAGGCACCTTGGCTTCAGCCAGCAATACGTTCATGTGGCCAGGCATACGGCCGGCAACCGGGTGGATGCCGAAACGCACGTTGACCTTCTTGTCACGCAGCGTCCGCGTAATCTCGTGAACGATGTGCTGAGCCTGAGCGACTGCCATACCGTAACCAGGAATAATCATGACTTCCTTGGCGCTTTTCAGCAGTTCAGCAGTCTCTTCCGGCAGGATCGGGTCAACTTCGCCCTGGTCCGCATCCGCACTCGCGGCTGGTGTTCCACCACCTGTACCAAATCCTCCAGCGATCACGGCCAGGAACTTGCGGTTCATCGCACGGCACATGATGTAGGAGAGGATTGCGCCCGAGGAACCTACCAGCGCGCCGGTCACGATCAGCAGATCGTTTCCGAGCATAAAGCCGGTAGCCGCGGCTGCCCAACCGGAGTAGCTGTTGAGCATGGAGACCACGACCGGCATATCCGCCCCACCGATGGCCATCACCATGTGAATACCGAACAGCAGGGAAACGATCGTCATGATGATCAGGGGCATGGTGCCACCGCCAGCTGCTGATTCAACAACAAAGGCATAGCCGTAGTAGATCGCGACAATCAACAAGCCCAGGTTCATGTAGTGGCGACCCGGCAGCGTCAATGGATTACCACTCATCTTGCCGGACAACTTGCCGAACGCGATGATGGAACCAGAGAACGTTACCGCACCGATCAGGATGCCGATATAGGTTTCGATATCGTGGATGGTCAGTGCCACGCCCGCGTAGTGGGCCAGGCGATCCGGATCCATGAAGTTGGCAAAACCAACCGCCACGGCGGCCAGGCCGACCAGGCTGTGCAGGATGGCCACGAGCTCAGGCATCTGGGTCATCTGCACGCGTTTAGCGGCGATGAGGCCGATGGAGCCACCAAGCAGCAAAGCAATGATCAGCTCAACGTAAGCCTTCTCAACGATGCCCAGAATGGTCGCCAGCAGGGCAATCGCCATACCGATGATGCCGTACCAGTTACCTCGCCGTGCGGTTTCCTGGTTGGAAAGTCCGCCAAGGGCGAGAATGAAGAGGATGGTCGCAATGATGTACGACACAGTAATTATTCCAGTGTTTAACATGTCGACTTCCTCACTTTCTGAACATTTCAAGCATGCGGCGCGTGACGGCAAAACCACCAAAAATATTGACGCTGGTGATTGCCACGGTGCCTACTGCGATCCACTTGATCAGCTCTGTGTCCGAACTGATCTGTATCAGAGCACCGAGAACGATGATGCTCGAGATAGCGTTGGTCACACTCATCAGCGGCGTGTGTAATGCCGCGGTTACGTTCCAGATCACCATGTAGCCAACGAAGCAAGCCAGCACGAATACCGTGAAATGCGCCATGAAGTCCTCAGGTGCAACAGCACCCAGACCCAGCAGCGCGAGACCGGCGATAATCATGCCGATAATCGGCCCTGCGGCGGATTTCTTCTTCTCCACGACCGGGGCAGGCTCGGGAGCCGGTGCCGGTTTGGGTGGAGCGGCGGAGAGTTTTGGCGCCGGTGGCGGCCAGGTTGTCTCACCTTCCTTGCAGATGGTGGCGCCGCGCACGACCTCGTCTTCGAAATCGACAACGATGTTGCCATCCTTCTCAGGAGTCATGTCGGTCAGCAGGTGACGCAGGTTGGTGCCGTACAACTGGCTGGCCTGTGCCGCCAGGCGGCTTGCCATGTCGGTGTAACCGATGATGGTGACGCCGTTGTGATTGTAGATCTCACCCGGTTTGGTCAGCTCGCAGTTGCCACCCTGTTCGGCGGCGAGGTCTACGACAACGCTGCCGTTCTTCATGGATTCAACCATTTCAGTGGTGATCAGCTTCGGTGCAGGCCGGCCAGGAATCAGCGCGGTCGTGATGATGATATCCACTTCCTTCGACTGTTCAGCGAACAGCGCCATTTCGGCGGCGATGAACTCGTCGCTCATGACCTTGGCATAACCGCCTTCGCCTGATCCGTCTTCATCGTCTTCGAAGTCGAGCATCAGGAACTCGGCGTCCATGCTCTCGATCTGCTCCGCTACTTCAGGACGCGTATCGAAAGAACGCACAATGGCGCCCATGGCCTTGGCGGCACCAATAGCCGCGAGGCCGGCGACGCCGGCGCCGATGACCAGGACCTTGGCGGGCATAACCTTGCCGGCTGCCGTGATCTGGCCGGTGAAGAAGCGATCAAAATGCTGTGAAGCCTCAACGACAGCGCGGTAGCCCGCGATGTTCGCCATTGAACTGAGGGCATCCATTTTCTGCGCGCGTGAAATGCGCGGAATGCTGTCCATCGCCAGGGCGGTTACACCCTTGTCGGTCAATTTCTGCAGCAGTTCAGGATTCTGTGCCGGCCACAGGAAACTGATCAAGGTCTGACCCGATTTCAAGAGGTCGACTTCTGCCTCCTCCGGTCCGCGCACTTTCATGATGATGTCGGAATCAGCCCAGATTTCATCTGCGGAAACAACGGAACAACCTGCCGCTTCGTATGCCGCGTCTGAATAATTCGCAGTGGCACCCGCATTGGACTCAACCGCAACATCAAAGCCCAACTTCATCAGCTGGGCGGCAACTTCAGGGGTCGTGGCTACGCGCTTCTCGCCCGCGTAGATCTCCTTCGGTACACCGATTCTCATATGGAAACTCCGATTAATTTGCCGTTTAAAGAAAAATTCCCCATTCACTTCAACCGGCTTGCCGGATTGAATAAATCCCAAATGGGGAATGTTTTAAAACTCAGGCCGAGGATACAGGCAATGTCCGGTTTTACCTAGACGTAGGTCAATAAAATTGTAAAGAAAAGGGGATAATTCGGGGACAACTGACCCGGGTTAACCGGGCCGCCGTGTTGCATTAAATTTTTGGATTTTTTTCCATACGCCGGGGCTGTTTTGATGGATTCGATTCGCCCCGGACTTTATCCTGTGCACACCTATAATTAAAACAAGAAAAGGAGAAAATCCATGCTGGACAAAATCGAGATTACACGGAACTGGTTGCCACGCTATACGGGCATGCCGCTGGAAAAATTTGGCGACTATATTCTGCTGACCAATTTCCACAACTACGTGCAGATGTTCGCCGAGCAATTCGACTGTAAAATTTACGGCGAAGACCGCACCATGCCGGCGGCAAGTAACGACGACGGCCTGACCATCATCAATTTCGGCATGGGTTCAAGTAACGCCGCCACGGTGATGGACCTGCTCAGTGCAATCCAGCCCAAGGGTGTGCTGTTTCTCGGAAAGTGCGGCGGGCTGAAGAAATCCACGGAGATCGGTCACTTCATCCTGCCCACTGCCGCGGTCCGCGGTGAAGGTACAGGCGACGACTATTTCCCACCGGAAGTGCCGGCCCTGCCCTCGTTCAAGCTGCACAAGTTCGTTTCGGACAAAATCCTTGCCCACCAGGTGGACTACCGCACTGGCGTGATTTACACGACCAACCGGCGCGTCTGGGAACACGAGGAATCGTTCCACAGAAAACTGAAGGAAATGACCGTGATCGGTATCGACATGGAAACGGCCACGCTGTTCCTGGTCGGCCACGCCAACGAGATACCCCGTGGGGCCCTGCTGTTGGTTTCAGACGTCCCGGTGACGCCGGATGGTGTCAAAACCGAGGAGTCAGACAAAAAAGTCACTGCAAACTGGGTGAATCTGCACCTGCAGATCGGCATCGAGGCGATGACGGAAATCGGCCACAAGGGCGAGATGATCAAACATTTCAGGTATTGAAAACGCCGTTCGGCCCGGTCCTGACGAATTCGCGTAAATCCGAATTCAGTATCCAGTCGAATTCAGCACGACTGGAGGGGCCAGTCTCGACGAACAGGAAGCCAAAAAGTGGAAACGCCGAGAAATCCATCTGCGAAAGGTGCAGCGGCGTGGAGAAACGCTGCAACAGTGCTCCGTAGTCGAAGGACCGGATCTGCTGCCCGGGAATACCCGTGCTGTTGTCCAGCACGATCAGTCCATACTCGTTGTCCTCACGACCGGAAAATACCGTTTCCCAGTCGGGCCTGGCGCCATTCATGAACAACTCGTAGGTATTGAAGCCCCAGGCGAAATGGGCGAAATCACCCGTGGTACACCATCCGCCAAAGCGCAGCGGGTTGATTTCGATCGGCACCAGCCTGCCGCTCCCGTCACGGCGGAATTCGGCGTGCAGGGGAAAATTCCGAATGCCGGCAAGCCCATTGATGTCGTCAAGAAACTTCCGGGCCTGAGGCTCCAGCGCTTCGATAATACGCTTTGAAGAAACATAGAGCCGGTCCGATACATCTTCAGGTCCCGCATAACGGTGTTCGAGGATATTGAGGATCACCGGCCGACCAGCCGAGTCGTAATAGGCGTCAACAGCAAACTCCGTGCCTTCGATATAACTTTCAAGCAGGAAGCGCGTCTGGCTGAGCATGTGCTCAGGAAAAATGGATTTGACCGAAGCAACTTCAGCACCGATCAGCTCTCGCGCTTTTTCCCAGTCCGCCGCTGTCCGGATGATGTGCACGCCGATACTGAAAAAACCAACCGAAGGTTTGGCTACAAAGGGATAGTCCGCTGCATCGGGGACATGTGTCCGCAGTGCTTCCAGCGATAACTCAGTAAATGACAGCGTGGGGAACAGCGGTTGCAGCAAGCGGCGGAACCGGGCCTTGTCCTTGAACAGCAGGACTGCCTTGTCCGTCGCCGTACCCGCCAGTTCCCGGCTCACCCAGTCCAGGGCATGTTCACCGCTGGTCAGCAAACGAATGTCCGGGCGGGACCGGATTTCGCGAAGTGCCTCACCGGATTCGGCAAACTGAAAATCGGGGCCAAACAGTTCATGTTCGGTCGCGCCGCCGGCATCGACAACCGGCCAGGCATTCCTGGTCACGGTCTGCACGAAATGGGGTGAAAGATATGGGCCGCTGGCTATAATCATGTCCACCCCTCGCTTACTCGTAGCGACCTTTTTTGGAATTGATCACCTTGAGCACGTCGTCATGGCGCTTGCCCTCGACAACGTCTTTCAAGACGATGTGACCATCCACGTATTGCACATGGATGCGCCAGCCGGACATTTTATTGATATCGGCCCGGTAAATGTGTTGCTTCACTCCCCTGACCCGATGCAGGCGGGTCTTTGGAAAACTGCGGGTGCGGTGGCAGTTATTGTCCTCCAGTTCCGCCAGGGCTTCCAGAAACTCCATCTTCAGCTTGTTATCCGGAATCTTCACGAGCGCATCGTGGATAACGCCGAACTCATCGAGTAGTGGTTTCAACCGGGCCATCGTTTATTCCCACTCCTCGGCAAGCGTCCTGCTTACGCCCGCGCAGGCTGAATCAAATTCCGACTCGCCAACGACCCGCAATAAGTGCACGGTCAACTGTCCAAAAATGGGGTCCTCCTCAACCGTAAAAAGAATCCGCATTCCGTGACTGTCAAAAACCACCAGCGATGATTCGATACCTTCCGGCTGTTGCACTTCAACCGGTTTCACGGACTTGGCAAATATCGTGGGATCGTACATCAGGCTCCTGCAGCAATCATTGAGCTCCGACCCGACCAGGCCACGGGTTTCCAGTGGAATCTCCTGGACGTCTTCCAGGAACTGCTTAGTCTCTGCAAAGACCAGCTCCAGCGGCGGTTCAACCACGACCGCCACGAAGCGCCGCGCTGAATCCAGCACCGCGTTGTAGCGGGTGATCGCAGAGAGCAGTGTCGTGACTGCCGGCCCTGCTTCATTCGATGTCGCCAACCCCAATAGCTGCACCTGGAGCGCCTCGAGCCGGGGTTTAAACACCGGCGCGTAGGACGTCAGTTTATTGTGGGCCGCCCGGTATGATGCGCATACACCGGAGTTTTCGGGCGTGCCGTACCGATCGGCCCAATGCAGCAGGTCCTGTGCGCAGTGTCGAACTGCCAGGAAGCCCTCTTCAACCGTTGGCAGATTTTTTTCGATAGCCTCTGCTGCGCTGGCCATGGTATCGGCCTGAAGCAAGATTTCCGTCTCCACCAGGCTCTCGAGAATTTCTCTCGCCGCAGCGAACAGCGAGCCGAGTGCGATGCGCTGTTCGGCCTGGCGCTCTTCGAGGCGCCAGTTCCTGCAGACCTCTTCGGCACGTTCGCTGCCCTGGCGGTGCCTGGCGATCAGTTCACGACCGAGTTCGTCGATTTCAGACACAGCGGCCATCATGGCAGCGGCCCACTCATCCACGGAAAAAGTCTGAGTATTCATATTGAGCTGGTTCATTTCTTCCCCCACCAGCCGAAGATACCGGAATGGCCCGCTGACATCCATGCCGCCCGACCTCATCTTTGCCACCATAAGCCGTTTGATTGAGGTCATCTGCTGCTATAATAAAACTTGATTTTGGGACATATTCGGCGTCGCAGGTGAAGCCGCCTGTTCACGGGAAGAATCAGCAACCTCGTGCACAGACGAGGCCCCTGCTCTGTTTCCGCTTTTTCCCTGGACCTTCAGTTAAGAATTTCTTAACTCGAGTTAATAGATGCATAGCATTTCATCTTTTGATCCCGGTCATCAAACCCTAAGAATCACTGAATTATAATGACCTCAACATCCACTTAGAACGGAACCAATCCACAATGAAAACTCCTGATTACGTAAGACACGAAGAACTCAAGAAATGGGTTGCCGAGATGGTCGACCTGCTGAAACCCGATGCCGTTCAATGGTGTGATGGCTCACAGGAAGAGTACGACAGCCTGTGCGAAGAACTCGTCCAGGCTGGTACCTTTACCCGCCTGAACCCGGAACTCCGTCCAAACAGCTTCCTCGCCCGCTCCGACCCCAGCGATGTCGCCCGTGTCGAGGACCGCACTTACATCTGCAGCCTCAACGAAAAGGACGCGGGTCCCACCAATAACTGGATGAACCCCCGTGATATGCACGATGTGCTCAACGACGTGATGGACGGCGCCATGAAGGGCCGCACCATGTACGTTATTCCGTTCAGCATGGGACCACTGGGATCCGACATTGCCGAAATCGGTATTGAAATCACCGACTCGGCTTATGTCGTCGTCAACATGAAGATCATGACCCGCATGGGCAAGGAAGTGTTCGACGTGCTGGGCGAAGATGGCGCCTACATACCCTGCGTGCACACAAACGGCGCTCCGCTGGAGCCCGGCCAGGCCGATGTGGAATGGCCCTGCAACCCGGACGTGAAATATATTGTTCACTTCCCCGAAGAACGCGCTATCTGGTCCTACGGTTCCGGTTACGGCGGCAACGCGCTTCTGGGCAAGAAATGCCTGGCCCTGCGCATCGCGTCCAACATGGCCCGCGACGAAGGCTGGCTGGCCGAACATATGCTGATCATGGGCGTCGAAGAGCCCAGCGGCGAAAAAACCTACGTCGCCGCCGCCTTCCCCAGCGCCTGCGGCAAGACCAACTTCGCCATGATCGTGCCTCCCCCGGCCTTCCAGGAAAAAGGCTGGAAAGTCACCACGGTGGGTGACGATATCGCCTGGATCAAGCCAGCCGCCGACGGCAAGCTTTACGCCATCAACCCTGAAGCCGGTTACTTTGGCGTCGCCCCGGGCACGTCTTACAAATCCAACCCGAGCGCGATGGAATCGATCAAGGAAAACTGCATCTTTACGAATGTAGCCCTGACCGATGAAGGCGACGTCTGGTGGGAAGAAATGGATGGCCCACCGCCGGCGCATGCCATCGATTGGCGCGGCAACGACTGGACACCTGATAGCGAAACCCCCGCTGCCCACCCGAATGCCCGATTCACCGCGCCAGCCGGTCAGAACCCGGTTATCGACGAAGCCTGGGAAGACCCGAAAGGCGTACCGATCAAGGCATTCATCTTCGGCGGCCGCCGTTCCAATACCATCCCACTGGTATTCCAGGCCTTCAACTGGTCCTACGGTGTCTACCTGGCAGCCACCATGGGGTCCGAGATGACTGCAGCAGCCTTCGGCACGATGGGCGTGGTGCGCCGCGACCCGTTCGCCATGCTGCCCTTCGCCGGTTACCACATGGGTGATTACTTCAACCACTGGCTGAGCTTCGGCCGCAGCATTCCCAATCCACCGCGCATCTTCGGCGTGAACTGGTTCCGCCGCGATGAAGATGGAAAATTCGTCTGGCCGGGCTTCGGCGAGAACATGCGCATCCTCGAGTGGATCGTCAAACGCTCCAAGGGTGGCCGGGCCAACGGTATCGAGAGCCCGATTGGCTGGATGCCAAGCCACAAGGACATCAACTGGGAAGGCCTCGAAGGCTTCACCAAGGATGATTTCTACAAGGCCATGTCCATCGACAAGAGCGACTGGGACAAGGAATTGCTGGAGACCGACGAACTGTTCATCAAGCTATATGACCGTATTCCGAAGGAAATGATGGCCATTAAGTCCCTGATGCTCTCAGGCATGTGGCGTTCGCCCGACCACTGGGAGATGGAAGGCGATCCGACCTGATCGACTGTTCGTTTTTACAGGTATAAAAAAAACCGGGCCTCGCGCCCGGTTTTTTTGTAATTTGGGGCCGGATACCGAACTAATTTGGGATTGATACGCCTGTCGCCACGATAGCGTACTGGAACTCCGGTGCAGTTTCGGGGGCCTTTTCACCAAGGTCTTCTGCGAAATGATCGGCTTCTTCCTTGCTCAGCGGTTTACGCGAAAACGTTCCCGCCAGCAGCACCGTTTTTCCGCCTGAATCGGTCGGGATAAAGAAGCTGTATTTCTCGAAAGAGACGCGTACTGAATCGACGCCGTGCTGGGCTATGAAAAAGCAGCCCTTTTTCTGGCAGACCTTGGCGATGCGGGTTGAAACCAGGACATCGGCATCCTGGTACTTCTCGCTATTTTCCAACAGTTCACCAATCTCCAGCACATCAGACGACCCCGGCAAAGGCGAGCCGAACACTTCATGCGTATCGGTCACTTCGACGGGTTCGGAAAGACGGATGACTTCTTCATCACCGGCCAGGGCTGAACCCGTAACGCCGGAAGCAAGTACTGCGCAGGCCAAAGCGAGCCCATTCCACATTCTGTTTTTCATATTCAATAATCTCCAATCTCAATCTTGAGCTTCCAGGCTGCCGGACCGCTCTTGTGAACCGAGTTGCCATGCACATCAACGGCCACGGTAACCGGCATGTCTTCCACCTCAAACTCGTAAATGGCTTCCATCCCCAACTCGGGAAAGCCGAGTACTTTTGAACCCTTGATGGCCTGCGATACCAGGTAGGCGGCGCCGCCCACGGCCATCAGGTAAACGGCCTGGTTGTCCCGGATCGCGTCGATCGCAACGGGACCCCGCTCCGCCTTGCCCACCATTCCCATCAAACCGGTCTTTTCCAGCATGGTACGGGTGAACTTGTCCATCCGCGTGGCGGTCGTCGGACCAGCCGGCCCAACCACCTCATCCCGGACCGGGTCAACAGGGCCGACGTAGTAAATGAAGCGGCCTT